>ERZ1645192.1607-NODE-1607-length-18811-cov-12.160162_pt1 | contig 18811 bp, 19 predicted proteins | sample MGYA00575354_ERZ1645192 | MGnify/ENA primary metagenome ERZ1645192 (study PRJEB40844, sample SAMN11349763) | freshwater sediment metagenome | isolation source: river sediment | host: Sediment | place: India: Faizupur Khadar , New Delhi | collected 2017-02-21 ... | reverse complement strand
GCCTGCAGGCGCTGCAATGCGTACACCGCGAGCGCACCGATCAGGCTGAACACCAGCACTGCGGCGGCGTACTGTCGCCAGCCCATCTCGCCTTCGATGCCGCTCAGCCGGAACACTGCGGCCTCGCAGCGCGCGAGCGGCCGCCAGCGCGGCGCTTCCATGAGCCTGGCGAGATACAGGCCGAGCGGCTTCACGGTCGCCAGCAGCACCGCGAGGAACAGCAGCAGGAGTCCCCAGGATTGCCCGGTCATGTCAGAACTCCTCCGCGCGCAGCAGCGCGTAGACCAGATACCCGGCGAGCGCCAGCGCGATCAGACCGCCGATCAGGTAGAGGGCATTCATCGCGCCGCTCCGGGCAGGCGCGCGCAGGCTGCCAGCAGACCCAGCGTGAGACCAAGCAGAATGGTCATTACTGCCATCCAAACCACATCCATCGCAGCCTCCTCATGATTGACCACAGTGATGTGGACAATATGTGCCTCTGCGTAAACAAGTTGTCAAAAGATGGCTCGGCCATGCAAGGCGCATCGAAGATGATTGCCGCCCTTCAAGTTTTTTGAAAGAAATCACAGTGCCGGATCGTGCACACTGACCAGTCTGCTTTCATCGAGGAGGGGAAGACAAGAGGGTGTCAGCAGTTCCAGATTCTTGGCGGCAGCGCCGTGCGTCCGCTGGGCAGCAGTGGCCGCACGGCCTGCCAGAGCGCCCCGAACAGCAGTCGGGCCTGTTCGGTCGAGTGACCAAGATAGCGTGCCACCAGCAGTTCGTCGATGCGGGTCAGCACGATCGGGCTGTCATCCTGGTGCCACTGCGCCTGCCACGCCGGCAGCGGCAGATGTTCGGGGAAGGTAGCAATCAGGGTGCCGCAGACCGGCAGCCCCTGCAGCCCGCTGCGGTGGGTGACGAGCGGATCATCGGCCGCCAGCCGCAGCCGTTCGATGAAGAGCGGCCGCTCGTCGCGCCACAGCTCCCACTGCTGATCGAGGCGGCCGGCGACAAAGGGTGCATTGGCCGCCGGGCGACCCAGGCAGATGATTTCCCAGCCAACGAAACTGGCACCGGCCGCCAGCCTGACCCGGGTGCGAGTTTGGGCATTGGCGCCGGCGTAGTAGATGTTCTCCTGCGGCAGCCACTCCAGCGTGGCCTGCTCGCCGACATTCAGCTCGATGCATTGCCGCTGTGCCGGGCCGTCACCGACGCCATAGAACTTGCCCGCCGACGGCGTGGTCACCACGGCTTCGGCAGCGGCTTCGAGCGTGAGCGTGGTCGACAGCTCGTCGCCCATCACCAGCCCGCCTGGCGGATGCAATAGGCAGAGGTGACAGACCGCACTGCCCTCGGGATAGAACGGCCGCTGCAGCCGCAGTGGCCCGCTGTGCCGGTGCGCGGCCAGCACGGTGCGGGCGCCCTGGCGGTTCAGATGGATGTCGAGCCGGGCCTGCCATTGGCGCACCGGAGGGGGTGACATCGACGAAGTGCCGCCGTGGCGATCGGCAGCAGGTGCCGCCGCGCTGCAACCGTTCAAGTCAGCCTGATATGATATAGTTTCCAAACCAACCGTTCCTTTGTTCCTTCATTGATTCAACGACATAATAACCAAGGAGAAATCCGATGAAAGCAGCCCTTTACCGTGGCAGTGACAAGCCGATCGTCGTCGAGGAGATCGAGATCGACGCGCCCGAAGGCAGTGAAGTTCTGGTCGATCTGAATGCCTGTGGTGTCTGCCACAGTGACCTGCATGTGATGGGCATGATGGCGCAGCCGCCGGTCCCGATGGTGCTGGGCCACGAAGCCGCCGGCGTCGTGCGTGCGGTGGGCAAGGATGTGACCAGCGTGGCAGCGGGCGACCATGTCATCGTCGCCTTCCGTGGCGCCTGCGGCAAGTGTTTCTACTGTGTGAAAGGGATGCGCCAGCTCTGCGCCAACGCCGACCTGCCCGATCGGCAGGTGACCGGCCCGCGTCCGCGCCTGAAACAGAATGGCGTGCCGATCGTGCAGGGCGTCTCGGTCGGTGGCTGGGCCCACCAGGTGCTGCTGCCGGAGACCAGCATGGTGAAGATCCGCAAGGATGCTCCACTCGACAAGGTGAGCCTGATCGGCTGCGGTGTGATGACCGGCATCGGTGCCGCCATCCACACCGCCAAGGTGGAGCCGGGCAGCGATGTCGCGGTGATCGGCTGCGGTGGTGTCGGCCTCAACGTCATTCAGGGGGCGAGACTGGCTGGTGCACACCGCATCATCGCGGTCGACCTGCTGCCGAACAAGCTGGAGATGGCGCGCGAATTCGGTGCCACCCACTGCGTCGCCGCCGGCGAGGGTGATCCGGTGGCCAAGGTGAAGGAGATCAGCCCCTACCTCGACTACGCCTTCGAGGTGATCGGTCTGCCGGTCACCGCACAGCAGGCCTTCGCGATGATCCGCCCGGGCGGCACCGCGGTGGTGGTGGGTGTCGGCTTCGGCCGCGTGGCCGAGATTCCGCTCGGCGACTTCCTGCAGGAGAAGCGTCTGGTCGGCTCCTTCTACGGTTCGAGCCAGGTCCACGTCGACATTCCCCGGCTGGTCGACCTCTACATGGAAGGCAAGATCCAGCTCGACCCGCTGGTCTCGCAGGTTCGCCCACTCAGCGAAGTGAACGAAGCCCTCAAGGCGATGAAGGCGGGTGAAGTGGCGCGCACGCTGCTGTCGATGTCGCTTTGATCGACCCCAGGCCGCGACCTGCCGCAATGGCGGGTCGCGGCCCCTTTTTTTGACGAACCCGGCCGGTGATGAACAAGAAGCTGTACATTCAGACCCACGGCTGTCAGATGAACGAGTACGACTCGTCCCGCATGGGCGATCTGCTCGCCGCCAGCCATCAGCTCGAGCTGACCAGCAATCCCGAAGAGGCCGATGTGCTGCTGCTCAACACCTGTTCGATCCGCGAGAAGGCCGAAGAGAAGGTCTTTCATCAACTGGGCCGCTGGAAGCGGCTGAAGCAGCAACGACCCGAGCTGATCATTGGCGTCGGTGGCTGCGTCGCCAGCCAGGAGGGCGCGGCACTGCGCAAGCGGGCACCCCATGTCGACCTGGTGTTCGGCCCGCAGACACTGCATCGATTGCCGGAGATGATCGACCGGCAGCGCAGGGCGCTGCTGCCGGTGGTCGATGTCAGTTTCCCCGAGATCGAGAAGTTCGACCTGCTGCCCGATCCCGGCGCCAATGGGCCGACCGCCTCGGTCTCGATCATGGAGGGGTGCAGCAAGTACTGCTCGTTCTGCGTCGTTCCCTACACCCGCGGCGAAGAGATCAGCCGGCCGTTCGACGACGTGGTGGCCGAGGTGTTCCATCTGGCGCAGCAGGGCGTGCGCGAGGTCACGCTGCTGGGCCAGAACGTCAATGCCTACCGCGGCCGCACCCACCAGGGCGAGTTGGCCGATCTGGCCGAGCTGCTGCACTACGTTGCCGCCATCGACGGCATCGAGCGCATCCGCTTCACCACCTCACATCCGCTGGAGATGAGCGACAGCCTGATCGCCGCCTACGCGACACTGCCCAAGCTGGCGCCTCATCTGCACCTGCCGGTGCAGAGCGGCTCCGACCGCATCCTGGCGCGGATGAAGCGCAACTACACGGCGGCCGACTATCTGGCCATCATCGACCGGCTGAAGGCGGCCTGCCCGACCATTCAGCTCTCCTCCGACTTCATCGTCGGCTTCCCCGGCGAGGAGGAGGCCGACTTCGAGGCCACGCTCGACCTGATTCGCCAGGTCGGCTTCGATCAGTCGTTCAGCTTCATCTACAGCCCGCGTCCCGGCACGCCGGCCGCCGAACTGCCCGACTCGGTGCCGCTGGAGGTCAAGGGCGAGCGTCTGGCGCGGCTGCAGGCGCTGATCAATCAGCAGGCCCAGGCGATCAGCGCCGCGATGCTCGGCAGCCAACAGTCGATTCTGGTCAGTGGGCCGGCCAAGCGGGGGGAGGGAGAGCTCTGCGGCCGCACCGGCAACAACCGGGTGGTCAACTTCCCGGCCAGCGATGTCGGTCTGATCGGCCGGATGGCCAACGTGGAGATCGTCGAGGTGCTGCCCAATTCGCTGCGCGGGCAGCTGCTCTGAACGGGCCGCATCGCCATGACATTGTCATCAAAAAGGACTTTTCTCGGTCACCGTGCAGCGTATATGCTTGAAGCCATCCGCCTGAGTCACGGGGTTGCCCACCGCCATCTTGAACAGCCAACTGGAAATCCGCCAGCTTCTGCTTGAGCCCGACAACGCCCGCCGGCTGGCGAGCCTGTGCGGTCAGCTCGACGCCAACCTTCGCCACATCGAACAGCGACTGGACATCGAAATTCACAACCGCGGCAACGAGTTCAAACTGCTGGGCAGTTCCCAGTCGGTGTCGACCGCACAGCGGCTGTTGCAGCAGCTCTACGCAGAGACCGCCCGCGGCACCGAAATGACCCCCGATCTGCTCCACCTTCACCTGCAGGAGTCCAGCTTGGAAGCACTCAACCAGAGCGCCGTCGAGGCCGTTGCGCCAAGAAACCTGCTGATCCGCACGCCGCGCCTGGCGGTCAAGCCGCGCGGCAGCAACCAGCAGCTCTATGTCCGCGCCATCGATGAGCATGACATCAACTTCGGCCTGGGTCCTGCCGGCACCGGCAAGACCTTTCTCGCCGTCGCCTGCGCGGTCAGGGCCCTGGAGGAGGAGCGGGTCGGCCGCATCCTGCTGGTGCGCCCGGCGGTCGAGGCCGGTGAAAAGCTCGGCTTTCTGCCCGGCGATCTGGCCAGCAAGATCGACCCCTACCTGCGGCCGCTCTATGACGCCCTCTATGAAATGATGGGTTTCGAGCGGGTCGGCAAGCTGATCGAGCGCAATGTCATCGAGGTGGCGCCGCTGGCCTTCATGCGTGGCCGCACACTGAACAACGCCTTCATCATCCTCGACGAGGGGCAGAACACCACCGGCGAGCAGATGAAGATGTTCCTGACCCGCATCGGTTTCGGCTCCACCGTGGTGGTCACCGGTGACCTGACCCAGACCGACCTGCCGCGCGGTGTCCGCTCCGGACTGTGGCAGGCGGTGCAGATTCTGCAGGGCATTGCCGGCGTCAGTTTCACCCGGTTCGACTCAAAGGATGTGGTGCGCCATCCACTGGTGCAGAAGATCGTCGAAGCCTACGACCGCCTGCAGACCGATGAGGATGAGGGCAGTCGCCGCTCGGTCACCGGATGAAACTTCAGCTCGACCTGCAACGGGCCACCACGCTGACCCCGCCCAGCCGCCCGACCCTGCGCCGCTGGCTGCTGCGCGCCCTGACACCCCACCGCGACCGTGCGCAGCTGACGCTGCGGCTGGTCGACGAGGCCGAGAGCGCCGAACTGAACCAGCAGTACCGCGGCAAGCCGGGCCCGACCAATGTGCTCGCCTTCCCCAGTCCGCTGCCGGAGGGGGTGCAGGCCGACTTTCTCGGTGATCTGGTCATCTGCGCGCCGGTGGTGGAGCGCGAGGCGCGCGAGCAGGGCAAGTCACCGCGGGCACACTGGGCGCACATCGTCATCCATGGCGCACTGCACCTGTGTGGCCATGACCATCAGAATGACGCCGAAGCCCAGCGGATGGAGCAGCTCGAGATCGAACTGCTCCGCAGCCTGCGCATCGCCAACCCCTATCAAAGCCGCCACATCGAGTCGACACCATGAACCGCTCCGCCAAGGAGGCCGCCGAACCACTGCTGCCGCGTCTGCTCAGGCTGCTGGGCTACACCCCGCCCGGGCGCACCACCCTGCTCGAACATCTGCATGCCGCCGAGCAGCGCAACGAGCTGGATGCCGATGCCGTCGGCATCATCGAAGGGGCGTTGCAGGTCGCCGAGATGCAGGTGCGCGACATCATGATTCCACGTGCACAGGTGGTCAGCATCGATGCCGACGAGCAGCTGGAGCAGTTTCTGCCCAAGGTGATCGAATCGGCCCACTCCCGGTTTCCGGTGATCGACTCACCGGACGAGGTGATCGGCATCCTGCTGGCCAAGGATCTGCTGCCGCTGCTGCTGAGCGGCAGCGGCCGGGGTTACTTCTCGATCAAGGAGTATCTGCGCCCGCCGGTCTTCGTGCCCGAGAGCAAGCGGCTCAACGTGCTGCTGCGGGAGTTCCGCGCCAACCGCAACCACATGGCGGTGGTGGTGGATGAGTATGGCGGCATGGCGGGCGTCGTCACCATCGAGGATGTGCTGGAGCAGATCGTCGGCGAGATCGAGGATGAGCATGACATCGACGACGAGAACTTCATCAAGCAGTACGACCAGCAGACCTTCGTGGTCAAGGCGATCACCCCGGTCAGCGACTTCAATGCCCGCTTCGCCACCCGCTTCGACGAGGATGAGTTCGACACCATCGGCGGCATCGTCATTCAGGCCTTCGGCCGGCTGCCGAAGCGCAACGAGAGCATCACCATCGATGAGCTCACCTTCAAGGTGCTCAACGCCGACCACCGCCGTATCCGCCTGCTCCGGGTGCACCGTACCGCGGGCAGCGAGTGATTCGCGCACTCGATCCTGACCGCCAGCCGCTGCGGGGTGATGCACTGGCGCTGATCGCCGGCCTGCTGCTGCCGCTGGCATTGGCGCCACTGGCGTGGCGGCCACTGGCGCTGCTCAGTCCGGCATTGTGGCTGTGGACCCTGCTGGACGCCACGCCGCGCCGCGCCGCCTGGCGTGGCCTGCTGTTCGGCCTTGGCAGCTTTGGTCTTGGCGTCTCCTGGGTCTTCGTCAGCATCCACCTCTATGGCCATGCGCCGGTGGTGCTGGCGGCGCTGCTGACGCTGCTGTTCGTGGCGGCCATGGCGCTCTATCCGACGCTGCTGGCCTGGCTGCTGGCCCATCTGAGCCGCCATGTTCCAGGTGCTGCGTTGACCCTCTTTCCGCTGCTGTGGGTGGCCATCGAGTGGCTGCGCGGCTGGCTGTTAACCGGGTTCCCCTGGTTGCAGCTCGGCACGGCCGTGCTGGATACGCCATGGGCCGGCTGGCTGCCGCTGCTGGGGGTGCTGGGTGGCAGCTATCTGCTGGCACTGCTGGCAGCGGTTGCAGTGCAGGCGCTGCGCGGCAGCCTGCACTGGGGCTGGCCACTGCTGGGACTGCTGCTGATCAGTGGCGCAGGACTCTGGTCGCAACAGCAGGCGTGGACCCGACCATTGCCACAGAGCCGCGTCACCGTCGGGCTGGTGCAGCCGAACATTCCGCAGGATCTCAAATGGACCCCCGAGCAGCGGCAGGCGACGCTGGAGCGGCTCGATCAGCTCAGCGCGCCGCTGTGGGGCGTCGACCTGCTGCTCTGGTCCGAGGCAGCCGTACCGCTGTTCTTTCATCAGGCGCAGGATTATCTGGCGCAGGCGGGTCAGCGCGCCGAGCAGAGCGGCAGCGCGCTGCTGCTGGGCATCCCGTTCATGACGATGGCAGCGCAGGGCAGCGGCTTCGTTGCCCACAACAGCCTGATTGCGCTCGGCAACGGCGAGGGGCTCTACCACAAGCAGCGGCTGGTGCCCTTTGGCGAGTATGTCCCGCTGGAGCGCTGGCTGCGCGGGCTGATCGCCTTCTTCGATCTGCCGATGTCCGACTTCACAGCGGGAGCGGCCGGTCAACCGCCGATCAGCACCACCCAGGGCTGGCGCATCCTGCCGCTGATCTGCTACGAAGTGGCCTATGCCGATCTGGCCCGGGCTCAGCCGGCGGACCTTCTGCTGACGGTCAGCAACGATGCCTGGTTCGGCGACAGCTTCGGCCCCTGGCAACATCTGGAGATCGCCCGGCTGCGTGCCGCCGAGAATGGCCGACCGTTGCTGCGCGCCACCAACGATGGCATCTCGGCGCTGATCGATCATCAGGGGGCGCTGCTGCTGCAAAGTGAGCGCTTCGTCGCGCAGAGCCTGCATGGCGAGGTCGTACTGACCGCCGGAGAGACCCCCTATCACCGCTTCGGCGACTGGCCGCTGCTCGGCGTCGGCCTGACCACGCTGGCAGCGGCGCTGTACCGGCGCGCGAGGCGGCGGTACCAGAGATAGCCGAGCAGTTCGTGCAGCAGATAGAGGCTGAGCCGCAGGGCGGTCCGGCTCGGCCAGCCACTGCGCAGCGCCTGAACCTCGACGGCGCGCGGCTCGACCGCCACCGGCCAGATCATCATGCCGTCCTGCGCGAAGGCCAGGCAGGCGCGCCGCAGGTGCCAGCCATGGCTGACCAGATAGATCGCGTCGATCTGCTGGTCAGCCAGCAGCGGCGTGCTCATCCGGGCATTCTCCCAGGTGGTGCGTGACTGCTGCTCCAGCCACTGCGGCGTGAGGCCGAGCTGCTGGACGAGATAGTCCTGCATCAGGGCCGCTTCACTCGGCTGCGAGGACGCTGCCCCGGCCCGGCCACCGCTCAGCAGCAGCGGCAGGCCACTGCTGCGCGCCAGCGCCGCACCACGGTGCAACCGCTCGATGCCGAGCCGGGTCAGGCAGTCACCACTGCGCCGATGACGGCGGCCCGCGCCGAGAATGACGATGGCGGCTGGCGGCCGCGCCGCCCCGGCACCGGCCAGACGGGTCGGCAGCGACCAGCGCCGCTGCCAGCGCCGCACGATGGAGCCCGAACTGAACAGCAGCAACAACAGCAGCGAAAGCGCGACCAGCAGAAGGCCGGCAATCGGCCAGCCTGGCCAGAGCAGCAGACCGATCGACACCAGCAGCAGATTGAGGCCCGGTGGCAGCAGCAGCCACTTCACCCGCTGCCGCAGCCGCATCATGGCAGCGCGCGCCGCAGCTGGGGCGTCGCGATGCCAAGGGCTGCTGCCGGCGCGGAACCGATGGTTGCGGGAGCGGTCATCGCCGTTCTTCGGGTTGGATTGCGGCATCATGCCATGATAAAAACCGGTCACGGTGGTATCTTACCGCCGCGTTTTGCGGTTGGCGAAGCGGTCACCCATCTTCAGCGAGGGTCAGGGAACATACATGCAACGGCTGCGCGGCAAGCAGATCCTGCTCGGCATCACCGGTGGCATCGCCGCCTACAAGAGCGCCGAACTGACCCGCGGATTGAAGAAGGCTGGCGCGCAGGTGCGGGTGGTGATGACCGCGGCCGCCCGTGAATTCATCACCCCGCTCACGCTGCAGGCGCTCTCGGGCCATCCGGTTCACACCGACCTGCTCGACCCGGCGGCCGAAGCGGCGATGGGCCACATCGAGCTGGCACGCTGGGCCGATCTGGTGCTGATCGCGCCGGCGTCGGCCGATTTTCTGGCGCGACTGGCGCAGGGTCAGGGTGATGACCTGCTGGCCACACTCTGTCTGGCCACCCGGGCCCCCATTGCGGTGGCGCCCGCCATGAACCAGGCGATGTGGCAGGCGGCATCAACCCAGCACAACATCGCCCTGTTGCGTGGTCGCAACGTCGCCATCTGGGGACCGGCCGAAGGGGAGCAGGCCTGCGGCGAGAGCGGTCCGGGCCGCATGATCGAAGTGGATGAGCTGCTGCGGTCGGCGGCGGAGTCGTTTGAAAGTGGCCTGCTGACCGGCCTGAAGGTGGTGGTGACGGCCGGGCCAACCCGCGAGGCGATCGACCCGGTGCGTTACATCAGCAACCACAGCTCGGGCAAGATGGGCTATGCGCTGGCCAGCGCCGCCGCCGAGGCCGGTGCCGAGGTGGTGCTGATCAGCGGCCCGACCATGCTGGCGACCCCGGAAGGGGTGCGCCGTGTCGATGTCACCACCGCCTGCCAGATGCTCGATGCCACGCTGGCCGAGCTCGACGGCTGCGCGCTGTTCATCGCCACCGCCGCGGTGGCGGACTACCGGCCGCAGCAGGCGGCCATGCAAAAGATCAAGAAGCGCCAGGGTGAGGAGAGTCTGACCCTGACGCTGGTGCGCAACCCCGACATCGTCGCCACGGTCGCCCGCCAGACGCCACGACCCTTCACGGTCGGCTTTGCCGCCGAGACCGAGCAGCTGCTGGCCCATGCACGGGCTAAACTGATCGACAAGAAGCTCGATCTGGTGATCGCCAACGATGTCTCCGACAGCCGCATCGGCTTCAACAGCGACCAGAATCAGGTGACGCTGGTCTCGGCAGCGGGAGAACTGGAGTTGCCCTGCCTTGCCAAGGGGCGGCTCGCCCATGAATTGATCGGCCACATCCACCGGCTCTATCAGACACGTCCACAGTGAAACCGGTACAGATCAGGGTGCTCGACCCACGCCTCGGCAGCGAGATTCCGCTGCCGGCACACGCCACCAGCGGTTCGGCCGGCATGGATCTGCGTGCCCTGCTCGATGCGCCGCTGACGCTGCTGCCCGGTGCCAGCGAGCTGATTCCCACAGGGTTGGCGATCCATCTGGCCGATCCGCAGCTGGCCGCGCTGATCCTGCCGCGCTCCGGCCTCGGCCACCGACATGGCATCGTGCTCGGCAACCTCACCGGGCTGATCGACTCCGACTATCAGGGGGAGCTGCTGATCTCCTGCTGGAACCGCTCGGCGCAGCCCTTTGTGATCAGCCCCGGCGAGCGGATCGCGCAGCTGGTGATCGTGCCAGTGGTGCAGACGCAGTGGGAGCTGGTCAGCGAATTCCCACCCACGGCCCGGTCCGAGGGTGGTTTTGGTCACACCGGACAGCAGTGATCTTCTCCTCAGGGTATCCAGCATGAAGTTACGGCGAAGCGCAACGGCACCCGCGCAGCCCTCCGGCGAGGCGGCGGCCGGGCAGACCGCCACCCGCATCACGCCGGGTGGCGGTGGCTGGCGCTGGGGCCTGCTGCTGTGGCAACTGCTGGCAGTGGTCGGCGCCGCCCTGCTGCTCGATCACTGGCTGATTGAGCCGATTGCCCGACAGCAGGGGCGGCTGGTCAGCGAGCAGGTGGCCGGGCGTTATCAGCAGGCGATCAATCAGACGCTGCATGGCCTGCAGCAATCCGCACAGCAACTGGCCCAGCAACCGCAATTGATCAGTGCGCTGCAGGCAAATGATGCAGCGATGCTGGAGCAGTTGAGCGGGCAAGGCTGCCAACTGCTGCCGCTGTGCGAGCGCGTCATCGTGGTGCCGCTGGGGCAGGCCCTCGAGCAGAATCAACATCAGCCACAGGCGGCGATCGGCTTCGCGCTGCTGGAGATGATCCACCGCAGTGAAGCGGGCGAAGCCGTGGCCCCGCAGCTGCATCCGCAACCGCAGCGGCCGCAGTTGCATCTGGTCGAGGCGGTGGTCGATCCCGCCACCCGGCAACGCTTGGGCACTGTGGTGGTCAGCCAGGATCCACGGTTGCTGAACCAGGCGCTCAGCCGCATCGATGCCGATCTGGGCAAGGTGGTGCTGCGCCAGCGCATTCCCGGTGTCACCGAGCAGAAGCTGCTGGAGCAGGGCAACGATGCCGGCGGTGAGCGGCTCACCCTCCCCACCAGCAACCCCTTGTGGCAGCTCGATTTTTCCGGCACTCCGGCCAGCGTCGCTTCCGCTGCGCTGCGCTGGCTGCTCCATGAAGTGATGGCCGGCGTGGCGCTGCTGCTGCTGCTGGGCACCCTGCTGATCGACTGGCTGCGCGGCCGCCAGCTCGTCGGCGATGCCACCACCTTCGAGCGGCTGCTGATGGAGCGTTTCGCCAGCCATGCCGCGGCCACGCCCCGCTTCAGTCTGCCGCTGTTCACCACGCTGGCCACCGTGATGAGCCGGCTGTTTGCCGAACAGCAGCGCACACAACCGGCCAGCGCCGAACCGCCCCGGCAATCGGTCACGTCCGAACCAGCCACGGCGGTCGCAGTACCAGCGGACGAGACGCTGCTCTCCAGCGCCGCGCTGCAGGTCGGTCTGCTCGACAACGGTGACAAAACCGCTGCAGTCAGGGCGAGACCCGCTGCATCGCGTCATCCGGCAACGCCGCCCGCCAGACCCGCCACCACACCGCTGCTGGCCGCACCGGCAGCGGAGATCTTTCGCGCCTACGACATCCGCGGCAAGGTGGGCGAAAACCTCTCGGCCGACGATGTGCGCCTGATCGGTCAGGCGATCGGCAGTGAAGCCTACATGCGCGGCGAGGAGAAGGTGATCGTCGGCCGTGACGGACGGCTCAGCAGTCCAGAACTGAGCGCGGCGCTGATCCAGGGGCTGCTCGCCGCCGGAAGAGAGGTGCTCGACATCGGCGAGGTGACGACGCCGATGCTCTACTTCGCCACCCATCTGCTCGACAGCGGCACCGGCGTGATGGTGACCGGCAGCCACAATCCGCCCCACTACAACGGCCTCAAGGTGGTGATGGAGCGCCAGGCGCTGCATGGCGCCGACATCACCGCGCTGCACCAGCGCATCATCGAAGGCGACCTGATGAGCGGGGCCGGCAGCGTCTCACAGCTCGACATCAGCGACAGCTACTTCGAGCGGATCGTCGAGGACATCGCGCTGCTCTCCGATCCGCTGCCGGTGGCGGTCGATTGCGGCAACGGCATCGCCGGCCGCTACGCGCCCCGGCTGCTGGCGGCGCTCGGCTGCGAGGTGACGCCGCTGTTCTGCGAGGTGGATGGCCGCTTCCCCAACCACCTGCCCGACCCCAGTCAGCCCAGGAATCTTCAGGCGCTGATCGAGACCGTGCAGCGTGAGCGAATTCCGCTGGGGCTCGCCTTCGACGGCGATGGCGACCGGTTGATCGCCGTGACCGGCAGCGGCAAGGTGGTCCCCGCCGACCAGTTGCTGATGCTGTTCGCCCGCGAGGTGCTGGTGCGCAATCCCGGCGCCGATGTGCTGTTCGACATCAAGTCGAGCCGCCACCTCAACCGCGTGATCAGCGAGGCCGGCGGCCGGCCGGTGATGTGGAAGAGCGGCCATTCGCTGATGAAGGCGAAGATGCGCGAAACCGGCGCGGTGCTGGGCGGCGAGCTGAGCGGCCACCTCTTCTTCCATGACCGCTGGTATGGCTTCGATGATGGCCTCTACGCCGCTGCCCGGCTGATCGAACTGCTGAGCGGTGAGCTGGAGGATCTCGACCATCTGCTGTCGCTGCTGCCGGCCAGCGTGACCACCCCGGAGCTGCTGATCGAAGTGGGCGAGTCGGAGAAGTTCGCGCTGATCGATCGTCTGATCAGTGAAGGGCAGTTCGAGGATGGCATCGTCACCACCCTCGATGGCATACGGGTCGACTATCCGGATGGCTGGGGGCTGGTGCGCGCCTCCAACACCACCCCGGCGCTGACGCTGCGCTTCGAGGCGCAGGACAACAGCAGCCTGCAACGGATCATGGCGCTGTTCCGCGCCCAGTTGCAACAGCTCGCCCCCCGACTCGACCCCGGTTTCTGACCACGCCCGACCCTCAACTTCCAAGACCATTGCCATGTCCATCACTGCTGAATCTGCCCACAGTGTCGCCCAGGTATTGACCGAGGCGCTGCCCTACATCCAACGCTTCTCCGGCAAGACCATGGTGGTCAAGTACGGTGGCAATGCGATGACCGATGACCCGCTGATGCAGGGCTTCGCCCGCGACATCGTGCTGATGAAACTGGTCGGCATGAACCCGGTGGTGGTGCATGGCGGCGGCCCGCAGATCAACCGGCTGCTCGATCAGCTCGGCATCGAATCACGCTTCATCGACGGCATGCGGGTGACCGACAGCCGCACCATGGAGGTGGTGGAGATGGTGCTGGGCGGCAGCGTCAACAAGGAGGTGGTCAACACCATCAACCGCTGTGGCGGTCGGGCGATCGGACTCACCGGCAAGGATGGCCAGCTGCTGCGGGCGCGCAAGCTGCACGCCACCCGCCAGGGCAGCGCCGAACCGGTCGATCTGGGCCAGGTCGGCGAGGTGGCCGAGGTCAACACCGCGCTGATCGACATGCTGGTCAACAGCCACTTCATTCCGGTCGTCGCGCCGATCGGGGTCGGTGACGATGGCACCGCCTACAACATCAACGCCGATCTGGTGGCTGGCCGGATCGCCGAGGCGTTGCAGGCCGAAAAGCTGATTCTGCTGACCAATGTCAGCGGGCTGACCGACCGTGATGGCAAGGTGCTGACCGGACTCTCGACCGCAGAGGTCGATGCGCTGATCGCCGATGGCACCATCCATGGCGGCATGTTGCCGAAGATTCGCTGCGCCCTCGATGCGGTGAAGGGCGGCGTCCGCTCGGCCCACATCATCGATGGCCGGCTGCCACACGCGGTGCTGCTGGAGCTGCTGACCGACCAGGGCATCGGCACCCTGATCCGCGGTGCGCAACCGGTGGCGGGCTGAACGGCATGCTCGATCGCCAGGCCCGCGAACAGCGGCAGTCGCGCCGCGAGCAGATTCTGGAGACCCTGGCAAGGATGCTGGAGGCACGGCCCGGCCACCGGATCACCACCGCACTGCTGGCCGCCGAGCTGGGAATCTCCGAGGCGGCGCTCTACCGCCACTTTCCCTCCAAGGCGAAGATGTTCGAGGCGCTGATCGAATTCGTCGAAGAGAGCCTCTTCTCCCGCATTCAGCGCATCCACAACGAGATTCCGGCCGGCACCGACCGCTGCCGGCAGCTGCTGACCCTGCTGCTGCTGTTCTGTGAGCGCAACCCCGGCATCACCACGCTGCTCAATGGCGACGGATTGATGGATGAGACCCACCGGCTGCGGCTGCGCACGCGACAGCTGTTCGAACGGCTGGAGACGGAGCTGCGCAGGATGCTGCGTGATGCCGAACTGAACGAGGGGCTGAAAACCACACTGCCGCAGGGGGCCACTGCCGCCCTGCTGCTGGCGCAGGCCGAAGGGCAGATCGCCCGTTTCGTGCGCAGCGGTTTTGAACTGAAGCCGACCCGCCACTGGGAGCAGCAGTGGCAGGCATTGGAGTCAGCCTGTTTCGTCGGTGCGAGCTAGGGCGACCGATCCGTCCCGGGGTTGGGATGTTCACCCTCACCGCTCTTGCGGGTGAGTTGCTGAAAGCGGGCGATATCGCGGTCGAAGTCGCTGCGCACGCGCTGGCTCTCGTTGCGCAGGAACTCGATCTTGCGGTCAATCTCACTCAGTTGCAGGCGGATGTTGTCGATGTTGTCCCGCGCCAGTTGCGACACCGGCTGGCCATTCAGCTCGAGCTGGGCCGCCTGTGACAGTTGCCGGTCCAGCTCACGCTGCAATGCGGTGCGGTTGTGCGACTCCAGTGCCTGGCGGGCGTCGATCTCGGTCACCTTGCGCTGCCGCGCGGCCTCGATGTCACGGACCGAGCTGTAGCGGTTGAGCAGCGAGCGGTCATACTCCTGCTGCTGTTTCTGCTGCGCCAGCTCCGCCTGACGGCGCTCGGCCTCCTCTTTCGACAGCGCCTTGGGCACCACCTTGATCACCCGGCCACTCGGCGTCAGCACGCTGTACTCCTGCCCCACCTGCTCGGGTGGAATCTGCTCGCTCAGCACCATCACCCCCTGCTCGTTCCGGTAGCGATAGAGCAGCCGGCCGCCCTCGTTGGCAGCCGGCAAATCGGTGGCGAAGAGAACCGACGCCAGCAGGCCGAACAGGCAGCAGCGCGATGCGGGGACAAGGGAAAGTCTGATGGACAACGACAACCGGAACCTGGGTGAATAGGGATGGATATGCTTTGAAGTCTATCCCATTGTGCCGATTTTGCCTGTCTCCACCCCGTACTGCTCACGGTAGGCGAGCAGCTGCGGCAGATGATGGCGCAGGCCGGACGCCTCTTCGAGGTAGCGGATCAGCTCTGCCAGCGTGACGATGCTCACCACTTCGATGCCGACATCCTGGCGCAGCTCCTCGATCGCCGAGCGCGGTCCGCTGCCGCGCTCCATGCGGTCGAGCGCCACCACCATGCCGGCCGGGATGGCGCCGGCGGCGCGAATCATCCCGATCACCTCACGGGCCGCGGTGCCGGCGGTGATCACGTCGTCGATGATCGCCACCCGCCCCTGCAGCGGCGCGCCGACCAGCAGTCCCCCTTCGCCATGCTGCTTGGCCTCCTTGCGGTTGAACACCACCGGCAGGTCGCGGCCATGCTGCCGCGCCAGCTCGATGGCGGTGGCCACTGCCAGCGGGATGCCCTTGTAGGCCGGTCCGAACAGCAGGTCACAATCGAGCTGGCTCTGCAGCAGGGCCGCGGCATAGAAGTGGCCCAGCCGCGCCAGGTCGGCGCCGCGCGAGAGTTCACCCATGTTGAAGAAGTAGGGGCTGCTGCGTCCCGACTTCAGCGTGAAGGTGCCGAACTTGAGCGCCGAGCGCGCCAGGGCGAATTCGATGAAGTCGCGTTGATAATCGTGCATGGATCAGGTCACAACGTTTAATGGAGCAGTGCTGCTCCGGTATGATACCGGTTCCAAGGATCGCGACCCATCATGAAAATAATCAGCTTCAATCTCGACGGCCTGCACAACGCCGCCCAGCGCGGTTTCTTTGACTGGATGGTCGCGCAGCAGGCCGATGTGGTCTGCCTGCAGCAGACGCTCAGCCACGAACATGAACTGCCCGAGCCGTTGCGGCAACCCGGCGGTTACTTCAGTTACTTTTACGATGCCTATGAAAAAGAGCACGGCGGCGTCGCCATCTACTGCAAGCGGCCGCCCAAGGCGGTGATGCGCGGGCTCGGCCTGATGGAGGCCGATGTCGAAGGGCGCTACATGCAGGTCGACTATGACCAGATCAGCATCGTCTCGCTCTGCCTGCCGGCGGTCACGCTGCAGGATGAGCACAATCGGCAGTTGCGGCAGCAGATGCGCAAGAAGCTGCTCAACCATCTGGGCAAGGTGCGCAACAAGCGGCGGGAGTTCATCTTCTGCGGCGATTTTCAGGTGGCCCACCTTGACATCGACTCGCTCAACTCGACCGAGGCCCAGGACAACCACTGCCTGTCCGACGAGCTGGGTGAGTGGATGGATGACCTGCTCGATGGCGCTGGCTACGTCGATGCCTTCCGCGAGCTGAATGACGAAGCCGGCCACTACAGCTGGTGGCCGCCCCAGGACAAACCCGATCACCTGCGCGATGCCTGGCGGGTCGACTACCAGCTCATCACCTCGACCCTGCGGCGCAAGCTGGTTGCCGCGCAGTTCGACTACGGCCTGAACTTCTCCAGCCACGCCCCGCTGATCGTCGAGTACGCGCTGCCGCTGTGAAGGGTGCCGGCGGCGCCCGACGGCTCACTCGTCCAGCGCCTGCCGCTGCCGTTCGATCAACCGGGCAATGCCGCGCTCGGCCAGACCCAGCATCGCATCGAGCTGCCCACGGGCGAAGGGCGCCCCCTCGGCCGTGCCCTGCAGGTCGATCAGTCCGCCCTGCTCCGACATCACCACGTTCAGATCGGTCTCGGCGGTCGAGTCCTCGGCGTAGTCCAGATCGAGCAGCGCCCGGTCGCGCCACACCCCGACCGACACCGCCGCCACCAGAAAGCGCAGCGGATCGCTGTTCAGCAGCTTCTTGCGTTGCAGATGACGCAATGCATCGACCAGCGCCACGCAGGCGCCGGTCACCGAGGCGGTGCGGGTGCCGCCATCGGCCTCGATCACATCGCAATCGAGCGTGATGGTGAAGTCGCCAAGCCGCTTCAGATCGACCGCCGCGCGCAGCGAGCGGCCGATCAGCCGCTGGATCTCCAGCGTCCGTCCGCCCTGCTTGCCGCGGGCGGCTTCGCGCGCGTTGCGGCTGCCGGTGGCGCGCGGCAACATGCCATACTCGGCGGTGATCCAGCCCTGTCCGCTGCCCTTCAAAAACCGGGGCACACCCGGCTCGACCGAGGCGGTGCAGATGACGCGGGTGGCGCCGAACTCCACCAGCACCGACCCTTCGGCATGGCGGGTGTAGTGGCGGGTGATGCCGATCGGGCGCAAATCTTCGGGCTGTCGACCACTGGGACGCATCGTGTACCGCCATCGTTGCTGAAAAGGGCGGCCATTATAGCCGAACGCAAGCCCAAGGCCGCCCGGACTTGTTCCCCACCGGAGGCTGCCGTAGAGTCGCGGCCCCACCCTCTTTCAACAACCCGACGGAGCCGAACCGATGGTTGCCAGCATGACGGCCTATGCCCGCTGCGAATCGAACCACGCCTGGGGCAACCTCACCTGGGAACTGCGCTCGGTGAACCACCGCTATCTGGAGCTGAGCCTGCGCCTGCCCGAAGCAGTGCGGGAGATCGAGCAGCCACTGCGGCAGCAACTGCGCGGTCAACTGGCGCGCGGCAAGGTCGACGCCACCCTCTCGCTCAAGCTCGATGAGACGGCCGCGCACAGTGCGCTCAACAGCCTGTTGCTCGAAGAGTTGGCTGGCTTGCAGCGGCAGTTGCTGGAGCGGCTCCCCACCGCTGCGCCACTGAGCGTGCATCAACTGCTGCAGTGGCCCGGCGTCATCTGCCGGCAGCAGGTCGAGCAGCAGGAGTTGACTGCCGCCGCGCTGGCGCTGTTCGAAAACACACTGCGGCAACTGGGCGACCAGCGTGACCGCGAAGGCAGCAGCTTGAGCCAACTGCTGCGCCAGCGGCTCGACGCCATCGGGCAGCAGGTCGCCGTGGTCCAGCACCATCTGCCGGAGGCCGCCGCGCAGCAGCGCGCCCGGCTGCTCAACCGATTGCGTGAAGTGAGTGAACAGTTCGATCCGCAGCGGCTGGAGCAGGAGCTGCTGCTGCTGGCGCAGAAGTCCGACGTCGCCGAAGAGCTCGACCGGCTGACCCTGCACCTGCATGAAACCCGCGAGGTGCTGCGCCAGGGGGGCGCCATCGGCCGCCGGCTCGACTTCATCATGCAGGAGCTCAACCGCGAGGCCAACACCCTGGGCGCCAAATCGACCGCCGCGCCGATCACCCGTGCGGTGGTCGAGATCAAGGTGCTGGTGGAGCAGATGCGCGAGCAGGTGCAGAATCTGGAGTAGC
>ERZ1645192.1606-NODE-1606-length-18814-cov-7.118503_pt1 | contig 18814 bp, 17 predicted proteins | sample MGYA00575354_ERZ1645192 | MGnify/ENA primary metagenome ERZ1645192 (study PRJEB40844, sample SAMN11349763) | freshwater sediment metagenome | isolation source: river sediment | host: Sediment | place: India: Faizupur Khadar , New Delhi | collected 2017-02-21 ... | reverse complement strand
GGAATTTGAATCCGGATGGCTGACAAACATCAATATCAACCAATATGAGCAGATTGCATCGGCAGATATTACCATCAGAATCATTGCCCAGGAGCCGGGTCTGAAAGGACTCGTAAACGGGATTCCTGCGATCGTCGCAACACCAGGGCAGATGGTAACCCTGCATAATGTCGGAACCGATTCAACAGGCAAGTTCCTCTTCAGTATCCAGGACAAGGCAGGGTTTTCCTTCAGGGGAGGTATTGAATCATATGAAGTTACAACTCCCTTTTGAATATTTTTAAACCGGCGAATAATCCATGTGTAAAGGCAATCTGTGCGGGGGTGCAGACAGGTGAGGAAATCGGGATGGGTTTGGTATATGGATAAAGAACACGCAATGACACAGATCCAGACAATCATGGTCATGACCGTAATCATGGTTGTGCTGTTTCTTCTCGGTGTGATCCTGGTTGTATGGAATCCGATACCAGAACGGATACCCCAGGCCACCATCAGTATTGAAGGCGAAGGCGATTCCATCGTGATGCAACATGTAAACGGGGATTCGTTCTCATCAGACCGGCTCATCGTCAAGGTGAACGGGGATGTCCAGCCAAATACGAATATGAATTTCCAGGGTGGAACATGGCCCTGGTCACCGGGTGAGCGGATGCAGTTTTATTACCCGGCACCGGATGCTCCACGACTGGTTGAAGTCTTATACGTAACTGATAAGGGAGAGAGCATCCTGATTGACAAGGCACGACTTGATCCTCCGCCGGTGGTATCGGCAACACCGCTCCCGGTAGAGATGGTACTACCGGTCACCCCGACTCCGCTTCCAACCAATATCCCGGTGAACTTAAAGGATGCAAATCCATTCCAGCCACCCATCAGTGACTTTACCGCTGAACCCAGGGTGGGCGATCCACCACTGACCGTGACATTCCATGATCTGAGCTATGGACAGGTCTCAGAATACCTCTGGAGCTTTGGAGACGGTTCCACGTCTACCCTGCAAAACCCGGTCCACACCTACTTTGTGCCAGGAGCATACACCGTCAGCCTTCTCGTAACCAATGCGTATGGGTCAAACCGCCGGACTGCCGGAGACTTTATCGTCATCGGATCCCCGCCGGTCGCAAAATACCTTGCCGAGCCATCCAATGGGCAGGCTCCGCTGACGGTTCAGTTTACCGATCTCTCAACCGGCAGCCCGAAGAGCTGGGAGTGGTCATTTGGCGATGGAACCCAGTCATCTGAAAAGAACCCGGTCCATATCTTCCAGTATGCAGGAGAGTATAATGTCACACTCCGGGTCACGAATGCATATGGAACCGACAAGTACTCCCAGGAGACCGGTCTGAATGTCACCGCTCCGACGTTGATGGATGTGTATCTTACCGGCAGTATCAACGGGGCACTGATCCCTGATGGATATGTCAGGCTCAGGGTGACTGATCCGGCCAGTTCCATGAAGATTGCCGGGAAGATCTACTCCTTTGAACCAGGAGATATGATCCAGCTCATCTATGGACCAGGATCCTCTGATGGAACCATATCCACCGATAAGAATCGGTTTACCGCATTCAACTTCAACGATATCACCCTGGTGAAGAATGGTGAGACAATGGCACGGGGCCCGGTCAACAGCTTCACCCTTGGCGGGTTTGACAGCTATGCATCTACCTTAAACCTCAGCATTCCGAAAGGGGATCCCTATTCGACGCTCTATATCAACTCAGAACCATACAAATACGTTGAAAGCCCGAAGTTCACGTTCTCCGGTATCGGGCCTGATAAAGCAGGCCGGTTCTTTTACCAGAAATCAGCCCAGAGCATGAACTTCCAGGGTGGGATTGCCGAACTTACCATGGGGTAACCCGGGTTCGATCGGCAACCTTTCATTCTTGGCATACGATACCATAGGCACACACGTATGCCAGACCCCCGACTATTATTTTCATTCATAGTTCTTTCATTGATATTCTCTCTCCAGGGCTGTGTCCTTGCTGATACAATCCTCTACGAAACAGACTTTTCAGACGCAGCCGGATGGGAAACGAATAGTCCCTCGTCATTTTATCTTGATGAAGAGAAGGGACGGTACCATTACCAGATAACCGGCGGTACCGGGTCCTACTCCTATTACCCTCTCTCAGGGCCGTTCACCGGTCCGTTCACTCTTGAATTCGATGTTCATCCGGTCCTGACAGAAGAGAAGAGTTCATTCAGGTTTGGTATTGGAACGGAAGGGTATGACAGTCAGAGAGGACCGCTCGTCCTTGCAGAACTCTATAATCAGAATGGTGAAGAGGCCTTTGCCCTTACTGCCATATCCAAGGAAAACCTCCGTTCACAAACCCTCTCCATTCCGGGGAAGGCAAATTACAGTGGAAAGACCGTGCGATTCGTGGACGGAGAGGAGTATCATGTCAGGCTCACCTGGTACCCGGTTGAAAAACGGGTGAGTATGACGGTTACTGCTCCGGGGGATGACACCCTGCTGTTCAGTCATTTTGTCATGGTAACGGGAAAAATGGAAGAGTTTACCCACCTGTTCCTGACTTCCATCGGTGAAGGACAGAACGGGAGAAAGGCCCAGGGATTTATCGATAATATCAGTCTGACATCCCTGAGCTCCGTCCCTGCAACCCCGGAGCCTACCATCACGTCACAGGTGCCGACACCCACACCGACTCTGGTGACCAGTGTGACCAGTGGTGTCCCCGGACCGGATGATGAGCCAGCGGAAGATACATTCGAACCGACTCCCAAAAGAACGCCCCTTCCAGCCCCCCCAACCCCGGTCCCCACAGAAAAGTCCGGATTATTACCGCTCATCGGCATTCTGGGAATCGGAACTGTCCTTATCCTCTTCAGGAGATAACCATGGATGAACATGTCATAGAAGCAGCCGGACGATGCAGGGTTGTCGTCAGGGACGGCACAGTAGTCGAAGTTGGAAGCCCCCTGTTAAGCGACTGCCCGCTTGCACAACGGTTTGCCTGTCCGGTAAAAGAGATGACACCCGAAGCAATTCGGGACAACATTCAGAACCGGATAGACTCATTCGGCATGTGCACCCCAAACCGTGAGCTTACCTCTGAAGAAGTGTTTGTCGGATTTGGAGCATCCGAGGTTATCAGCACTGCTCTGAAAAGCCGGTTCATTGATGCAGCGGTCATCGTCTGTGACGGAGCCGGGACCGTTGTTGTCACAAAACCGGAGATGGCACAGGGCATTGGCGGAAGGATGTCAGGACTTATCAGTACATCACCCATCCCGGATGTTATCAGGAGAATAGAAGAGGAGGGAGGGATTGTTGCTGATCCTGATAATGCATCTCTTGACCCCCTTTCAGGAGTCCATGCAGCGAAGAAGGCCGGATACGAGCATCTTATCGTGACCATCCATAATCCGGAGGATGCACGGGCCATCAGAGAGTATGATCCTGACGCCATCATCATTGCCGTGCACACAACCGGATACTCACCAGAGGATGCAGAGGTGGTCAGACAGTATGCGGATATCGTGACTGCATGTGCCTCACAGACCATCAGGGATATCTGTGGACCATGCGCCATCCTCCAGGCAGGATCCACGGTACCGGTCTATGCCCTCACACAAGCCGGGAAACACCTGATCCTTCTGCGAATGGCGGCGATAGAATACCCGCTCTTTGTAACCCATGCTGACCTTCCGGTCACCGGAGAGAAGAGTCCGCATCCCCTGATCTGAGAGTCACCTATTTATCTCCATACGCAAAATCCAAAAGCTGATGAGATCAATACGGACTGGAATGCTCATTATACTGTGCATTTCCCTCTTTTCATGTCTTTCCATGGCTGCACCGTTGCCGGAGGACATGGTTTTTTTAACCGAAGAATATCCACCATTCAATTATCTTGAAAACGGAGTCCCATCCGGCCTGTCAGTAGAACTTCTCAGGACTGCCCTGGAAAGAGCCGGGATTCCCCTCTCTACCGAAGATATCAGTCTCATGGCCTGGTCTGATGCGTACCGGATGGCAGAATCGAGAAACAATACCGGACTGTTCTCAATCGCTCGAACACCCGAACGCGAAGAACTCTTCAGATGGGCCGGTCCCCTGATGCAGTGCCCCCTTGTTTTCTTTGCAGAAAATGAATCACTGAAGACTTCCAGGCCGGAGAACAAAGATCTTCGCGCAGTTGTCATCAGAGATGATATCGGTATGTATGTCGGCAAAGAGGCAGGGATTTTAGAAGAGAATATATTCCAGGTGACAACGCCAGCTGAAGCAGTCCAGCGACTGGTTGACGGAACATCAGACGTCTGGGTATATGCCCTCTATCCAGGGGAAAGCCTGATTCAGACCATTGCAGAGGATCCTGATTCATTTTACATTCTCGACGATCTGGGAAGGTCCACCTATTACATTGCATTTAATCTCAATACCGATCCTGAGATCATCGAGACTATCCAGACAGAACTTGACGAGATGAAGGTAGACCGCAAGGATGAAGGAATTACCACCTATGAAAAGATTGTCGGGAAATACATCGGGCCGATATGTGCTGAAAAGTCACAGACCAGGCAACAGATTACTGACCTAGTAAACCTCACCGTGGATGCCATCAGCCGGGATGCAACCGGCACCATTGCCGACATTCAGAACGGACGACATCCATACAAGGACCGGTCTGACCCCTCATTGTATGTATATGTCTTTGATACCGGAGTTACCCTTATCGCAAATGCTGCCCAGCCTGACCTTGCCGGGACAAACTTTTCAGGAAAGGTTGATGCATCGGGGAAGAAATTCAGGGATGAGATAGTTACGGGGGCCATGAAACAGGGCTCGGGTATCGTGAGTTACACCTACTCAAACCCGATTGAGACGGGAATCTTTTATAAAGAAGCCTATTACACTCTCGTGACCGGAAGTGACAGGAAACAGTATGTCGTTGGTGCAGGAAGGTACCTCTCCTGTGATGAGGTCTGACCTACTTCCATCTCTTTTTTACATGAAAGAGCCGTGAACGCTCTTCCCGCTCCAGTTCTTCCCTGCTTGCTGTAATCGTTGCAATTGATTTTTCAAGTGATGGTATTACCACATGCTCCAGGGCTTTAACCCGGCGGGTAATTCGCTCTATCTCTGCTATCAGGTGACTGAGTGCAGCGGCATTGCCGGCATATGCAATGATGGCATCAACCAGTTTCTCATATGCATCGGCCAGATCATCAATGACCAGGGATGTTCCAAGGAGGCCGTACCCCCGGTCCACGAGATCGGTTCTCACATTACTTCCGGTGATCACCGGAACCCTGATACCAAACAGGTTCTTTTCCGAGAGTTCAATCTCCGTCTTTGATTCCACCGAATATGCTGCAATTGTCATATTGAGCATACCTTCAATCATGTAGGCCGGGGCGAGAAGATGTCTGACCCGCCGGTATCTGACCCTTAAGAGATCATATTCTGCCTTTACTTCAGGTGCAAGCCGGGTCACTTCCATAATCAGCCCGTCAAGTTTCATCTGCAGGGTCTTATGAGACCTGACAGCTATCTTGAGTCTGGTCTTCAAAACGAGGAGTTCAGATTTGGTTGGCCTGACATCCCGAAGATATGACACCTCACATCACCAGATGCTGCCTGATAAAGTCCGGATTCACACCGAACTGTTTTCCCCTCGCAATAGCCCGGAGGTTTGCTATCTCGTATCGCTTGTGCTCAAGATAGGAGATGATGGGAAGAACAGAGAACTGGTGACGCCGTGCAAGTCCGTCCAGGTGATGAAGGAGCATGGTATTCACCGAGAGCATAACGGTATAGAGTGGCGTCTTGTGAGCCGCCCATCTCCGCCACACGACATCTGCAGCATCAGCCTCACAGACATTCTCATCACATCGCAGGTTTTTGAGAGCTTCGGTGAGGATGGTCAGGATGCCGGCACGGGACAGTTCACTCACAAAGGCCTCCCGGTCAGTCACTCCATAGAGCCTTTGAAAATCTTCCGGAGTCATATATCCACCGGAGACCATGAACGGGGTGATGTCAGAGACTTTACTCCCGGCACGAAGTCTGAAGATATTCCTGATATTGAGGATATCTATCTCAAACCGGAGATGGGGGAGGATGACGTCACCCCCACGGATACCAAACCTGGCATCGGAGAGCAGATTATCATAATATGCAAGGTAGAGTTCGTTCTCCAGGGAGGCAAAGAGGCCACGCCGGTACCCGTCAGTAATCCGGGCCGAAATGATATCATGATGGACCCATGAGGAGAGATGGTCTGCGATCTCGTGAATGGACCTGAGAGTCAGCAGATGGTCAAGAGCCGGGGGGTCCAGGACTCCGGCAGGGATAAGCACAGCCCGTATCCGATCACCGGGAATGTGAAACTGGCATCCACGCAGGATGAGCATGACATTCTCGATATCCCACCGTGAAAAGTACTGCTCTGCCAGTTCCCGTAAGGCACCAGGTGCAATAGAAAGGATACTCCGGTAGGTCTTCGCGAGGTTTTCAGTCAGGGCGTGTTCGATCAATTCAATGTCAGAATATGCAGAGGAGAGGGTATGCACCTCCTCATGGTACCCGGATTCTCCGATAAACCGGATGATCTGGGGAAGCTCCATGTTCAGGAGCCGGCTGTACTGATCAGGTGTGATAAGACTTTTCTTCTTCAGCCCAATCCGGGTGCAGATATACCGATACGAAGAGGGGGTTACCAGATAATGGTGCATGATAGTATGGATTTTCTGTTCTGCTACAATATATGAGTCAGGTATTTCATATACCCTGCCATATCGTATGTCAGGAAAACGGAGGTGACAGAAGATGCATTCCCTGGATATTGCGGCCATCACCAACACCGGGCTGTACCGAAAACGCAATGAAGACAGTCTGCTGGTGGGCAGAGATGTTCTTGCCTCAGAATCTCTCGCGGTGCCGGTTCTCTGGCGGACAGATGTATTCCCGGTCATCCTTGCGGTTGCAGATGGTATCGGGGGAAGTGTTGCCGGGGATGTTGCAAGCCGGGAGGTGCTGATGTGTATGGCACGACCGCCCTGTCCGGACTGGGAAGAATCCCTTCATGACCGGATACACACTGCACGAAACCATCTGAATCACCTGGTCAAAAATCAGCCAGAACTGGACGGGCTTGGAACGACACTCGCCGGTGTGCTCTTTCTCCCTGAACGCCTGATCCTCTTTTCATGCGGAGATTCAAGGGTGTACATGAGAATGCCTGGAGACGAAGCGATGACATGTATGACCAAAGACCATTCGGTTGTCCAGGAGATGATCGATACCGGACGGCTGACCGAAAAGGAGGCACGATCCCATCCGCTTGGCCATATCATCACCTCATGCCTGTCAGGGGGACGGCGAAGAACAACACTTGATATCAGGATGTCAACCCATCCGATACAGAAGGGAATGCGGCTTGTGCTCTGCACCGACGGAGTCTGGGATTACGGGGGTCAGCCTTTCCTCAAGGCAGCACCAAAAGGCGATCCCATTTCAGCAGTCAAAGAGATTCTCACCATCTGCTATGATGCAGGAGCACCAGATAATGTAACCCTCATCATCGCTGATGTGGAATAAAAAAGATTAAAAGTCGTCCCAGCTTTTGTTCTTGTCTTCAATGACCACCAGGGACAGGGTCGAGAGTTCATTTACTCCCTCACCGGCCTCTTTCCGGGTATTCCAGGGATCTATCTTTATGGTCAGATGACTGGGGAGCCGCGGAATATCATGGGGGATCATAAACCGAAGGTCAAACATGGCTGACGTCCCTCCTTTCAGGGGAGGAAAGGTATCAGTGACCGGAATGAGCCGGGTCTCACCAAGCCATGCCTCTACCGGGACATTACCGGGAGCGATATCATCCCCACCCTGGTTTGTAACAATTATCCGGGGAGTTACCGACCTTCCCGGCCGGGTGTACGCATAATCACCAGCCAGAGAGACTTTTTCGAGGACATAGTCATGGCCTTCTGACTGGAATGATATCACCTGGGCAGGGGCGGTAAAGACGATAGGCGATGCATGTGTCGCATTATCATCTGCGACGACAGGACCGGTGAGCATCAGAAGAAATCCGATGCTGATGACCAGAAAATATAACCTGATATTCATATAAAGCCTCGATAAACCTGATTGTATATTGATTATCTGTCAGGAAAGGGTTTCCCGTTGGTCTTGTCAGAGCAGCCCATACCAGGCAACATACGAGAGGATGACCATGATCACCAAAATGATGATAACCCCTTTGTAGATACATGAATGACAAAGACCACTCCCGACATGAATGCATGCAGAACAGTGATTCTGGTTACATAAACGGCAGGTGTGTTCTCCGTCATGATCTTCATGATGTATGCAGGGAGTGGATGACATAGTATGTACTGGCTTTTTCTCGCGTAAAAAGTCTTTTAACTTTCCATGAGCCTGAAAAGGTATCAGAGAGATCGGTAATTATCAGGTGATATCCGAATCTCAAATCTGACACCAGAGCCATATTCACCGGTTTCAGAGATCGAGATCCCTGTTATTGATAATATCTCCTTTATCAAAAACATGCCAAAACCGGTATGCTTCCCAAAACCCTTGGCAAATATCCGATCCTTATCAGCAGGAGCCACTCCAATTCCATCATCCGTATACACAAGAAGTAGGTCATCCCCATCCTTCATCTCCTGGAAACTGATCTGCGTTACCCGCTCACCATGACGAATTGAATTGTCAATACAGTTATAAAAAACACGTTCCAGGAGAGGATCTGCAAGAATTTCATACATACTCTCACCGGATGTGAACAGAATACCCCGGTTGGTAAATGCAGCTGCCGCAGCATCGAATTTCTCAAAGGGATCCTGCCATATCGGGTCATGAAGTCCGACATCCTGGTAATCGCTGGTAAATTCCATATGCTCCTGCATTGTCTGGAGTACATGGTCCATCTTCCCCATATATTCAGATACTGACTCATCGGTTGTTTCATCCCGAACCAGGTGGAGATAGAGTTTGAGTGCGGTGATCTGGTTTAAGATGTCATGCCGGGTAATGCCTGAAAGGAGGAGGAGTTTCTGATTAGTAACTTTCATCTTCTCCTCTGCCCGTTTCCGTTTGGTTATGTCCCTGAAATTATAGACCCTCCCGATGGTTTCTCCTGCAAGCTGGTGAGGAGTGATTGACAGATCAAATATGCTTCCTGATTTCAGGGTTAGAGAGAGAAGGACTGGTGAATCCGGAAGGGAACTGAGATTATTGAGCGGTTCAGGCATTTCCTCATGGGGATCCAACTGTTCCCGTATACAGGAGATGATATGAATTCCCCCTTCAAACCCCGTTGGCCCGGTCAGATGAAAGAGTGCAGACCCTGCCTTGTTCCAGCCGTTAACCATGCCTTCAAGATCTGTCACGATGATTCCGTCTGTTGTTGATTCTATGGTTGCTTCCTGGAGGGAATTGATCCGTTCAAGATCTGAAGTCCGTTCCTGCACCAGTGCCTCAAGATGCTCCTTGTAACTGAACAATTCATATTCATCATCTCTCTTGCGATCAATTGTCCATATTACAGACCCCAGGAGGAAAAGACCGATAAATATGATACCCGCGACCTCCAGAACCGGAGGAGGGGGTGCATAAGAGAGAGACTGAGCCGGACCTGAACCAGGGTGAAAGAGTGTCATGATGACAATGGTAAGGATAGCGAAGACTGACGAGAGAGCAAGGAGTTCATGAACCGGCTCTAGACGAAAAAGACGCTTTTCCCGTGCTATGTAAAATCCCGAACCGATAATTCCCGCAGTCAGGATAATCAGGGTATCAGGTACTCCGGCACCAGTGCTATTTACCGGAACCTGGATGATGAGGAGTATGCCGGTGATAATCGCCGCAGATATCGGCCCACCGACCATTCCTGCCAGAGGTACAAGTATGCCATTTACCCCGATTGAGGGATGTTCGGTTCCGCTCCATGGCATAACAATACCGATAACCGCTGCAAAGGTGAAGATTAGACCTACAAATATCGAATATATCCGGTCACGGTGCATAAAGAACCGGTCAGGTATAAAATTATAGAGCAGAACCAGCAGAACCAAAATACTAATGTTCTGAAACCAGTTCAGAAGAATATCAAGAGGTTGTTGGGCGGGGTCCATAGACACACCAGAGATTGGGTTCTGGTTAATACTCTCCATATGCCGACAAAATACTTTAGGTTCCACCGGATGCCAGGGACATGGGGCAGGACAACAGCAGGTTTCATCTCATTTAAAAGAGAGAAAGGTATAGTATTCACGTTAGCGGCCTTTTGGACATATCGTATGCAGTCGTTGAAAACCAGAGTTTTTGATATCATCAATGACAAAGATAACGGGGGCAAACCGAATAGTGTATTTGATTTTTTCATTATCTTTCTGATAATTCTCAATACCTTCATCATTTTCATCGAGACGTACCCTGCCATTTACCATAATTACAAAGGATTTCTGGATCTTATCGAGCAGATCACCATCGTGGTCTTTACCATTGAATACCTGCTCAGAATATGGACCTGTACCTGTTATCCGGAGTATGCACATCCGGTAACCGGCAGACTTCGGTATGCCTGTTCCATCACGATGATTATAGACTTCTTCGCGGTATTTCCATTCTTCCTGACATTTATTATGCCGCTCAGCCCACAGATCATTCATTTCCTCCGGCTGTTCAGACTGTTCAGGGTATTAAAGCTGCTTCGGTATTATGGATCCATTGATGTGATATACCGGGTTATTAAAAAGGATAGCCAGTATCTCTTCTCCATTATTGTTATCTTAATGGTGTTTCTCTCGTTTAGTTCATACCTCATTTATATTTTTGAGTCAGAAGCGCAGCCTGATAAATTCCAGAACTTTGATGACGCCTTCTGGTGGGCCATTGAGACGACAAGCACCGTCGGGTATGGAGATGTTGTACCTGTCACCGATATGGGAAAGTTTTTTTCTTTTTTGATAATAATAGTCGGAATCGGACTAATCGCCCTTCCGACTGGTGTTATTGCGTCCGGTTTTCTGGAAGAACTTCGTGCATCCAAAGAGGGAACGGAGGATCAAACTGCTCCCCATCTGGCAGATGAGATCAGAAAATTAAAAACTCTGCTGGATGAAGGGACTATTTCAGAGGATGAATTCATACTTGGGAAGCAGAAGATCCTTAAATAACTGCATATCTGAAGTCAATAATATCCGCATTACAGGGTTTTAGACCTGATACTTATCATCAGGGAAACAAACCGGCAGATTTTTTGAATAGCCGATCAGATACCCAATCAGGATAATCATGGATGGATGTTCATCATACCGGGAGATTGACATGATTGAGGGACGAATCGATCCGGACCGGGTCAGGACACATGGCGGGTGCTGGGGCGTTACGATCACTGCAGACGGGAAGGTCAGGATCCCGGTGTGTAGTTATGCTGATGTGTTGCCTCTCATCAGGAAGAGGCCAGACCGCTGAAAGTGCAGGAGGGTGAGTGCACCAGAGAGCATCAGTCAAGAATCTTTCGGAAAAACCCGATATGCAGTGATCTGATTTATTGTGGCTGCTCTCATACGGATATATGCACATGAAACCCAGCAAAATCTGCGTACTTCTTTTTCTGATACTCATCATATCACCAGTCTCTTCTCTTACCATTCATTTCCTTGATGTCGGTCAGGGTGATTCAGCCCTTATCGAGCACAATGGTCATACCATGCTTATCGATGCGGGAGATATGGATGCAGGCCCCGGAATTCTCTCATATCTCAAATCCCAGGGAATAAAAAGTCTGGATGTTCTGGTCTCCACTCATCCGCATACCGACCATATCGGAGGGATGAGTGATATCCTCAATACTCTGCCGGTCGGCCTGTATGTCGATAATGGAGCGACCCATACCACTCCTGCATACCGGAATCTGGAAAAGGCATTGATCAAAAAACAGACTCCCTATGCAACCGCGACAAAGGGAGATAAAATTCCGTTCACCGATGATATCACCATCCGTGTAACCTCTCCGGATGACCTCTCCGGCGATATGAATGAGGATTCACTTGCTCTTCTGCTCACCTACGGAGATGTCAGGATCTTCTTCACCGGGGATTGCGAGAGTTGTGATGCATCATGTGACATTGTAAAACTGGCACATCATGGATCAAAAGGGTCTGCGACACGAGCCATCCTGAACGGGGACACGCCGGATTGTGCCATCATATCACTCGGCGTTGACAATGAGTATCATTATCCGGCTCCTTCAACGATGAATGCCCTGAAAAAAGCCGGGGTTGAAATTTTCAGGACTGATGAGGAAGGAACAATTGTGGTGAGGACTGATGGGAAAAAATACTGGTTTCTCTGATATGATTTTCGCAACCATTGACCGGATTGAGGATGAGGTGTTGGTCCTGGTCACCCATACCGAGCCAAACCGGGAGATTCATCTTCCCCGTGAACTCTTTCAGGATTTAACTGAAGGAGATGTCGTCAGGATAATCGTAGAAAAGGATGAAGAGAAGAGGGAAGCGATAGAAAAAGATATCAAAGACCAGCGAAAACGTCTAAAGAGAGTTGGCCTATAATTTTTCTGATTTGAGAAGGATATCTGCTCCCCATCCTGCAGGGCCTGTCCGTATCCGGATACCAATAGCAGACTGTCAGATCCACTGATAGCCATCATTTTTCGTGCCTCTTCAGGAGAGATCCTTCTCCCTTTCATCTCTCAATGTCACGCTGCAACGCCAGAGAGAACGTCAATCTCCCATATGGTATGTCAGACATTAGGAAAGAATTACTACCCGCCCAAACAATTAAACTTTCAGAGCCGAATGAAAGTATCATCACAGTCCGACTCCAAAGTCCCAGTCTGACGCATATGATTCCGATTTTCCATTCCAAAACCAGGAAAAGACCTCCGCGGTGGGCATTGATACTTCTGGCTCTCCTGTGCATCATGGCAGTATGCTGCTCTCCTGCTCTTGGTGCACGAGATGTCAGAGTAGCTCTGACTGAGCTCAGGCCCTCCCTGTTCACCGATGAGCAGGGAAACCCGTCCGGATTTTTTGTCGATCTTATCGAGGATCTGGCAAAAAAAGAAGGTTGGAAGGTCATCTGGATGAGTGGAACACTCTCTGAGAGCTGGGAACGCCTGTCCCGGGGGGATATCGATCTCATGCCTGCGGTGACCATAACACCGGAACGGCTCATACTCTATGATTTCACAAATGAATCGGTCCTCTCGATCTGGTCACAGGTCTATGCACGCCCTGATTCTGGCATCAATACTATCCTGGATCTGGAAGGTAAACGAGTCGCAATGGTCAGGGGAGCATCCAGCGGAGTGGGACTCCGGGACTATGCAGAAAAATTCGGAGTAACTGCCATATTTCTGGAGAAGGACATACCGGCCGATATTTTTACCGCTGTTTCAGAAGGAGAAGCAGATGCCCTTGTGATGTATAACTCTGCAGGTCAGGAGGAGGTGAAGGAATACGGGCTTACGACAACCCCTGTCATGTTTAATCCGGCACAATTTGGGTTTGCGGCTTTAAAGGGGAAAAACCAGGATCTTCTCAGGGCAATAGATCCCTATATTGCAGAAAGCAAGAAGAATCCATCCTCCATCTACAGCATGTCAATGCAGAGATGGTACAGCATATCGGCCGAAGAGATAATTCCTGCTTTTCTGTGGTGGATCCTTGGAGGTATTGCAGGCCTTGCCTCTCTCTTTGTTATCATGAGTTATCTTCTCCGGCGTGAGGTGGGACGGAAGACGGCTGAACTTGCAACCCAGAACGAGGAACTGGTTCGGAAAAATGAGGAGTTACGGGCTGCATATGACCAGCTTTCTGCGATGGATGAAGAGTTGAGGGATAATTTTTATCAACTGAAAAAAAGTGAGAATGCACTTATTCAGGCCCGGAAAAAACTAAACCTCCTGAATAAACTCACCGGCCAGGATATCAGGAATGCATTCTTTAACCTGGCAGGGTTTATCCAGATTTCTAAGGAATCTGAATCCTTTGATGAAGCAAAGGTATATTTCGGAAAGGAGGAGGAAATTTTACATTCCGTTCAGGAAAACCTCTCCTTTTTAGAGAAATACCAGAACCTCGGGATCAATCAGCCACGATGGCAGAATTTTGTATATGTTCTTCTCAGTGCCATATCCCATCTTGATCTCTCACATATCTCCAGAACAATAGATCTGCCCAATATCGAGATATTTACAGATCCACTGCTTGAAGATGCATTTCTGGCTCTCATGGATACGATTGCCAGGCAGGGGGATCAGATTACCAGAATAGGGCTATCGTGTCAAAAGAACGCAGACACCATCACCATCATCATTGAATCTGATGGTCCGGGAATACCGGCAAATGAGAAAGAGCAGGTTTTCAAATGGGAGTATATGGGAAAAAACGGAACCAGTCTCTTTCTTGCACGGGAGATCCTCTCCATAACGGATATATCCCTTGAGGAGACCGGAGAAGCAGGTACAGGAATTCGTTTTGAAATTACCATCCCGGAGAGCGAATTCCGCATCATAGAAAAGAATGATTGAGCCTGGAGCCAGGATATATGCTGGCAGCATCTTTGATAACACTGTTTCAATCGCCGGGCTAAATTCGAATTCACTTCAATCATAGATCTTTTTTTCATGGTTTGAGAGATACCGGTGATTTTATTATCTGACAACACCGTCGTATCATATTCTATGTATCCAGGTGAACAATGAAACGGATTATCCAGGGAAGAGCAATCTTCCTTATTCTCACGGTATTCATCCTCATTGTAGTTTTTGTATCCGGCACACCGGCAGATTCTGCAGCGAGCGGGGATGATCTCTTTGCACAGGGTGAAACCGAATTCAACAGTAGTAACTTTCACACAGCCATGGGCCTCTTCTCACTTGCCAAGGAGAATTATGCCCAGGAAGGAGACCATGATGGGTTTATCAGGGCACGGGACATGGCATTTCTCTCAACCGCAGCCGGAATGGCATTTCCGTATAACCAGAGCGAGATAGAGGCAGAGATGGCTATGGCTTTTCCTGATGTCACAGAGGAACAGCGGAATCTATGGCTTTCAGCACCCATGACCGCAACCATCGAGAGTGAGGGGGAGATCTGGTACTTCTCTGATACCATCCACAATGTTAAAAACCATTATCCTGCTCTTCTCAGGGAGGAAAATGCACGAAACAATCACACACCCCTCTATGATGAACTCATGCCACTCATAACCGCATCGTGGGGGGACGATACCCAGAGATACGGAGATCCGGTCACTTTCACAGGATCTACCAGTCTTGATATCCCCCGTAGTGAGCTTCCTGAGAATGGGACGCTTAAGGTCTGGATGCCGGTGCCGGTTGAATCAGGCTCCCAGACGAATGTTTCAATACTCTCTATTATGCCGGAACAATATCTGAAATCATCAACCGGGACCGATGCCGATATTGGTCTGGTTTATCTGGAGATCCCCGTCGATGAGATAGAAGACCCCTCCCTCTCCATAAAGGTCCGATATCGATTTGATCAGCATGAACAGCGTTTTGAAATCGATCCAAAGAACGTACAGCCATATAACACCAGTTCACATGAGTTCCAGAGATACACCGGTTCCTCAAAGAACATCGCCATCACCCCTGATATAATAGAAAAGGCACGTTCCATCGTGGGAGATGAAACAAACCCGTATCTTCAGGCAGAGATGATCTACTGGGATATTGTCAATACTCATCCCTACAGTCATGCACCCCATGTCTGGCTTGATGCTATCGGAATGCCCGAGTCGCAGTATGTTCATGACACCGGGATCGGTGACTGTGCATCCCAGAGTTATTACTTTGCTGCTCTCTGCCGGTCAATTGGGATTCCTGCACGGGCCACAGGCGGATACCAGATGATAGATGGGTCAGCAGGAACTCATATCTGGGCTGAATTCTACCTGGAGGGCTATGGATGGATTCCGGTGGATGTTACGGCAGCCGAGGGAGGAGATACGTCATATAATGCTACCGAAGACGATCTACTCCGATACAAGGCATACTTCTTTGGTAATCTTGATCCGTACCGGTTTATCATTCAAAAGAGCCTGGATCTTCCGGTCGTACCCGATGCAGGCGATGCTGTTATCCCTCCTTTTGGATGGGTTCAGGTCCCGAAACTGGTCTGTGACACCTGCACCGAAAACCCAATGGCCTTGTCATATTCCTATTCGAATATCTCGGTCACAAGGGAATAACCATTTTTCATATTTTTTCGAAATACAGTCGCAGATTGTGAAAAAACAGGTGACCGGGAAAGATCCCGGCATCTTCCTTTTGTCGTAATAAGCCGTCTTATGACGCCTCATTCCCGAATAAGGGAGCTAGTTCAACCTTCTGCCAGTCCTTGTCCATGACATTCATCCAGAGCGTCTGGTTCTGTGGCTCGAAGACGACCTGATGGTTACTAGAGTACTTCCCGCCTCCGAGGTCAGAGTGACAGAACTTTGATCCTCCATCCTCGATACAGACGTCACGGATCTCCATCATCTTCTCTGCATTGATCATTCCCTTCGCCTCTTCTGCCTGGCGGAGGAGGTTGTTATACCGGGAGAGTGAGTGTTCAGGGGGCTCAGGGAGGTTCCAGGATGGATCAACAAAATGGTTTGCAGCTGCAATTACTCCGTCACCGGTCCTTTTTACCGTCCGGTCCGTGGACTTTTCGAGCACAAATGCCTCGTCCGGCCCTGCAATATCCACAATCCAACCAACATCAGGGGCAGTTCCGTTTATTGCAACCTCCAGGGCATTCAGGTCAGAGTAATCGAACATGAACCGATAATATTCCGTGATAAATTCCGGTCTGGTCTCGGGGGCATTATCTTCCCGGCCACAGTTATCATCAGCGATAAAAAGTCCTTTGTTGTTCATGAATGTCTCAGGTCGTGCACCGGCAGGGCTCCATGTTGCAATGCTGTTGCTGCCATCCGTGGGACGGTATATGGTAAGGACATACCATTCTGTGAGCGGCATTATAGAATCAGCAAGATCCCAGTTGCGGGAGACTACCGGGGAACCATCGGTTGTGTAATCGCCCCAGGCGGCAAGGTATGAACAGGAGGCAGGAACGGGCTGTGGATTTGATGAGGCTAATAACAGGAAGATTGGCCCGTAATAGAGGAATGCGATATCATCATAGGTTAGTCCGGATGTCTCCGCCATCCCGGTAAAGATCTCCTTTACCCGCTCGGGATAATATGCCGGAACCATTCTGGCATCCTTCATGATCTCTTCCTTTGTCATTCCCTGGCTTGTGATAGTGTTCATGAGGTATGCGTATTCTTCAGTCAGTTCTGTTTTCATAAGACCGCCATACTGACGTCCCATCTCACGATACGAACCGGTGAGGACAATGACCGGATAGAGACCAGCCTCATACCGCTGTCCGTCCTCAAAGGTAGCGATGAGAGGAAGATCGGTGACTGACGATCCGGGGGAGGCTTGCTCCTGCTCCGATGAAAAGACGGCAGCAGGGATGGCCAGCAAACAGAGGAGTAAAGCAACCAGAAGAGCTTTCATAATGGTATCAGTTATTTTCTAAGGTAATAAAGGGGTGGATGGTAGCCGGATGAGGAGGGTTTGTTGTTGAAGGAAACTTTTTTGAAATAATTTTAGGATTCAGGGCAATTTAGGGATTTTTTGGGGTACTGGTTTTTGATGATCTTCAGTTCTCAATAACCATTTTCACAAAGGACACAGAAATGAGTGAGAAGAGGAATGTTCCAAAAATTCAACATAATCATAGAACCAGGAGAGGATGGATGGTTTGTTGTAACCGTACCGGGGCTTCCTGGTTGCATCACACAGGGAAAAACAATTGAAGAAGCTACAGATAATGCCAAAGAAGCAATTGAGGCATATCTGGAATAGAGAACGAAGAATTATTCTCAGTTCTTCGAAGGCAAATAATTGATATAATTATTTCAACACTGGTTGATGTTATCTCATCCAGCAACTGCCGAACAGAGTAACTCTGCCTGCTGCATCACTGTCTGAATCGCATTCTCCTGTTTGTCAGGTGGGTACCCGTTTGCCCGGAGGATTCTCTTTATCGCGACCCGCATCTTTGCCCGAACCGATTCACGGGATGACCAGTCTATCGTGACATTCTCCCTGATGGTCTTTACCAGATCCTGGGCTATCTTTTTGAGTATGTCATCACCGAGGATCACCACTGCACTGTCGTTCACCCCAAGAGCGTCATAAAATGCAAGTTCTGCCTCGGTCAGTCCCAGGCTCTCTCCCCGCTGCTGAGCCTCCCTGATCTCGCGTGCAATCTGCGCAAGCTCTTTTAAAATCTCCTGGGTCGTGACCTTCCGATTATTGTATTTATTTATCGTCTGCTCAAGCATCTCTGAGAATTTTCTTGCTTCGGTTGTATTTTTCCGGGTTCGTGCCCGGATCTGGTCATTCAGCAGCCGGGTCATGGCAGCAATTGCCACATTCTGATTTTTGTATTTCAGGAGGTCATTCAGGAACTCTTCGGAGAGGACTGAGATATCTCCCACATCTTTTCCCATCTCCTTGAAGATATCGACGATACCAAGGGGAACAATGGACTTTGAGACGATCTGCTTTACCGCCAGATTCAGTTCATACTCTGATTTTCCTGCTCCTTCTGATGTCTTTATGATTTGTGCCCGAACGGCCTGGAAATACGCGACATCTTCCCGGATCTCAATGGCTTTTTCATGGGGGAGAGCAAGGGCAAATGCCTGGGAGAGTTCAAGCACATGCTGCATAAAGTCTGATTT
>ERZ1645192.1605-NODE-1605-length-18816-cov-15.933692_pt1 | contig 18816 bp, 9 predicted proteins | sample MGYA00575354_ERZ1645192 | MGnify/ENA primary metagenome ERZ1645192 (study PRJEB40844, sample SAMN11349763) | freshwater sediment metagenome | isolation source: river sediment | host: Sediment | place: India: Faizupur Khadar , New Delhi | collected 2017-02-21 ... | reverse complement strand
CCGATTTTTTCTACCAACTGGATGCCCTCCGCGATAACTACCAAAATTTACTTCGTTATTCCTACGAAGGATACAAAGACAAGCAACAGCAACAAATTCTTGACAATCTCTGCACTTCCCTGTTACGTATCATCGACGCGATGAAAGACATCCAACTGGAACCGGAACTTCGCTACAAAAGAAGTGAAACCGCGTGGATGCAACAAAAATTCCCAGACAACCCCGCAGGGGGCCACGCCTTGGAATCAGACTTACTGCATCAGCCGTCTGACCTGATGTTCAGATTTGTCTGGCTGACAGATCACCTGAATGATCCCTCGTTCGAACAGATACGACGGATGAATGGCAATGACACAGTGCCATGGTATTTCAAATGCCTTACTGTCAGCGCATTAAGCATAAGCCTTTTGTTCTCTTTTGATCTTCGGAAATTCACGCTCCTTTTAGATTTTATCGAATCGAAAGAAAATCAGGTTTACCAGCGAGCCCTGACCGGGTTGGTCCTGGCACTGATCAAATACGACCAACGGTTGAATTTCTATCCTGAATTGATCACCCGCTTGGAATTGTTAGCCGGTGACGAAGTGATCCACGCTGAGCTGGAACTTATTCTTTTTCAACATCTGATGGCACAGGAGACCGAACGCATCACCCATGAATTTGAATCAGAGGTGCTCCCTGAAATGCGCAAAATGATGCCAAAAATTGAGGATAAATTACAATTTGGCGATCAGCAGGAAGAGGAAGATATGGAGGAGAAAAACCCGGGATGGAAAGACATGATTGAAGAGGTCCCCGGCTTGTTCGAAAAGATCGAGAAATATTCGAGAATGCAAATGGAGGGCGGAGATGTCTTTATGAGTACCTTCAAACTCCTGAAACGGTTCGATTTTTTCAACACGATGAGCAATTGGTTCGTCCCATTCCATCGTGACCACCCTGATATCAGCGGTGTATTTTCCGGTTCAGAAGAGATCAATCAGCGACTGATGGAGAGCCTCGAGAAAGCTTTTTATATTTGTAATTCCGATAAATACTCTTTTGCCTTCAACTTCCAGGCGATCCCGGCACAGCAACGATCGATGATCGTTACCAATTTTGAAGCAGAATTCGCACAAATGAAGGAGATGGCTTCCGAAGAAGAGCTCCTCGATCAATCACTGGTATCCAAAGCAGCCTATATTCAATACATTCAGGACCTATACCGCTTTTTCAAGCTCTTTCCCGCCCGTCACGAATTTGAAGATGTTTTCAATTGGAAGATCAGCCTGCCGGGATTGAACTTCTATCGGAAGATCTTTGAACGGCCTGTATTTACTGAAAAAATTGCCGGATTCTATTTCGATAAGGAGTATTATCCTGAAGCCATAGAACTCTATCTCTACCTTACGGAGAAAAACGGACCGAGAGGTGATCTCTTCGAAAAGACCGGGTATTGTTATCAAAAATCGGGAGATTATAAAAATGCTGTTGCCTTTTACGAAAAGGCCGAACTGTTTGATACCAATCGCCAATGGCTACTCAAGAAACTGGGATTTTGCCACCTGAAAATGAAAAATTATCAACAGGCGCTTGGCTATTTTAAAGAGGTAGCTGAAATGTTGCCTGAAGATACCCCCTTACAACTCCAGGTTGCCCGGTGTTACCTTCACCTGAAAGAGTACCAGGAAGCGCTTAACGTATACGACCGACTACTCTTTTTTGATCCCGATGACCTCAAGTTACTCCGCCCGGCTGCATACTGTCAGTTTGTACTGGGACAACTTGACCATGCCGATGAAAGTTATTCTGCACTGCTCCGGGATCCTGAAAAAGCTTCGGGCTATGATTTGATGAATGCCGCCCATGTAAAACTTTGCAGTGGCGATAGAAAAGCAGCGCTGGAGCTCTACCGTGAATCCTTCTCCCGGAAAGTGCCCGGTACAGAAGCCATGCTTGCAGCTTTCAACGAAGATGTCCCTTTCCTTGTAAAACACGGGATCCCTTCAACTGAAATTCCTCTTATCCGCGATTACCTGCTGTACCAGATCGAACCTTAACACTCACAACCTCCCGCTGTTGTTTCACCCGTTTCTTTATCGATAAACCGCTATCCATGCTCAAATCCAAAAAATGGCAACCGGCCGAACAAGTAATTTTCACCGTTATTACCATCGGCAGCATGATCCCCTTGCTGACAACTCAATTTTTCCCAAGCCTCGATGGCGCTTCCCACCTGAGTAACGTCAACATCATCAATCAACTGATATTTTACAACAATAAACTGTTCCAACAATTTTTCATCCTCAACCCTGAACCGGTTCCCAATTGGACCTCCCATTTTCTCCTGGCCCTGCTGACACTTGTCTTCCCCGCTTTCCTGGCTGAAAAGATCCTTGTCATTCTTTTATTGATTGGCATTCCACTGGCTTTCAGGCGTTTACTATTGGCTATTGCTCCTGAAAAAGTGCTTTACTCATACCTGGTCTTTCCGTTCACCCATTCCATGTTCCTCTTTTTCGGTTTCTTTAATTTTTGCCTCGCCGTCCTTTTTTTCCTTATAACCCTGAATTACTGGTTGACCCATGAACAGCATGGCTGGAAGCTAAAAAGCATACTGATGCTGACATTTCTGATCGCGGTCACCTATATTTCGCATGTTGTGATTTTTGGCGTTCTGCTGATCGCCATTGCAGCAAGGGTAGTGGTGATCGCTGTCAACGACCTGATCCGGAATGACAAACCATGGGGTAAAACGCTGCAGGCATTTTTCACAAAAGCCGTTATGATCACCGGTGCCTCTCTGGTTCCCCTCTTTCTGTTCGTCTATTTTTTTTACAGCCGCCCGGGAACGCGTCAGATCAATTTCATCCCGCGGGGAGAACTCATTGAATACCTGGTCAGGGTCCGACCGCTGATCTCTTTCAATACATACAGCGAAGGGAAGATCACCATCGTGCTGTTTTTCGTTATAGCACTATTGTTGCTTACCGGAGCCGTGTTTTTTATACTGAACCTGATCAAAAAAACGACAATAAAAGGGAAAAGTGATCCGGAAGGTTTACCGGTCGCTACTACCCGCCGCTTCATGGGCCCCTGGCTCGCCTCCACCGCTGTCATTCTTATGATGCTCTTTTTCCTGCTGCCCGATGCTTATGGTACCGCCAGCTATACCAATCTGAGGCTCGAGTTCGCACTCTTCCTGGTGCTCATCCTGTGGATTGCAACTTTTAAGATGCCGCAATGGATCGGGATTGCAGCTTCTATTGGTGCAATGTATGTTCACGTACATTTGCTGGGTTATTATACCCCGATCGTCAGGGATCTTGGAAAAATGGCCACCGCCTGCCACAAGGCTGCTGATAAAATCCAACCCAACAGCCTGGTGTTACCTATTTATGTGAACGACAATTGGTTCACCGGTCATTTTGTTGATTATATCTCCGTCGATAAACCGGTTTTAATGGTGTATAATTATGAATGCCAGACCGGTTACTTCCCGACGCTGTGGAATCGGGAATCTAAACCCAATTTTTACCTGGGCTCACCTTCGAATCCCGAGGCCTGTATCAACTTTGAAGAGAACAAAGGAAGACCCTCGCTGCCGCTGGATTATGTTTTTGTGGTCGGAAATTATGATCCCGCCAAAGATGCCTTCTTCAGCACCCTTCACCGGATACTGCAAACAGATTTCATTCCGGTCTACACAACCCAATATTGTACCCTGTATCACAAAAAACCCTGAGGTCAATTCACCTTATGCGCAATGTAGGTTCCGCAGACACTGTCGCCGGAAGCCCCGAACGAGGTGTTGAAACGCCCCTTTAACACCAGTGAATCCACATCGAAAGTACCCTTCAGGTAATCATAGTAAGAATAGCCTCCATGAGGCCTGAATATAAACGATTTGTCATCAACGTAAACAACCATGGTCGACAATTGAAGGTCATACTGCATGACAGCATTTACAGTATCGGCCTGGTATTTGAGCACATTGTACTTGTATGTGTTTACATAAAGGATGGTATCTACGGCAATGATCCCTATTCGGATAGTTTGGTTCTGTGATGTGGTTCCCGACCATGTTCCGATGAGTTGTGAATAACGTGGGTGGCGCGTGGTTTCGTCTGATTTACTGCATGAAACCATCGCCATACCGAGGAGAAGTAAGGTTGTAAATACCCGTAATGAAATGTTATCCTTCATGGTCCTGATGCTTATGACCGGCAAAGATACAGTATAAGCCAACACTGTAGGGATGAATCACAGCTATTTTTGAGATGAACCGGAAATTTTTGTTTTCGAGGGTTTCATTGAAACCGGTAATGGAATGTACGATCCGTTGGCATCACCGTAACACAGGCCGTTGAAATCGAGCGTTACATTGCCCCCGTTGATTGTTACCGGAGTGTTGTCAAAAATCCAGTCTCCAACCGGGAAAGTGTTGATCACAAAGGCTATCCGTTTCTTCACCAACAGCACATCGGCCGCGGTAAGGGTACCGGAGCCATTGACATCTCCGGAGGCAAGATAGATACCCTCAAGGTAGGCGATGTTGGCAATATGCTTTTTATAGAGGAGGACATCCAACGCGGTAACGCCACCCCATGCCTTAGATGAAGCCGGGGTGATGGTATAGTTTCCATTCGGCAGGTCTTCAAAAATGTAATTTCCTGAAGCGTCGGAAGTAGCCGAGGCGACGATGGCTCCCGAACCGTTTTTCAAAAGGAGGACAACCCCCTCCAGCGGGGTTTGGGACGTATTGGGATAGGTTATCGTGCCGCTCAGGGTGTATCCCGTCGGCGGAACGGCTCCCTCAATCAACCCGCATCGGCTGTTATCGCCTTTGTAAGTGCCAAACAGGACGGTCGATGGGGTACACGGCACATTAAGAGAATAGACGTTGAGCAATGCTGAGTCGGTTGTAGAGAAAGTCTGTTCGTAACTCAGAGAGATCAATTCAAGGGTACCATCGTTGTTCACATCGGCAAGGTCTGCTCCGTTCATATAAGTAAAGCCCCTTGGCCTTAAAGGGAAACCAGGCACCTCTTCCGTTCCGTCCATCCTGAAGGCGTGGATGAAACCCAGGGTGTCTTCACACAGGTTACTCCCGGTAATAATCTCGTATTCCCCGTCATTATTGATATCTGCAACAGTAATGATCCCTTCATCACCTCCCCTGGCCGATTTCGGGAAGAGCGGGAGGGAGGTCCCATCGGGATCGTAGCCAAACAAAAGGGGTTGTACTTCATCCCCATTGGGTTTGGTGAAAAAGAGGCGGTAACTCCCGTTCAGGTTCACATCAGCCACAGCCGGAGCTGTATAGGTCCAATCGTTGTTAGGAACTGCTATTGGCCACCCGGGACGATAGCTGCCATCGCCTTTCAGCACGTAAAATTCTGGCGCATCGCCATGGGAGGCTCCCACGATATTATGGATCCCTGTTCCGTCAAAATCAACCAATAAAGGTGATTGATAAGAGAAGGAGGTTCCGGGATTAACCACCGGGAAGCCGGGTTTTAAGGCTCCGTCCAACCCAAAGGCCAGCACATCGGAGGTACTGCAGAGGATGACCTCTTTGTTGCCGTCACCGTCGATATCTCCAACTGAAGGTGTTACTGCGGGCGTCCCGGTGATTGCTACCGGCCATGAAGCGTTCAGCGAACTGCCGTCGATTTTCCGGATATGGAGGTTCCCGTCGGGATAGATTCGCTCATTGAAAATAATTTCCATAAACCCATCATCATCGACGTCGGAGAAGACCGGACTGCAGAGTATCCAGTGACTGCTGAAATTCTGTGGCCATCCTGTCATGTCGTTCCCTGAATGATCCATGAGGTAGATCCTTCCGTTTGCCGGAACACCTCCGGTGGCTTGTGCTATTTCCAGAAATCCATCCTGGTTGATGTCGGCGACAGTTGGTGGATAAATAGCAGTACCAGTGAGTTGCCTGGACCAAACAAGGGATCCGTCGGGATGGAAACAATAAATCCGGTTATAGGCGGCAGCAAGGATCTCATTGATCCCATCGCTATCGACATCAGCGATGGTGGCACCTCGCATATTTTTAAAATTGGGATGTGCTGCAATTTTTTTAGGCCATCCCGGGAGTTGATCATAAAGCCTGGCAGGAGTGTTTATCTCTTTCTTTTGGGAATCTCCCAACAGGGTCACTTGTGTCTGTCCCAGCTCATCCAACCAGGCCTGATAAACCTGTGCCGGGGAGAAGATCCATGCGACAAGAAACAGGAGCAAGCATACGTTTTTTTTCATGGCAATGGATTGTTAGATTAAATTTGAATTTGAAACAAAGAAAAGGGACCAAGGGGTCCCTTTTCTTTCCTTTTACAATGAAATTCCGCCCTTCTTTACCTTTGTATCAAGATACTGCGACTGATGCGATCACCAGGAGTATCTGTTTGGATGAGGTACAAACCAGGCAATAATCCTGATGTATTGATTTTAGCCTCTTTGGCGTTAAGCGTGAGGTTGTAAACCATCTCCCCTGTCGCGTTATAGATTTTTACCGTCTGCATTGCGACTGTAGAACGCAGGATGACGTAATCTTTGGCAGGGTTAGGATAGATCATCATCTCCAGCTTACTGACAGTCTGGTTGGCAGGATTGTCAACGGTTCCGTTTTTGTAAACAGGATGCAGGATTTTACCTTCGTAATCAGCCCATTCGCTGGTGACCGGTTGATCGCTCCATTTTAAGGAGGCAGAATTTTCTGATTGCACCTTGAAATGCAGTTCAACCAGTCTTTCCTGTACGAGGTCCACACCGGTAAGCTCGGCGGCCCAAACGAAAGTAAGTTTGCCTGGTTGGGGATTACCGATCATCACGTCGCTGATTCCAGAATACCAATGATCGGCTCCTGCAAAGGTAAGCCGTGAAGCGTCGTAGGTAAGGGTGTACTGGAAGGAACCGACGTTGAAAAGTTCTGATGCATAGACTGTAGCGGTGAGCCGGCCATTGTCAGCCACTCCGTATTCCAGAGAAAGTTGACCTGAAGGCATAACTTCCGGCTCGGTTTTAAGGGAACCTTTGCTTGTCGGAATATAGGATCCGTTGGCATCGCCGTAACATAACCCGTTGAAATTCTGGGTGACATTACCTCCGCTGATAACAACAGGGGTATTGTTGAACAGCCAGTCGCCAACAGGGAACGAGTTGGTAATCAAGGCGATTCGTTTTTGGATCAACAGAACATCAGCGGCTGTCAACATGCCGGAACCATTGACATCGCCTGCTGCAAGGTAGATGCCGTTGAGGAACGAAATGTTGGCGATGTGTTTTTTATAGAGCAACATATCAAGGGCTGTAACACCTCCCCAGGGTTTGGTGGTCACAGGTTCGAGGGTATAGTCCCCGTTTTGCAGTCCGTTGAAAGTATAAGCACCCGTTCCATTGGTCGTGGTGCTTGCAATGATGCTACCGGATGCGTTTTTAAGGTTTACAGTGATCCCTGCAAGCGGTGTCTGAACCGTGTTGGCGTAAGTCACCACACCGTTCAGGCTGAAGGTAGTCGCGCCGCCTCCGAAGGTCACCACCTGAGAGGGTTCTGATTCATTGTCGCCGTTGTCAACCGTGGTCACGTACAGGCTGTAGTTGTCGTTGTCGGGCATGGTATAGAAATACTCAACCCCGAAGGTAGAGGTGAGGAGTGTATAGGCTCCGCCGTTGTGTGACCAGTAAATATTGAAGTGGTTGAAATCGTTGATGGCGGGTTGTTCCCAGGTAAGAACGATGTCGAGTGATGGTGGCACATTGGCCAGGACCAGGTTGGCCGGGGGTGGTGGTACTTCGTCTTCATCCCCGAAATTGATGACGCCATACCCGGCCGGGTTGAAGATATTCAGGTTATCGATGGGCCAGTAGCCGTCGTAATTGCTGGGATCATCCAAAACGAATGCAAAGATGCCAGATTGATTGTTCTCGTTGAAATTGATGTTATAATTTTCGCCGGGCCCCAGGGGAATGACAAATTCATAAACCAGGTGTCCGGTAGCATCAGAGACATGAATCTGGGCGTTGGGAATCTCTACTGTTGTACCCACACCGCCGGTGTTGTACAATGGCCGGTAACGGATCAGGTCGCCGGATGCATAATGGACGGCCCAGTAATTCCCTTCGGAATCATCACCTGTCGGAGGGAATACGCCGTCGTTGTTGTCATCCACGTAAAAGGCTACCTCATCATGGTCTTCGAATACTGCATCATTGAAGTTTTCTACTGCACAATAGAGGGATGTCTTGGCCGGGTTTACTTTAAAATAGGCCATTACGCTTCCGATGGGGTTGGGCAGGTTATCACGGGTACCCAGCAAGTCGGAAATATCGGCTTTGAACGCGTCAGTCCATTCGCCCGGGGTGATCACTCCGTCGATGACCGGAGTAGAACCGACATAGGAACTGAGTTCCGATGCGATAAAGCCGGTGGCAATCCATCCCTCTGCTGTATTGGAATAAGGTGAGAGCAAATCTCCGGCAAAGATTGCTGAAACGGCATAATAGTAGTGAACTGTTGCCAGGGGAGTATTGTCGGTGAAAGTCAGGGTTGCGGGTCCGACTGTCGCCAGGGGTGTCTCCGGGAAGAAATCGGGGGCATAATTTTTCCTGTAAATGTTGTAACCTATCACGTTGCCGGCCGCCGGAGCCTGCCAGTTAAGGTTGACCGAATAGGAAGCCCCCTTGGATGCCACCAGGTTTGACGGTGGATCGCCGGTGGGAACCAGGGTCACATCCTGGTTGGTGGTCTGACCACTGGTGATGATGACTCCCGAAATTTCCTGGGGGACGAATCCGACGGAAGTATAGCGTACGGTATAGGTCCCTGCAGGGATGTAGGGCAGGGAATAGGCAGATTCATGGTCGGTGTAAGTAAAATAATCGTTGATCCCGATCACTTCCACTTTGGCGCCGGCTTGTTCAGGAGCGCCCGGTTGGTAAGTATGGCCTGCCAAAACGCCACCACCGGGATCGGAGGAGATGTTGTAGAGTTTTCCTCCCATCCCAAATTCACGGGCATGAACAGCTTTCCCGCCTGTCATGCATAACTTACCATCGGCCGAAAGATCCACCGAAAAGATAGAACCCGGAGAGTTGATGCTAAAATAGGGTGTAGAACTTTGTTTTCGGAACAACATGAAATCAGGCCGGGAATCGTTGATGGGTCCATAACCTCCTGCCGCAATCAACGATCCGTCGGCGCTGAGGTCGACCGATACCACCGCGTCTTTCATTCCGGAAGCAACCCAAAGGGGAACCGGAGAATAGGTATTGAACACATAGAGTTCTCCGTCATAATCACTGGTAAGGAAGATCAATGTGCCAACTGCTACGGTACTTCCGTCGGCTGAAATGTTCATCCCCCATACCCATGAGCTGGCGCCGGTCACTTTATAATGCCATTTTTCAACATAGGTTGAGATCCCTTCGTTGTATTCGTACAAGTATACGAATCCGCTGTAATCTCCACTGACGATGTATTTCCCGTCGTAGGAAATACCCGGCGGATTTTGATTCTGGAAGGGAGCCTCGAAAATCTGTGCTCCTGTATTTCCGTCAAAAACATACAATTTGTTGGTTGTTCCACCATACATGCAAAAAACTACACGATTACCGTCTTCACTGGCGTTGAGGGCAACAAAATTACCCGAGAAAGACTTGGTCCACAGGGGGGTTGATTGGCCTGTCTGGTAACAAGTAAGATAAGAATCATTTTGTGTATCGATGTTAAAAGTAGCTACGAAGAGCCGTTGTCCGTCGTTGGTGATCTGAATTCCTTTCACGCAGTTTTGAGTAATTTGTTCCCACACTACTGCGCCGGTTTCGACATTATAGATCTGGAAAGCGCTGTCAAAGCCGTTGGCTAACAAAGTGCCATCTTCTGTCATGTCGATCACTTCATCCCATGAACTGATCGGACAAAGTTTTTCCCACAGGGGGACATTGCTGGAGTTGTTGTAAGCGGAGATCCGTTGGTCGTTCAAACCCCAGGCGCAGACCGATTTCAGGTTCACACCGGAAGTTTTCACATATTGAGCAATAGAGGCATTGTGTCCGGTTTCCCAGTTGAGTACCGGACCTTTGCCTTGCAGCTCTGTGGCAATAGGACCCGTAACAGGAGCAGCTTGCGTGCCAAATTCTGTGACTTTTCCTTTTTCGTAATCAGTGGTGACCCGCTGATAAAGTTTTCCCTTCTCCTGGGCAGCACTTATCAGCCCAATCATCAGAAGAAGAAAAGTGAAAGCATAAAACTTTTTCATAGGCAATGAATTGTTAGTGAGTGAAAAAAATGAGTTGGTGTATGAAAATAACATTGTGGGCGGGATTCTCACAAATTTAAAACAAAAACAAAGGATGTATTCACTTCAAAAAAAAAAATTATCCCCTTGATTATTCATGCTTTATTGTAGTATATTAGCCATAATAAAATGCAACTTCCAAAAAAACAGCCATGAAATCCTCCAAAATTCTCCCAATGTCCGCATCCGGATTGAAAATTGTTCGGAAAAGATTCATCCTCCTTACCCTTTTCGGGTTTTCCCTCCTTAACCTTCCGGCACAGGTTGCCATCAATACCACCAACAGTCCTCCCCATGCATCCGCCATGCTGGATGTAACGGCGACCAATAAAGGCTTTCTCCCTCCGCGGGTTCTCGAAGCCGCCCGGCCGGTTTCGCCGGCCACCGGACTGATGATCTACCAGATTGACGGAAACAACCCGGGTTACTATTATTATAACGGTTCGGAATGGATGCAATTTGGTCTTGCCGCCAATGAATTCTGGAAAGCCAACGGCCTTTACGACATCTACTTTTATGATGTCAATGGCCATGTTGCCATTGGTCGAACCGATGCAGATAATCATGGTTTGAATGTAAAAAACTATATAGGAACCAAGGCTGCGGTGAGAGGAACGGATGAATTTGGTAGTACTGTTTATGCTGAAGGGATGCTGGGCGTTTTGAATTTCACCGGAAGCGGGGATAATCCCATGCACCTTCCGGTAGATGTATTCAACATAGGGGTCCTTGGCATCAAATACCCCAATGGATTGACCGGAGCGGGGGTTTACGGATGGAACAAGGATGATAATTATTATAATTACGGTGGGATTTTCGTTGCCGACGGTAAATCAGCTACCTCTACAATTAACAACTACGGTCTCTATGCCAGAGCCGACAGCGGCGATGTAAATTACGCAGGGGTTTTCAAAGGGAGGGTTGTCATCGAAGGGAACGATGGCACTACCGGAGCAAAGGACTCAACATCCACCTTATTGACGTCATGGGTTAACCATTCCTGGGCAACCGATACCCGTGCGATTTATGGAAAATCGACACCCCAGGCAGGATGGGGCATCGGAGTATATGGAGAAGGAGGATATATCGGGGTAAGAGGCTTCGCGAACAGTACAACGTACAATGGTTGGGGATATGGCGTCTATGGAGAAGCTGAAGGCAGCGAGGTGGGAGTCCGTGTAGGTGTTTATGGTACTGCCAGCGGAGGAGGGAACGACTGGGCAGGCTATTTCAACGGGAATACCTGTATTCTCGGCGATCTCCGGGTCGGGTCTAATGCCGCTGCCAACGGTTACATGTTATCAGTATCGGGAAAGATTGCCTGTACCGAAGTGTTGGTTGAAGAGCCGGGAAACTGGCCCGATTATGTATTTTCGACCGATTATACCCTAATGAGCTTACCTGAACTGGAAAAACACATTACCACCGAAAACCACCTTCCCGGAATCCCGACAGCCTCCGAGGTAGAAGAAAATGGCATCAGCCTGGGTGAAATGCAACGGAAACTGCTCGAAAAAGTCGAAGAACTCACCCTCCACCTCATTGAACAGAATAAATTGATTACCAATCTTCAAACGGAGGTTGATTCATTGAAAAAAGAGAACCAGGCTTTTAAAAAAGATCTTAAACAAACAAAAGGCAGCCAATTGGAACCCCTCCAACCCTCCCAACCAAATAAAATAAAATCACCGGCTCCCGGAAAAACACAACCTGCCCCCCCCGTCCCGACAAAACAGGGAATTAAACCCATTGAGGGTCCCTCCCCCACTCCACGACTGCCTGGCAAAGTAAAGTAATTAACCTCACCCGATCATTCATTCAGAACCTGAAGCAATGAAAAAAATCATCCTGTATATCATCCCGCTGATTGCACTGCTAATGCCGGTTCACCTGACGGGTCAGGTGATTACCTCTCCTTCCGACCTGTGGTTGAACCCTGCTACTAAAGATTTTGCCACCATCCGGCAAAACGTAGAACAATATTACAGTGCCCGCGATAAAGGTCCCGGGACAGGCTACAAACAATGGAAAAGATGGGAGTATTACAACCAGATCCGCCTTACACCTGACGGCCAGATAACCAATGTAGAGGCCAGAAACTGGGATGCTTATCAGCAACTCCTGCAAAAATATCCTGATAACAGTCCCGATGCCACAAACGGTTACTGGACACCGTTGGGTCCCTATGGTTATACCAACACCACCGGCTGGAACCCCGGTATCGGAAGGGTTAACGTGATCGCCTTCCATCCCGTCGACGGTAACACCTTCTGGATCGGCATGCCTTCCGGCGGACTATGGAAAACAACAAACGGCGGCTCTTCCTGGATACCCCTCACCGACGGAATGCCCCGTATCGGTGTGTCGGGCATCGCGGTCGACTACAACAACCCCGATGTTATCTCAATCCTTACAGGCGACGGGGATGGCGGTGATACCAAATCCATCGGGGTTTTAAAAACCACTGACGGAGGAATCACCTGGCTGAGTACCGGCCTCACCTGGAGCGTTATCGACGAGGTCAGGGGCTATAAACTGGCCATCCATCCCTACAACTCTAACATCCTGTTTGCAGTAACAAACCAGGGAATCTATAAAACCAGCAATGGAGGCATCTCCTGGACATTGACCCTTGAAGGAACTTTCTGCGACCTGGAATTTAAACCCGGTAACCCTGCCTATGTTTATGTATCCGGCACCTCCACTTTTTATCGCTCCACCGACACAGGCGACTCCTGGTCCCAGATCACCACAGGAATGCCATCAGAATGCTCCCGCATCGCTATCGGCGTCTCTCCTGCCAATAGTGCTTACGTGTACCTGTTCGGCGGACCTCCCACCGGTGTTGGCTCCTTTAAAGGCTTCTACCTCTCCACCAACAGCGGAGGCAGCTTTTCGGTCAGGTCCACCGAACCCAACCTCCTGGGCTATGCCACCGACGGAGAAGATGATGCGCATCAGACCGGCTACGACCTTTGCATGGAAGCTTCCCGGACCAACAGCGCCAACGTGATCGTTGGCGGCATCAATACCTGGAAATCAACCAACACCGGCACTTCCTGGACCATCTCTTCCTGGTGGGATTCCCGTGGCAATACCATCGGTTATACCCACGCCGATATCCATAACCTGACCATCAATCCGCTGAACAACTACCTCTATTGCTGCAGTGATGGCGGGATCTTCAGATCAACCGATTTCGGGGAAAACTGGACAGACCTCAGCCTCGGTCTTAACATCACCCAGTGGTACCGCATCGCAGGCTACCAGCCCACCCTTAACCTGCTGATCGGAGGCACCCAGGACAACGGTTCTGATATCTGGACCGGCGGGGCGACCATGACCCATATCCAGGGAGCAGACGGCGGCGATGCCATGATCGATTTTACAAACTCAAATATCCTCTATGCATCGCGCCAATACGGCACCTTTGTCAAATCGACAGATGGCGGTGCGTCCTGGTTTGGTATCAAACCATCAGGTGCCTCAGGCCCTTTCGTCACACCTTACCTGATGGATCCCAACTCTTCAACCACCATCTATGGCGGTTTTTCGAACGGCGTTTATAAAAGTACCAACGGAGGATCCACCTGGACCAACAAGGGAAGCAGCGGAAGCAGCGCCATGGCCATCGGTACCAACAATTCTCAACGGCTTTATGTCGCATCAGGAAGCTTTCTCCAGACTTCTTCAAACGGAGGAACTAACTGGACCACCATCACCACCGGCCTGCCCGGACGAGGCATCACCTCCATCGCCGTGAACCCCGACAATGCTTCCGACGTGTTTATCACCGTTGGGAATTATGCTGCAGGTCAAAAAGTCTATGCCTCCACCAATGCCGGTTCCTCATGGACCAACATTTCAGGAACCCTGCCCAACGTTGCGGTAATTTGTATTGCCTACGAAGACAATGATGGTTCACCCGATGATGCTTTGTATATTGGTACCGATATTGGTATCTTTTACCGTAATGCTAACCTGGGCGACTGGATCCCATTCCGCAACGGCCTGCCCTCCGTTCCGGTTTCCGACCTCGAGATCAACAAGGGAAACGGGGTGATCAGAGCAGCGACTTACGGACGTGGATTATGGTCCTCAGCCCTCTACACTACCTGTCCTACCGATTATACCCTTACCAAACTTAACGATCCAAGCAACCCGAACTTTACCGGTTTTCAATACTACGAATCCAGTAACGGAATCACCTCGAACCGCACCATCACAGGAGGTATAGGCACCGACGTTACTTATAAAGCCGGCACCTCCATCATCCTCGGAACCGGTTTTAACGCACGCGAACACAATAAATTCAAGGCGATACTAGGCCCCTGTGAAGCAAAACAGGCAACCACCCCCCAAAAGATCATCGTGACCGGAACCTACGCAGGGCCTTTGAAAAAATAATGGTTTCTTACCATAGGGTTTTTTCCTTCTGAAACATCTTACAGATATAAACCAAAAGTCCAATCTGTAAATTTTCGCCTTATGAAAACATTAAAAAAGAACCTGACCTGGTTCAGCCTGTTTATCTTTTTATTGGGAGGACACAACTTCAGCCAGGCTCAAAACCATGTCATCACCATCACCGGTGTACTGAAAGATGCTAAAACAGGAGATAAGATCAGCTACGCCACCATCTCCGTACCCAACACCAGTATCGGCACCGTTTCTAATTCTGAAGGTGAATTTATACTGAAAGTGAACCCCTCCCTGAAAGCTGAATATTTCCAGGTTTCACACCTAAGCTACGCCACAACCCAGTTTAACATCAGTGAAGTCGATGGGACGGAAAAAATATTTTATCTTGATATTCAACCTGTTACTTTGAAAGAGCTGGCAATTCCTGCCGATCCACGCAGCGTTGTGGAAATGGCCTTGGCAGGAATCCGGCAGAATTACAGTGAAAAGGCAGCCATGATGACCGGCTTTTATCGGGAATCGATCCGCCAGCGGCGCGATTACCTCTCCATTTCCGAAGCAGTCGTCGATATCTATAAAGCGCCTTATACCAACCGCCAGGATGACCAGGTGAAGATCTTCAAGGGACGGAAAGGTTCCAATGTAAAAAAAGCAGATACCGTCATGGTTCAACTCCAGGGAGGACCCAACGTCACCATGCTGCTGGATATCGTGAAAAATACCGACCTGAGCATCGCTTTGGACAACCTCGACAACTACCAGTTTGAATTTGGTTCCGTTGCGACTATCGACAACAAACTTCATTGGGTTATCAACTTCTCTCCTAATGTCATAAAAGAAGATCCTCTTTATTTTGGGAAATTGTATATCAACCAGGACAACATGGCCATCACCCGCGCTGAATTCAGCCTCGACCTTAATGATACCGATAAAGCAGCCAGCGTCTTTGTCCAGAAGAAACCCTTTGGCCTGGTGTTCATGCCTACATCGACCAGTTACCTGGTAACCTACAAAGAACAAAACGGGAAATATTATCTCAATTACGTACGTGTTGACCTGAAGTTTAAATGCGACTGGAAAAGAAGACTTTTCAAAAACAACTACTATGTGATGTCAGAACTGGCTATCACCGACCGGGTGGAAGAAAATGTTACCAAATTCTCCAACCAGGAGGTCTTTAAACAAAACATGGTGTTTGAGGAAAAAGTTCAGAATTTTGCAGATGCTGATTTCTGGGGCGATAACAACATCATCGAGCCCGAAACCGCCATTGAAAATGCCATTAAAAAGATTTCCAGAAATCGGAAATAACAATCATCATACATAATTCTAATTATTTACATAAAATAATTCTCGTTCCTCATGTTCCCGGACCTCACCAGTGCTAACCGTATTAAAGGAGGTGACGTCCGGGAATTTGAAGGACTTTTCAGAAAATACTATGGGCCCTTGTGCAGGTACGCCAACAAAATATTGAACGACAGAGATGGCGCTGAAGACTTGGTACAGGATTTCTTTTACCAGCTATGGAAAAACCGGGAACGTTTTACACCCCGGTTCTCACTCAATGCCTATTTTTACCAATCGGTCCGAAATAATGCACTCAACGTATTGAGAAACAGATCTGTAAAAGAAAAGTACTCACAAAATGTCTATGCGGGACTGATGGAGCAGATCCCGGTAGATACAACAACTCCTTTCGAACTGAAAGAATTGGACAAGGTATTACAGATAACCCTCAATCAGATGCCGCAAAGGTGTTCCACCATCTTTTGCATGAACCGGTTTGAAGGGAAAAAATACAGGGAAATTGCAGACATCCTTCTGGTTTCGGTGAAGACCGTTGAGGCAGACATGGGAAAAGCGTTGAAAATACTCAGGAAATCATTGAAAGAATATACCGGTAAAGGAGCCGGAGTTACAATAGAATGAAGCCATTCCAAAATACAGGAGACACAAACACGGAGGATTTCTCCCCGGACACGGGTCAGGCATGGAAAAAACTATACACCCGCCTTCAGCAAGACCAATTGATCCCGGATACCATACCGGACCGCCGCCACCAGATGACCCCCCTGGCCCTGATGGCCGCTGCTGCTGTGTTGGTACTGGCGGTGATCACACCTTTTATTTACCGCAGTTACCTTCGTCAGCCCGCAGCGCCAATGATCCGAATCGACACCCGAAACGAAACAGCTACCCTGATCCGCCCGCTGACCGATGGCTCCCTTATCTACATTGCGCGTAACTCCGTGTTTTCTTATCCTGTCAGCTTTGATAGGAAAACACGAAAAGTGGAATTGAATGGCGAAGCTTTCTTTGACATCGCTCCGGATCCTGCTAAACCCTTTATTATTGAGACAGGTACAGCCATTCTCAGGGTGCTGGGCACTGCATTTGACCTCCAATCGACCCATGAAGGAAGTTTTCAACTTTCCGTGGAACGCGGCAAAGTAGAGGTTACCCTGAAAGCAGATCCGTCGCGGCACACCATCGCAATGGCCGGTGAAATAATCTCTACCCTCGGAAACCGGCTGGTTCGCTCAAAACAAGTTGCCACTGGTCAAAATTCATGGTACCGGGAACACATGCATTTCAAGGACGAAAACCTGGAAAATATAATTCTTGTCCTTAATCGCAATTTCAACACTAACTTTGCACTGGCCGACGATAAAACCGGGAAACATAAACTGACAGTGACCTTTCAACGTGAAACTGCAGAAACCATGGCCGGTCTGATCTGTACGACCCTGAACCTGAAAAGCCAAACGATAAATGGGGCTGTTGTTTTCTCTGAAAAGAAATAACCGGTCATTCCGCGAAGCTCCTTACCGGTCACCCCTTCTTCACTTCACTCCGCATTCCCCATTTCTCATCTTCCTTTTCCTGCTCCTGCACGGCTTTCTGACAGCCCAGGTTTCATTGAGCGAACAAAAGCTGAAAATCCCTCGTCAGAGCACAACCCTTTACGAAGCCCTGAATATCCTCTCAAGACAGACAGGTTTCGACTTCATTTACAACAGCGAAACAGTCGGGAGTAATACCAGGGTGAGGCTTTTCGCCGACAACCAACCACTTGGGAAAGTACTCGAAAACCTGTTGTCAGTACACCGGCTGTCGTATAAGATGATTGGAAACCATATCCTGATCTATCGTCCTGCCGGAGATGCCCTCCAAAGTCCGGATGCAGGCATTGTTGCCAAAAAAGACACTCTCCGTGAACTCCTCATCAAGGGTCATATTTATGATGACCAGACCAAAGCTCCGATCCCCTTTGCGACAGTGGGAATTACCGAACAAAACATGGGTACGACCACCAATTATGATGGGTATTTTCAGCTACGGATACCTTTCACACTGGCAGAAAAGTCCCTGCAGGTTTCCCACCTTGGTTACCTTAATCGAAACCTCCCCCTGCGGTTATTGGACCGTCAAAAGGTCGCTATTTATCTCGAGCGGCGCGTGATCTCCATCCAGGAAGTAATCATCCGGTATGTCGATCCGCTTCTGCTGGTTGAAAAAGCGTTGGAAAAGCGACGCGACAACTATCCCAAAGATCCCGCATACCTCCTCACCTTTTACCGCGAAGGGGTTCAAAAAAACGAAAAACACATCAGCTATTCCGAAGCGGTATTCAAAGTTTACAAATCGCCTTTTAATCACACCGATCATTCCGACCAGGTCAAGTTGCTGAAATCACGAAAAATCACCGATGCCAACCCCCACGATACCGTATTCCTGAAATTGAAAGCAGGTGTCCAGGCAGCTTTGCAATTGGACATCATCAAATCGCTTCCCGGTTTCCTGGACCTTTCTCCTCCCCTCGAGTACAAATACAGTTATTCAACGATGGTTTCCTATGGCGATCGGGATGCCTATGCTATCGGTTTTAAACAGGTTCGGGGATTGCAAAAAGCGCTCTACACCGGAACCCTGTATATTGATAAAGAAAACATGGCCATCCTGGGTGCCGAATTTGAAATCGACCCGAAGTATATCTCGCTGGCTGTCAGCGATCTTGTCCTTAGAAAAAGCCCCAACCTGGTGGTGCGGCTCGAGAAAATTTCCTATTCAGTCAGTTACATGTCGTTCAATGGCCGCTATT
>ERZ1645192.1604-NODE-1604-length-18819-cov-8.113888_pt1 | contig 18819 bp, 18 predicted proteins | sample MGYA00575354_ERZ1645192 | MGnify/ENA primary metagenome ERZ1645192 (study PRJEB40844, sample SAMN11349763) | freshwater sediment metagenome | isolation source: river sediment | host: Sediment | place: India: Faizupur Khadar , New Delhi | collected 2017-02-21 ... | reverse complement strand
CCATGAGCAGTCGCTACAACGCCGCCGACATCGAAGTCCTCTCGGGCCTGGATCCTGTCAAGCGCCGGCCCGGCATGTACACCGACACCGCCCGCCCGAACCACCTGGCCCAGGAGGTCATCGACAATGCCGTCGACGAGGCCCTCGCCGGCCATGCGCGCAGCATAGCGGTCACGCTGCATGCCGACGGCAGCTGCGAGGTGGCCGACGACGGCCGCGGCATGCCGGTGGACATCCATCCGGAGGAGAAGATCCCCGGCGTCGAATTGATCCTCACCCGGCTGCACGCGGGCGGCAAGTTCAGCAACAAGAACTACACCTTCAGCGGCGGCCTGCACGGCGTCGGCGTGAGCGTGGTGAACGCGCTGAGCCGGCGCGTCGACGTCTACATCAAGCGCGACGGCAACGAATACCACATGGCCTTCGCCGACGGCGACCGTGCGTCGAAGCTGGAGGTGGTCGGCAGCGTGGGCAGGAAGAACACCGGCACCCGGCTGCGCTTCTGGCCGGACCCGAAGTACTTCGACACCCCGAAGTTCGCCTTGCGCGCGCTCAAGCACCTGCTGCGGGCCAAGGCGGTGCTCTGCCCCGGGCTCACCGTCAGCCTGTTCGACGAGGCCAGCGGCGAACGCGCCGAATGGCATTACGAGGATGGCCTCCGCGACTACCTCAAGGGCGAACTCGCCGACCGCGAACTGCTGCCGCCCGAGCTGTTCGTCGGCAACCTCCGCAAGGACACCGAGGTGGTCGACTGGGCCGTGGCCTGGGTGCCGGACGGCGAGCTGGTGCAGGAAAGCTACGTCAACCTGATCCCGACCGCGCAGCACGGCACCCACGTCAACGGCCTGCGCACCGGCTTCACCGACGCGCTGCGCGAGTTCTGCGACTTCCGCAACCTGCTGCCGCGCGGCGTGAAGCTGGCGCCGGAGGACGTGTGGGACCGCGTCGCCTTCGTGTTGTCGCTGAAGATGACCGACCCGCAGTTCAGCGGGCAGACCAAGGAGCGCCTGAGCTCGCGGCAGGCCGCCGGCTTCGTCGAAGGCGCCGCGCACGACGCGTTCTCGCTGTGGCTCAACCAGCACACCGAGTTCGGCGAGAAGATCGCCCAGCTGGCGATCGAGCGCGCATCGGCGCGCCTGAAGACCGAGAAGCAGGTCGTCCGCAAGAAGGTGACCCAGGGCCCGGCCTTGCCGGGCAAGCTGGCCGACTGCATCAGCCAGGACCTGTCGCGCACCGAGCTGTTCCTGGTCGAGGGCGATTCCGCCGGCGGCAGCGCGCGACAGGCCCGCGACAAGGACTTCCAGGCCATCCTGCCGTTGCGCGGAAAGATCCTGAACACCTGGGAGGTGGCCTCGGGCCAAGTGCTCGGATCGCAGGAAGTGCATGACCTCGCCGTCGCCATCGGCTGCGACCCTGGCAAGGACGACATCGAGGGCCTGCGCTACGGCAAGGTCGTCATCCTCGCCGACGCCGACAGCGACGGGTTGCACATCGCCACCCTGCTCAGCGCGCTGTTCCTGCGCCATTTCCCCGCCCTGGTGCGCGCCGGCCACGTATTCGTGGCGATGCCGCCGCTGTTCCGCGTGGACGTGGGCAAGCAGGTGTTCTACGCGCTGGACGAAGAGGAAAAGCGCCTGCTGCTGGAGAAGATCCAGCGCGAGAAGCTCAAGGGCCAGGTCAACGTCACCCGCTTCAAGGGGCTCGGCGAAATGAACCCGCAGCAGCTGCGGGAATCGACGATGCACGTCGACACGCGCCGTCTCGTGCAGCTGACCGTCGACGACGACGATGCCACCCGCGCGCTGATGGACATGCTGCTGGCGAAGAAGCGTGCCGGCGATCGCAAATCCTGGCTGGAGCAGAAGGGCGACCTCGCCACGCTCGAGGTGTGAATTATTTACGGGGGCGCGATCCGCTCCCGGGACCGTTATCCTTCCGCCCGAACGCCGCAGGACGTGGCGAAGATGGAAAACCAGATGAAAGTCGCAGTATGCGTTGTGCTGGCCACCGTGTTGTGGTCGGGTTCTGCCGCGGCCCAAGCGCCCACGGCGGCAGATTTCTCCAGGCACGCAGACGTGAATGAAGTCTCCCTGTCACCCGACGGCAAGTACGTGGCGATGGCCGTACCCTCCGCTGATGGGATGGAAACCCAGCTACAAATCATCTCCCTGGACGGGTCCGGACGTTCGCAGACCTTGCGCTTCGCGCGCCAACAGCATGTGACCCGGATCATCTGGAGCGCCGACGACCAGGTCGTGGTGGCACGTGCACGAATGGAACCACTGCGTGCCCAACCGTACAGCTTGGGCGAGCTGATGACGTCGGACGTGACTGGCAAGAATCAGGACACCCTGTTCGCCTATGAGCCGGATGCCGGCGTGCGCCGCGGCAAGCGGAAGGACATGGGGTTTGCCACCGTGGTGAAAGTGCTGGATCAAGAGCCCGGCAAGATCCTCGTGGATTTCACCGCATGGCCGCGCGACCGCGGCGACGAGAAGCAGACGACGTCGATCTACAAAGTCGATACCCGGACCGGCAACCGACAGGAAGTCGAGCAGGTCAAGGACACCGCGTCCTTCATGTTCGACCATTCAGGCCGCGCGCGCGTCAAAGTCACCACCGACGAAAATGATGACCCGGTGCTGGAATACCGTCCGGGCAAGGACGCCGAATGGAAGCCGGTTCCGAAGTCGCTGGCCGGATACAGCATGGACCTGCTCTACGTCGAACCGGATGACAACACCGGGTACGCAGCGATCACCGACAAGGGCGAGCCCAACCAGCTGTACAAGTTGGACCTCGGCAACGGCACGCGTGTGCGAATCGCTGGTCGCGACGACCAATCGATCAGCCGGATCCTTTACGCCGGCCACGATGGAGCGCCATTCGGGGTGATCTACGACGAAGGCAAGCCATCGGTCCAGTACCTGGACCCTTCTTCGGATTGGGCCAAGCTGCATGCAGGCTTGCTGAAGGCTTTCCCGGGGCAGATGGTGTCGTTCGTTGACTGGACGAAGGACGACTCCAAGGTGCTCTTCCGCACATGGGGCGATCGCTTCCCCGGAGCCTATTACGTGTTCGACCGCTCCACGAACAAGGTGCAGCTCATCAATGAGCTGATGCCGTGGCTCAAGGCGTCGAACTTGTCGCCCAGCATGCCGTTCAGCTTCCAGAGCCGCGATGGCCTCACCCTGCATGGCCTTTACACGGCGCCGGCCGGAGGGGGGCGTCGGCCGCTCGTGGTACTGCCTCACGGCGGACCACATGGCCCGTACGACAGTTGGGGCTACGACAGCGACGCGCAGTTCCTCGCCAGCCGTGGCTATGGCGTGCTGCAAGTCAACTATCGCGGCTCGGGCGGGCGTGGCAAGGACTTCATGGAGCGGGGCTACGGCGAATGGGGCGGCAAGATGCAGGATGATCTTGCGGATGCCGTCAAGTGGGCAATCGACGCCAAGGTGGCCGATCCGGATCGGATGTGCACATTCGGTGCAAGCTACGGGGGCTACGCGGCCTTGATGCAGACCATTCGTTATCCGGAGTTGTACAAATGTGCCATTGGCTACGTGGGCGTTTACGACCTTGAAGTCATGAAGAAGGAAGGGGACATCAAGGACCGGGCTTCCGGTCGCCGCTATCTCGATCGGGTATTGGGAACCGACCCGGCAGTCCTCAAAGCTTGGTCGCCCGCTCAAAATGTCGCGAAGATCAAGGTGCCTGTCCTGCTGGCGCAAGGCGCCATCGATCAGCGTGTACCGATGGACCAGTTCAATGCCTTGAATGATGCCTTCAGGGAGGCGGGCGTATCGGTCGAGACGATGGTGGCCCAAGGCGAGGGTCATGGCTTCTACAAGCCGGAAAACCGCGCGGAGCTCTACCGGCGCATCGAGGCCTTCCTCGGCAAGTACATCGGACCCGGCGCCAAGTAACGGCAAGTTGCGCAACACCCCCGGAAAAGGCGGCCATCGGCCGCCGTTTTCATGTCGCCAGCGCGGCCTCGAGCATCGCCCCGAGCAACGGCTGCAAGCGCGTTGCCGCGACTTCGTCGTACGCGAGCGAGGCCTCGTCCATGTAGGTGCGCTGGCTGAGTTCCAACTGCACCGCGTCGATGCCGTGGGCGGGATCGCCGTAGTGGCGGGTGATGTGGCCGCCCTTGAAGCGTCCGTTCGCCACCCAGTCGTACCCGGCTTGCCGGCCCAGCACGGCCTCGACCCGCGCCTGCACCTGCGGCGCGCAGCTGGCGCCACTGGCCGTCCCGAGGTTGAGGTCGGGCAGGCGGCCGTCGAACAAGAACGGCAGGCCGCTGCCACGGATGGAATGCCCTTCCCACAGCAGCACGCGCCCATGCGCCGCGCGCAGCCGTTCCAGCTCACCGCGCAGGGCCTGGTGATAGGGCCGCCAGTAGCGCGCGATGCGGGCGGCCACCTCGCCAGCGTCGGGTTCCATGCCGGGCAGGTACACGGGCTCGCCATCGAAGCGCACCAGCGGCACCAGGCCGGTGGTGTTCTGGCCCGGGTACAGGCTGGTGTCGTCCTCGCCGCGGTTGAGGTCGATGACGTAGCGCGACCAGCGCGGCACCAGCATCGACGCGCCCATGTCGCGCGCGAACGCATACAGGCGCGACACGTGCCAGTCGGTGTCCGGCGCGCTGCGTGAGGCCGGCGTCATCCGCCCACGCAAGTCCGCGGGGATGTCGCTGCCATCGTGCGGCAGGCTGACCAGCAGCGGGATGCGCCCGCGATGCAGGACGCAGACGTCTTCGAAGGCGACCTCGACCGGGCCGGCGTCGATCATGCGAACCGCGCGGGATCGAATGCCGCGGGATCCACCGCGGGCGCGCGACCGGCAACCAGGTCGGCGAGCAACTGCCCGGTGCCCGCGCTCATGCCCACGCCCATCATGCCGTGCCCGGTGGCCAGCCAGAGGTGCCGGTGTCCGGGCGCGCGGCCGATCAGCGGGATGTCGTCGCGGCTCATCGGGCGCCAGCCGAACCAGCGTTCGCGCAACTCGGGGCCGACCGGCGCGTGCAGGTACTTGCGCGCGCCGCGCTCGAGCGCGCCGAGGCGGCGTTCGTTGAGGCTGTCGTCGTAGCCGGAGAACTCCATCGTGCTGCCGAGGCGGAAGCCGCTGGGCCACGCGGTCACGCACACCGAGACCTCGCGCAGGGTCAACGGACGCCTGGGCACCAGGCCCGGCGCGCTGTAGGTGATCGAGTAGCCCTTGCCGGGCTGGATCGCCTTGCGCAACCAGCGCAGCCCGATCGCCGAGGCCAGCAGCGGCGACCACGCGCCGGCGGCGACCACGGCGTCGCGGGCGCGCAACTCGCCCGCGCCGGTGGTGGCGCGCACGCCTTCGGCATCGGCCTCCAGCGCATGCAAGGCGCAATGCTCGAGGATCGTGCCGCCACGTTCGCGCACCACGCGGGCAAGCTCCGCGACGTACTTGTCGGGACGCAACGCGGCATCCCCGGAGAAACGGATCGCGCCGGCCACGCCCGGCTTCAGCGCCGGTTCCTGCGCCTCGAAGGCGGGCCCGTCGATCACCTCGGAGGCGATCCCGAACTCGCGCAGCATCGGCAACTCGCGCAGCTCCTTGTCCATCGCCGACTGCGTGTGGAAGACGTAGTCCTCGCCGCTTTCGGTGAATTCGCAGTCCAGGCCGTGGGTCGCGATCCAGTCGGCGAGCCGGGCACGGGAATCGTTGAGCAGGGCCGATTTGGCGCGCGCGCTCTGCAGCCAGTCGTGGTGGTTGCAGCGCCTCGCGAAGCCACCGAGCCAGCGCCACAGCGCCGGGTCGAAGCGCGCGGGGATGTAGAGCGGCGCGTCCGGCGTGAACATCCACTTCAGCGCGCGCGCGATCGTGCCCGGCGCCGCCAGCGGCGGTGCATGGCTGGGGGTGATGGTCCCGCAGTTGCCATGCGAGGCGCCGCCTCCGATCCGGCCGGCGTCGATCACTGTCACCCCCCGGCCGTCCTGCAGGAGGGCAAGCGCGCAAGCAAGGCCGGAGACGCCGGCACCGATGACGAGGACGTCGGTGTCGCGCGGCAGCGCGTGTCCACCCGCATCGCCTGCGTGGAGGGCTTCGGATTGCATGGATCTGGACTCCGCAGTGGCCGGGGATCCGGCGCCACGGCCGGATCGACGGGCACAGGATATCGTCGCCGGAACCTCCGGTCTCGCGGATCAGGCGCTGATTCGCATCGCTGGCGGTCGCCCGTAGGTCGCCCACCGCCAGAGCCACTCGAGCGGGCCGTAGCGGAACCGCGACAGCCACCAGCGGCTGGCCAACACTTGCAGCGCGAACACCAGCACCACGTAGAGCAACTGCTGCGCGCGCGGCATGCCCCAGTGCCCCAGCCCGTAGCCATAGAACACCCAGGTGCCGATCACCGACTGCGCGATGTAGTTGGTCAGCGCCATCCGCCCCGCGGGCTCCAGCAGCGCCAGCCACCGTCGCAAGCGACCGTGCAGGCCCAGCACGATCGCGCCGATGTAGCCGAGGCTGGCCGCCAGGCTGCCGAGCAGCCCCAGGCCCATTGCCACCTGGAACGCGGCATCGTTCTGCCCGCGCAGGTGGGTGGGCGCCAGCAGCACCCCGGCCACGCTGAGCCCGATCCCCAACGGGACGCCCAGCCAGGCCAGCCAGCGGAATAGGCCCAGGTGCGCGGCGGGATCGGTCATCACCCCGGCACGGATGAACCAGGCCCCCAGCAGGAACAGGCCCAGCACGATGATCGCGAACCCGACCGACTGGCCCTGCATCTTCAGGAAATGGCCCGCGCGCCAGGCGGTGGCGTCGGCGTAGCTGTCGCCGCGCATCAGCCGGGTCTCGTCGGCGATGTCCTGCAGGTGGGTCGCGCGTTGCGCGGCGCGCTGCGCGATGCCGGCCTCGATCGCCTTGCGTTCGACCGGCGTCCTCGCCTCGGCCAGGCGGACCCGATCCTGCTCCGCTTCGGGCGGACGTCCGAGCATCGCGGCGCTGCCGAGCGTCATCGCCAACGCCGGCAACAGGTACAGCGCCAGTCCCGCGGCCCGCCAGCCCGAGACCGGCCAGCGTCGCAATGCGTACGCCACCGCACCGAGCAGGAGCACGGGGATGCCGAAGCCGAGCATGGGCTGCCACGGCAACGGATGCCCGGCGGCGCCCGCCATGCCGAACGCCGCCGCCAGCAGGAGCAGCACCACGCCCAGCCACAGCAGCACCTGCGGCTTGGCGGCGAACACGATCACCAGCAGCAGGGCGCCGGTGGCGTAGCTGAAGAGGATGTCGCCGGTCCACACCGCGATGAAATGCAGGGCGCCGAACGCGGCCAGCGCCAGCGTGCGCCGCAGGTAGGGCCAGAGGAAGCCGCGGCCGGCCACCGTCGCGCGCGCCAGCATCACCGCGAAGCCCATCCCGAACAGCAGCGAGAACATCGTCCAGAACTTGCCGCGGACGAAGACCTGCACGAGCCAGCCGGCCCAGTAGTCGAGGCCGGTGGCGCCCAGCGGCAACCCGGCATCCAGGTCGCCGATCGGCCGGTTGAAGAACTCGACGTTCATCAGCGCGATGCCCAGCAGGGCGACCCCGCGGACGACGTCCAGCGCCTGGATGCGGTCGTCGGAGGCGACCGGCCGGAACTCTGCATGCATGTGCCATCCCCCGATGCGTGGCGTTTGGGCATTAGCGCATCCCGCGGCGAGCGCCACAACGCGCCGGAGGTCACTGCGCCTTCCGGCATGGCCAATGGAAACGGCCCGCTTGCGCGGGCCGTCCCGTATGCATGAACCGGATGGGAGCCGTCGCGAGCGAAGGCGCTTCGCGTTCGCGCGGAGCGCAGCGACCGCAGTTGACTCAGGCGTCAATGAGGATTGCGAGCACCGTACGCACGCGCAGCGGCGAGCGCAGCAGGCGCCGGGCGGTTCATCGGATCAATGGTGGTGGCCACCCTCGCCGTGCACATGGCCATGCGCCAGTTCTTCCTCGCTGGCTTCGCGCACTTCGACGATCTCGATGTCGAAGTCGAGGTCCTTGCCGGCCATCGGGTGGTTCAGGTCGACGTCGACCACGCTCATCCCCACCTTCTCGATGGTGACCGCGCGTGGCCCGAAGTTGGTTTGCAGCACGACCTGCATGCCGGGCTCCAGCTTCTGCGCGCCGAAATGCTTCTTCGGGATGCGCTGGCTCAGGCCCTCGCGGCGCTCGCCATAGGCCTCCGCGGCCGGCACCGTGGCCTGGAAGCTGTCGCCGGCCTCGCGCCCGTCCATCGCCTTCTCCAGGCCGGGGATGATGTTGCCGTGGCCGAACAGGATGGCGATCGGCTCGCCGCCGTCCTTGGAGTTCTCGACCGCCGCCTGGCCGGTCTCGGCGACGGCATAGTGGAAGCGGACGACGCGGTCTTTCTCGATCTTCATGCGGATTCTCGGGTGGTGGCGCTTGCCGCGTCGGGGCGATGCGGGAACACTGCGCGGATGATGGAACCAGCCGACTGCCAGCAGCGACCGGGCGCGCATTATCGGCGCATCGCCGCGCTGGCGCTATCGATGGCCTGGCTGGCCGGCTGCGGCGGCGGCGAAGCCAGCCACCGCGCCCGCGTCGCATCCCCACCCCCGCGCGACTGGCCAGTGGTCGCCCCGGCCGACCCGGCGCGCGCGAATGCCGTGCTGATGCGCGCGATCAGCCTGGTCGGCACGCCGTACCGCTGGGGCGGGAATACCCCCGAGGGCGGCTTCGACTGCAGCGGACTGGTGAACTACGTGTTCCGCGACATGCTGGACGTGCGCCTGCCGCGCACCTCGCGCGAGCTGTTCGGCTTGCAGGGACCGCGGATCGCGCCCGGCCAGCTGGCCGGCGGCGACCTCGTGTTCTTCGGCAGCGGCGGGGCGGTCAGCCATGTCGGGATCTACGTGGGCGAGGGCCGGTTCGTGCATGCCCCCAACAGTGGCGGCACGGTGCGACTGGACCGCCTCGACGGCAGCTGGTGGCGCGAGCACTACACCGGCGCACGTCGCCTCCTCCACTGATTCCAGTCGAATCAGGCACTTGCGCGGCGCGCATTCAGCCGACCAGGACAGAAATGAACAGGCGTCGCGGCCGAAATTGTGACGAAGTCCCGCATTCAGTCGCGCCCGGCTAACGTTCTTTTTACCCTTCACCCGGCCATCACGGGCATAGTCGCCCTCGGTTCGAACTCGTGATGACCGCGTGACGACAGCTTCCCTGCCCCACGGCCATACCGCCCGCCGCATCCTGCGGCTCTCCCTGGCCCTCCTGCTCGCGGCGCTGTCGGCGCCCCTGCTGGCCGCCAACCCGCCGCCGGCGGTTTCGACCATCCCCCCGACGTCCGCTCCTTCCGATCCGCTGGCCGCCATGGCCCCGGTCGAGCTGGCCACCCCGGATTCCGCCCCGATCGCCGAGCAGCTGCAGGCCCTGCAGGCCGCGAGCGCCGCGCCGAGCACCTCGACCCGGGTCAAGACCGTCCTGCAGCGCGCCTTCGCCCTGCTCGGCACCCCGTACCGCTGGGGCGGCAGCAGCCCGGATGGCGGCTTCGACTGCAGCGGGCTGGTGGGCTACGTGTTCCGCAGCATCGGCATCGACCTGCCGCGCGTGTCCCGCGCGATGGCCAACGAAGGCGTCGCGATCACCGACCGCACCGCGTTGGCCGAAGGCGACCTGGTGTTCTTCGGCCGTCGCGGCCGGGTCGACCACGTCGGCATCTACGTCGGCGACGGCAAGTTCCTGCACGCCCCGCGCACCGGCCGGGACGTCACCGTGTCCAGCCTCACCAGCGGCTACTGGGCGCAGAAGTACATGGAAGCGCGCCGGGTCGCGGTCGGCGGCTGAGCCCGCCGTTCGCACGCCCGCACGACGCCGCCCCCGGGCGGCGTTTTCGTTTGGAGCCTCAGTCGGGGCGCCCGGCCTCGCGGTAGCGCGCGACGGTCTCCTCGATGCCCTTGCTCAGGGCCATCACCTGCAGGGCGTACTCGGCCAGCCGGCGGTCCTCGTCGGTGGTCGGCGTCCAGCCGGGGACCGGCACCGGGCTGCCCTCCACCCCGTCCAGGGCGACGAACACGATCAAGCAGTGCGTGCACAGGCGGTCGCCGTGCTCGTCCATCGGGTCGCGCGCATGCACGTCGACCGCGAAGTGCATGGAGGTGGTCCCGGTATGCACCAGGGTGGTCTTGACCGTGACCAGGTCGCTGATCCGGATCGGCGCGACGAAGCGGATGCCGCCCACCGCCACGGTCACGCTGTAGCGACCGCTCCAGCCCACCGCCGCGGCATAGCCGGCCTGGTCGATCCACTTCATCACCTGGCCGCCGTGCACCTTGCCGCCGTAGTTCACGTCGGTGGGCTCGGCCAGGAACCGCATCGTCAACGTGCGCTGGTGTCCGCTCATGCCGCCATCCTACGCCGTGCTTGCGGGCGAGAGGGCCGCGCGCGAGAGTGCACGGGCAATCACGGGAGGGGACTCCATGGGCCGTACCTTGCTTGCCGCGCTCGCCGGGCTGGCGACCGCCTTCGTCACCATCATGCTGGTCGAATTCGCCGGCCACGCGCTGTATCCGCCGCCTCCGGGCATCGACCCCGCCAACACCGCCGACATGGCGCGCCTGGTCGGCACCCTGCCGATGGGTGCGCTGCTGATGGTCGTGGTGGCCTGGGTCATCGGGGCCTTCGATGGCGGCTTCGTCGCTGCCCTGCTCGCCGGCAGCGCGCGACCGCGCATGGCGGCGTTGGTGCCGGGCCTGATGGTCACCGCCGGGGTGGTCGGGATGATCGTGGCGATACCGGCGCATCCCGCCTGGATGGCGGTGGCCGGCTTGGTGCTGCCGGTCCCGGCCGCACTCGCAGGCGGCGCGCTGGCGACCGCGGTGCGCGCCCGGATGCGGCGATGACCGCACCCGCGGATTACCACGACCGCCTCAACACCGACCTGCTGGCACGCCTGCCGGCAGGCGCGCGCTACGTCCTCGAGATCGGTTGCGGCAGCGGCGCCCTGGCCCGCGCCTACCGCGCCGGCCATGCTGCGACGGATTACACCGGCGTCGAATGCGATGCCGCCGCGGCCCGGCGCGCCCAGGCCGCCTGCACGCGTGTGGTGCTGGGCGACATCGAGGCCGCGGCCTGCTGGCAGGCGCTCGACCAGCTGCGCCCCGGACCGGGCTGGGATCTGGTGGTGCTGGGCGACGTGCTCGAACACCTGCGCGATCCGCTGGCCACGCTCGCGGGGCTCGCCGCACGCGCCTCGGTGGACGCCCGCTGCGTGGCCTGCATCCCCAACGTGGGCCACGTGTCGCTGGTCTACCAATTGTTGCAGGCACGCTGGGATTACGCCGACGACGGCCTGCTGGACCGCACCCACCTGCGCTTCTTCACCCAGCCGACGATGGTGGCCCTGTTCGCGCAGGCGGGCTGGGAGGTGCAGGCCTGCACGGCGCGCGTGTTCGAACCCGAGGCCACCGAGCGCGCGCTGCTGCCCTTGCTGGAGCTCGCCCCGCGCCTGGGGATGGACCCGGACGCGATGCGCCTGCATCTGTCGGCCTACCAGTGGCTGGTGGAGGCGCGCCGCCGGTAACGCCGCGTCAGGCGCGGCCGTCGCCCTCCAGGCCGAGGTTGGTCGGCGCGGCTTCGTAGGTCTCGCGGTCGAGCAGGCCGGTCTCGCGCGCGACCAGCACCGGCACCAGCATCTGCCCGGTGACGTTGGTCATCGTGCGCATCATGTCCAGTACGCGGTCGATCGCGTACAGGTAGCCGATCGCCTCCAGCGGCAGCCCGGCCGCGCTGAGCACGACCGTGGCCATGATCACCGCGGTGCCGGGCACGCCCGCGGTGCCGAAACTGCCGAGCACCGAGGCCAGCGCGATGATGAAGTACTGCGAGGCGCTGAGTTCGATGCCGGTGTACTGGGCGATGAACACCGCCGCCAGCGCCGGGTAGATCGCGCCGCAGCCGTCCATCTTGATGCTGGCGCCGAGCGGCACCGCGAACGCCGCGTAGTCCTTGTCGACGCCGTGGTTGTGGATCGCGCTGCGCAGCGACAGCGGCAGCGCGGCGAAGCTGGACGAGGCCACGAACGCCACCTGCATCGCCGGCGAGGCCCCGCGGAAGAACTTCAGCGGGTTGAGCCCGTGCGCCAGCAGCAGGCCGCTGTAGACGATGGCGATGTGCAGGGCGCAGGCGACGTACAGCGCCACCACGAACTGGCCCAGCGGCAGCAGCTTCTCGAAGCCGTAGCCACCCACCAGCGCGGCGATCAGGCCGAAGGTGCCCAGCGGGGTGAACTCCAGCACGAAGCGGGTGACCTGGATCATCAGCGCGTTCGCCTCGGCGACCAGCGCGCGCAGCTGCGTGCCCTTGTCGCCGATCCGCACCAGCGCGAAGCCGACCAGGCCGGCGAAGAAGATCACCTGCAGGATCGTGTAGTTGCTGGGGACCATCACCGACAGGCCGTCCGCGGTGGTGCCGGTCCCCATCGCCGCGAACGCGCGGAACGGATTCTGCGGGACGATGTTGAACAGCACGTCCAGCGGGCCGGGCACGTCCTTGGGCTTGTAGTCCGAGGCCACCTGCAGCGCGCTGACGTCGACGCCGGCACCGGGCTTCATCGCCAGCCCCACCGCCAGGCCCACCCCGACCGCCAGCACCGCGGTGATGGCGAACCACAGGAAGGTGCGCCCGCCCAGCGCCGCCACCGACTGCTTGCCATGCAGCGACGAGACCGCGCTGATCACCGCGAACAGCACCAGCGGGATCGCGATCATCTTGATCAGGTTGACGTAGACGTCGCCCAGCGGCCCGAACCAGCGTTCGGCATCGGGGCCGAACAGCCAGCCGGCCAGCGCGCCGAGCACGAAGCCCAGCACCACCCGCTTCCAGAACCGGATCCGGAACCACCAGTCGAACATGCGCAGCATCCCGCGGGGCAAACCGCGACCTTACCCGAGGCCCCGCCCACCCGTCAGTGCCATCGATGGAACGATGCAGCATGACGGTCATCCGTTCCCGTCATAATCGGCGGATGCCTCGAATTCCCCGCCTGCCGCTTCCCCTCTTCCTCGCCAGCTTCGTCCTCACCGCCTGCACCGGGATCGCGCCGCGCCATGCGTCGACGCCCACCGCCGGGACGGGCGCCATCCACGTCGACGTGCCCGCGATCCAGCGCCCGCAGGGCGAGACCGCGGCGTGGTGGTTCCGCGACGGCGCCGCCCAGGCCGCCGCACGCGGCGCGATGTCCGGCCGGGCGAAGAACCTGATCCTGTTCGTCGGCGATGGCATGAGCCTGACCACGGTCGCCGCCGCCCGCATCCTGGAAGGCCAGCGCCGCGGCGCCAGTGGCGAGGAGCAGCGCCTGTCGTGGGAGGACTTCCCGGCCACCGCGCTCAGCCGCACCTACAACACCAATTCGCAGACGCCGGATTCGGCCGGCACCATGAGCGCCATGGCCACCGGCGTGAAGACCCGGCTGGGCGTGCTCAGCATCGGCCAGACCGCCGCCCGCGGCGATTGCGCCGGTGCCCGCGCCGCGCCCCTGCTCACCCTGTGGGAACTGGCGGCGGCCAGCGGGATGGCGACCGGCGTGGTCACCACCACCCGGGTCACCCACGCCACCCCCGGCGCGACCTTCAGCCACAGCGCGGACCGCAACTGGGAGAGCGATGGCGAGATGCCCGAGGCCGCCCGCGCCGCCGGCTGCATCGACATCGCCCGGCAACTGGTCGAGACCCCGTTCGGCACCGGCCCCGACGTGCTGATGGGCGGCGGCCGCATGCACCTGATGCCGGCCAGCCAGCGCGATCCGGAATACGCGGACAAGGCCGGCGCACGACGCGACGGTCGCGACCTGGTGGCCGAATGGCTGCGTCGCCACCCGGGCGGCCACTACGCCTGGAACGATGCGCAGTTCCGCGCGGCCCCGGACGACAAGCCCCTGCTGGGGCTGTTCGAGCCGGACCACATGCGCTACGGCCACGACCGCCCGGGCGACGGCGCCGGCGAGCCGACCCTGGCCGAGATGACCCGCGCCGCGATCGCCCGGTTGGCCCGCGATGCCGACGGCTACGTGCTGCTGGTGGAAGGCGGGCGGATCGACCATGCCAACCACTCCGGCAACGCCTATCGCGCGCTCGACGAAACCATCGGCCTGTCCGATGCCGTGCGTGCCGCGATCGAGATGACCTCGGCCGAGGACACCCTGGTGCTGGTCACCGCCGACCACTCGCACACCTTGAATTTCGTTGGCTACCCGGTGCGCGGCAACCCGATCCTTGGCAAGGTCCAGGGCGCGGGCGGCGAGGACGGCACGCCCGGCAAGTTCGCGCTGGACGCGCTCGGCCTGCCCTTCACCACCCTGAGCTATGCCAATGGCCCGGGCTACGCCGGCGCCAGCGACCGCCAGCCGGAGGGCCCGAAGCGCTACGAGCACTGGGTGGAAGGCGTCAAGCCGGCGCGCAATGGCCGGCCCGACCTCACCCATGTCGACACCCAGGATCCGGACTACCTGCAGGAGTCGCTGTATCCGCTGAAGTCGGAGACGCATGGCGGCGACGACGTCGGCATCTGGGCGCGTGGCCCCGGCAGCGAGGCGGTGCGCGGCAATGTCGAGGAAAACACGGTGTTCCACTTCCTGCTGCAGGCCAACCCGCGGCTGCGCGCGGCGCTGTGCGCGAAGGGCCTGTGCGACGCCAATGGCGTGCCGGTGGCGCTGCCTGCGCCCGGCGATTTCAAGCCGCGCTGACGCCAACGCGATCCGGCGTCAGAACGGCTTGGCCAGCACCAGCCAGACCACCACCAGCAGCAGCAGCACCGGGATCTCGTTGAACCAGCGCAGCGTGCGCGCGGTGGGCAGCGGCTTGCCGGCCTCGGCGCCCTTCAGCCAGCGTCCGGCGACGATGAAGTGGGCGAGGATCAGCGCCACCAGCAGCAGCTTCGCGTGCAGCCAGCCACCGGCGATCCCGAAATGCAGCCACAGCGCCAGCCCGAACACGAAGGCGACGCCGAACACCACGTGGCCGAAGCGGTACAGCCGCCGCCCCATCAGCACCAGCCGGGCGCGGACGTCGGCGGCATCGCCGGCCTCGGCGATGTTGACCAGGATGCGCGGCAGGTAGAACACCGTGGACATCCAGGCGATGACGAACACCAGGTGCAGGGTCTTGGTCAGCAGGTAGGCCATCGGTTCGCTCGCGCCGGTCGATCTTCGTAGGATGCCACGATGACCAAGCACTACGACCGCGCCTACTTCGACCGCTGGTACCGCGATGGGGGCATCGGGGGGGCCGCGCGCCTCGCGCGCAAGGTCGCGCTGGCGGTGGCCACCGCGGAATACCACCTGGAACGCCCGATCCGCAGCGTGCTGGACATCGGCTGCGGCGAAGGGGCGTGGCGCGCGCCGCTGCGCAAGCTGCGCCCGCGCGTGCAGTACCTCGGCTTCGATGCCAGCGAGTACGCCATCGCCCGCCACGGCCGTACCCGCAACCTGCGGCTGGCGCGCTTCGGCGACTTCGCCACGCTGCGGCCGTGCGCACCGGCCGACCTGCTGGTCTGCAGCGACGTGCTGCACTACCTGCCCACCCGCGAACTCGACCGCGGCCTGCCCGCGCTGGCCGACCTGTGCGGCGGCGTCGCCTTCATCGAAGTGTTCGCCCGCGAGGACGAGACCGAGGGCGACGACCACGACTTCCAGCCGCGGCCGGCCGCGTTCTACCGGCGCCGGCTGCGCGCCGTGGGACTGCAGCCGCTGGGCTCGCACTGCTGGCTGTCGCCGGCGCGGGTACCGCTGGCGACCGCACTGGAGCTGCCCGGCTGACGCCGGCCGGGTGACCGCCCCCACGGCGCGTCCACGGCGATGCGGTATGCTGCAATGCCGCAAAACGGGTCCGGATCCACGCCATGCTGCTGTACCAACTGCACGAACTCTGGCGCGCCAGCCTGGCGCCCTATGCCTACTGGGCCGACGCCGGCGCCAAGATGTACGCCTCGTCCGACAGCTGGCTGTCGACCCTGCCCGGCGCGCAGCGGACCTCGGCCGCGTTCGAGCTGATGTACCGGCTGGGCAAGGAATACGAGAAGCCGGAATTCGGCATCCACCAGATCGACGTCGAAGGCGTGGCGATCCCGGTGGTCGAACGCGTGGCGCTGGAAAAACCGTTCTGCCGCCTGCTGCGCTTCAAGCGCTTCCACGACCAGGCCGACGGCCTGGCGCGGATGAAGGACGACCCCACCGTGCTGGTGGTGGCGCCGCTGTCCGGCCACCACGCCACCCTGCTGCGCGACACCGTGCGCACCCTGCTGGCCGACCACAAGGTCTACATCACCGACTGGACCGACGCGCGCATGGTCCCCGCGGCCGCCGGCCCGTTCCACCTGGACGACTACGTCGGCTACGTGCAGGACTTCATCCGCCACATCGGCACCGACAACCTGCACGTGATCAGCGTGTGCCAGCCGACCGTGCCGGTGCTGGCGGCGATCTCGCTGATGGCCGCGCGCGGCGAGCCCCTGCCGCGCTCGATGACGATGATGGGCGGGCCGATCGACACCCGCGAATCGCCCACCGCGGTCAACAACCTGGCCACCCGCCAGCCGCTGTGGTGGTTCGAGAACAACGTCATCCACAACGTGCCGGCCAACTACCCGGGCGCCGGGCGCCGGGTGTATCCCGGCTTCCTGCAGCACCTCGGGTTCGTGGCGATGAACCCCGAGCGCCATTCGACCTCGCACTGGGACTTCTACCAGGACCTGGTCAAGGGCGACCTCAGCTCCGCCGAGTCGCACCGCAAGTTCTACGACGAGTACAACGCGGTGCTCGACATGCCGGCCGAGTACTACCTCGACACCATCCGCGTGGTGTTCCAGGACCACCTGCTGCCGCGCGGCCTGTGGGACGTGGCCGGCGAGCGCGTGGACCCGTCGAAGATCACCGACTGCGCGCTGCTCACCATCGAGGGCGAGCTCGACGACATTTCCGGGCAGGGCCAGACCCGCGCGGCGCACAAGCTGTGCACGGGGATCCCCGCGGCCGACCGCCAGCACCTCACCGCGGCCGGCGCCGGCCATTACGGCATCTTCAGCGGGCGGCGCTGGCGCACCCAGGTCTATCCGAAGGTGAAGGCCTTCATCGCCGCGCATGCGGGCGCGCCCGCCTCCGCCGCCACCCGCCCGCCGAAGGCAGCGGCGCGCAAGCCTGCCCGTCGCTGACGGGCAGGCCCGGTCCGCGACGTTCAGTACGCCCGGCCGCTCACCAGCAACACCTTCGCCAGCTTGCCGTGCAGGCGGCCGACCAGCCGCGCGGCGTGCAGGGTGGCGAACAGCAAGAGCGCGCCCAGCACCGGCAGCAGGACCACCGCCCAGCGCTCGTCGACCAGCGACGCGTCGTGCCAGACCACCACGTGGTCGGCGTAGCCCAACGCCACCAGCACCGGGGTGGCGATGAACGCCAGCGACATCGCCAGCCCGACCACGGCCAGGGTGAAGTAGGCGATGCCCAGCGGCAGCATCAGCAGGAAGTACAGCATCGTGCCCCAGGTGCGCGGATCGGTGAACATCGCCCCGATCCGCTGCAGCACCGGCAGGCTGGTGTCCACGTACAGCGGCCGCCGCGGCATGCGTTCGCCCAGCATGACCTCGACGATGCGGCCCTCGACCAGCGCCAGCACGCGGGTCGCGCCGATGAACAGGATCACGAACGGGATGCCAATGATCAGGATCGCCAGGCCCAGAGACAGGCTGGCGCCGGTGGTCACCCAGGTGAAGTAGAAGGTGCCGGTCGCCACCGCGAGCAGCATGTAGAACAACGCGCCGTAGGCATGCGGATCGACCAGCACGCCGAAGAAGCGCCCGGCCAGCGACTTGCGCACCGGCGGCGCGGGCGGGCGCAGCGCGGTCTGCACCCTGGCCTCGGTGTCGCGGTAGATGTCGGCGACTTCGTCCGGCGCGCCGTAGCTGCCGGCGACCGCGGCGATCACCTCGGCCTCGGACTTGCCGGGATTGGCGGCCAGTTCCGAGCGCAGGTAGTCCTCGGCGTCGTACAGCGCGTCCTGGGCCAGCGCCGGGTCGCATCCGGCCAGCGCGTGCCGCAGGCGTTCCAGGTAGGCGGGGATGGTGGTGGGCAGGTCGGCGTTCATGCGGCGGCATCCTTGAGGACGGCATCGAGGGAATCACGGGTGGCGCGCCAGGCGGCGCTCCAGTCGACGAGGGCATCGCGCCCGGCGGGGGTGGCCCGGTAGTAGCGACGCGGCGGGCCGCTGACAGACGGCTCGACGAAGCTGTCCAGCAGGCCGGCGCCCTCCAGGTTGCGCAGCACCGGGTACAGCGCGCTCTGCTTGCCGGCCAGCACGCCGTCGCCGGTCTGTTCCAGCCGCTTGGCGATCTGGTAGCCGTAGAGCGGCTCGGCCGAGGCCGCGACCACCGCCAGCAGGGCCAGCGACACGGTGCCGGCGCTCAGCTCCTTGTGGAATTTGCGGAGCAGGGGCTCGTCCATGCGAGGACTCCGATCTAGGTTGGAGCGAACACTACTATTAATTTCGATATAGTGAATATGCCAGTAGTCACCCTCACCCGATGCCAACCGCTTACTGGCCAGACTCAAACCTCCCGTCCGGAGCATGGCCATGCCACGCGGCGACAAATCCGCCTACACCGACAAGCAGAAGCGCCAGGCCGAGCACATCGAGGAGAGCGAGTTGGATCGCGGGCATACCCGCGAACAGGCCGAGCGCATCGCCTGGGCCAAGGTCAACAAGCAGGATGGCGGCGGCAAGACATCCGGCAGCGGGCGCAAGCGCGCCCGCCACTGACCGAGGCTGGGCGGGCCCGCGTCCCCGGCTATGCTTCGGCTTT
>ERZ1645192.1603-NODE-1603-length-18827-cov-34.454720_pt1 | contig 18827 bp, 13 predicted proteins | sample MGYA00575354_ERZ1645192 | MGnify/ENA primary metagenome ERZ1645192 (study PRJEB40844, sample SAMN11349763) | freshwater sediment metagenome | isolation source: river sediment | host: Sediment | place: India: Faizupur Khadar , New Delhi | collected 2017-02-21 ... | reverse complement strand
GGGCATGTCCAGGCTCGCATCGACGAGGCGCATGGTGCCCGTCGAGCTTTGCTCCGCGTCGTCGGTACCTGCGATGACCTGGCGTTGCAGGGTTTGCACCATGCAGCCCGTGTCCGCCGGCGCCGTGGCGGGGTTATAGGTGTAATTGATCTTGAGCGTGGGGGCGAAATCCGGATCCCCCTCGTAGCTGTGAACGGCCCGCCAGCCCGCCCCGTCGACCTTCTCGATCAGGAGAGCCAGGTCGTTGCCGCCACACCACCCGGCCTGGCTCACGATCTCCTGCAGGATGGGTGCGAGGTCCGGGGAGCTCTGGCTCTGTCCCTCAGCGCTCCGCGCGACCCACTCGGTGGCTGCGGCCCAATCCACCTGCGCCGATGTCTTGCGGGCGAGCTTGTTCGCCATGGACTCCGTGGCGGTGTCGAAGGGCGCGGCGTCGGCCACTTTCTCGCCGTAGATGCGAAAGGTCACGGGGCCGTTCAGGGTGCGCGAAGGGGAGAGCTCCAGGACCGCGCTGTCGATGGTCGCGCCTTGCGGGATGCCGAGGTTGCGGAAGCGCAGGCCCACGCGCTGCTCGCCCGGGCTGCCGGTCCCGTAGGTCACCCGCAGCTTCGCCGGCTGGCGAGGCCAACTATCGTACGTTTTCGCCCGGCGCTGGCCTGTCCCGGAGACGAGGATGCCCAGGCCATTGCCGGAGGCCCAGCCGGGGCGGTCCAGGATCTCCTGCACGACCGGGGACAGGTCGTCGGTCGCATACGTCTGGCCGCTGGTCCAGGGCGCGAGACCGGACATGACCAGCGTGGAGGTCGTCGACAGGACGCTCGATGCCAGGATGCTCGATGGTTTCTGGGTGTTCGAGAACGTTCCCGCGTTGTCGATGTCCCAACCGGCGAACCTCAAGCTGGTGTCGCCGGAGTCGCTCTGAGCGGCCGTGAACACCAGGTCGGCCCCGAGCACGTAGGCACCCTGCGGTATCGCGAGATTGCGGAAGACGAGGCCGTTCACCCGCGTCCCTCCGCCCCCGCTCCCCAGTCTCATCTCCCCGCCAGAGGTGGTCAACGAAACGCCCACCAGCTCCTCGACGTCATCTACGCCAGCGCTGACACCCACCCCCAGGCCCGCATTGAGGCTGGTCTCGCTCCCGAACGCGGGCGTGTCGAGCAACTCGAGGCGGGTGCTCGTGAACTTCATCGCACCGGTCGACTTGAGCTCCTCGACGTCGTCGGTGCCGTCAGCGATCCGGGCCGTGATGTCCGCACCGCCGGCCTTGAATGCTTCCGATGCGTCTTCGTCGATGTAGGCGACGGGGAAGAGGATTGGCCCGCCCGGGTTGCTGAAGCGCATCAGGCCGACGTTGACGTTGTTCAGCCCGTCGAGGATGGACTGCAGCGCCTCCTTCATGTTGGTCATCCGGCTCTTGCCCGTCCCGGGAACGGTCGTGCTCATGCTGCCGGAGGTATCGAGAATGATCAGTACGTTCGGCCGGACCCCCTGGACCTGGGCAAGCTCTTCGGAGCCGACGTACACATCGGTGTCGTCCGACAGGGAGGCAACGGGCAAACCGGCAGTTCCCCCGGCCGCGACGGCGAGGAGGAAGGACAGGAAGCGGGAGCGTTTCATGCCTGCGTCTCCTCGGGGCGCCCGGGGCACGCCCTACTGTTTCGGGGCAATCTGGTAGACACCGCCGTGGTGTCTCGCCTGGATATCACTCGCGGCGCCGCCGGCGAAGGTCGTGCCCTCGCTGCGGAAGTCGAAGTGGGCGGCGTGAAAGTGCACGGCGCTGTAGGGCTGGCGAGGGGGCGACCAGCCGTTGAAGCGGGTCCAGTACTGGAACTGACCCACCTGAGTGTTGTCCGCCAGCTTCACTGCTTGAAGGGGGGAGTCGTAGCCATCCAGGTCCCAGGCGAGCTCCTCGGCAAAGGCGCTGGCTAGGCCGGTCTCCGCGATTTGAAAGGCGCGCGTGCCCTCCTGCGCGTTGGCCGCCATCTTCTCCTCGAGCGAGGTGGTACTCATGCCCGTGAGGCCGAGCAGGGTGAGCACGGCGAGCAGGATGAGCCCGACGATCAGGACGGCGCCGCGCTGGTGCGCTGCGCGCCCCCTGGCCAGAGACGCGGAAGGACCATGGTGCAGGTGCAGGAGACTCATATGCGGTTTCGCAGGAAGACCGTGGTGGAGAAGACCCTGCGGCGGACGCGAAGATTCGGGTCGGCGACGGTCACACAACCGCGATCGGCGCCGCCCGCGTCCGTCTCGCAACCCTCGAGCGTGTCGAACCCGCCGCCCTTCAGGATGTTCTTCACGGGGCGCGGGTCGGGGTCGGCACCGTACTCGTCCAGGGTCCGGAGCAGCAGGCCGAGTCGCACGCTCACGACATTCCGCCACTGGACCGTGTTGCCCACTGCGGATGCGCGGGCGTACAGGTTCGGCTGCTCATCGCCGTCGTTGTCGACGCCATACAGGATCTGCATGTTCTCGACGCCGCAGACCACGGGTTCCGGGTGCGTCGTCGTCAACGTCGTGCGGTAGAGGGCGGGCACGGGCTGGCCCCGGTCGTCCCTGCAGCGGGTCGCCTCGTCTGCAATCGCAATGGCCCCGTCGCCCACGAAGTATCGGACGGCCCGAACCGGCATGACCCGCGGGTACATCGGCCCGGTGGCGGACCGCTCGAACGGGCGAGAGAAGCCCGCGCTGCTGACGACGGCAGCCGCCTGGACGGCGCTCAACTGGAAGAGGCTCATGCCGCCGCAATCGGTCAGCACGGCGAGCTGTGCCTGCTGCAGCGCGGCGTGCTCCGCGCCGGCGTCGTCGTCCGTGCGGTCGCCGGCATCGTCGGAGGTGTCGACGGGTATCGTCGCGCCGGACACGCTTTGGCCGGCGGTCATCACCAGCCCCGGGCCCGCTCCGTAACGCAGGGTGATGGCGTCGGTTCCTGCCAGCGGCGCGACCGGCACGTCCCGCAGCCCGCTGACATTGTTGTCCGCACTGGTGGCTCGACCGCTGGGACTCCATGCGGTGGCGCCATCGTCGAGACCCTCGAGGTTGGTCGTCAGGTCCCAGAGGATGCCGTCACTGGGAACCGCCACCTCGGTGGTCAGGTTGACGGACCGTTGACCACACCCCAGGTTCCCCGCCATCCGCAGGTCCCGCAGCATGGTCTCCAGCGCGAAGCGCGCGTTCTCCTGGAGCCGCGAGAGGTCGTCCGTGATCTCGTAGGTCCGCTTGTTCGAAAGGAAGATCGAGATCGTGCCCGCCATCAGGAGGAGGCCGACGACGAGCGCCACCATCAACTCCACCAGGCTCAGGCCACGGCTGCGGGTGTGGCGTGCGCGCGTGGCGTGCAAGGTCATGTGCGGAAAGTCCAGGATTGCGTCACGAGGCACAAGGGATCGACCCAGACACGGGAGGGCGCCGCCAAGCAGGCGGCCTGGTTGGTCGCCTCGCGTGCGCCACGCGCCTGCCAGCGGATGGTGACGTCGAACTGGTCCCCGTTGGCGGCGATGATGGCGTCACCGGCGGGCAGCGCCGCCTGCAGGGCGTCGTACCAGCACGCCAGGTCGTTCGTGTGCCCGGAGGCCCCCGGGTCGCAGGTGCCACCCGGGTCGGTGGCGACCACGTAGTCGCCGGCGTTCGTCACGTTGGCCCGCATCAGGTCAATGACCTCGTAGGCCAGGTAAGTCGCCTGGCTGCGCAGGTACGCGTCGTGGTTGAACTTGACGCCCCGCGCCTGCAGCGCCGCGAGCCCCAGGAGCCCGATGGCCAGGACGAGGAGCGCGACCAGGACCTCCATCAGGCTGAAGCCCTGGCTTCCCGAGCTCGGCCACCGCCCACACCCGCGACCCTGTCTCACCGCACTCACCCTCCCGGGTTACAGCCCGCGTCTGGTATCTGCGGACCGACCCGTTGCGGGCGGCCGACACCGGCCACCCTGATCTGGCGTCCGCGCGACTCTCCCCGGTCGTCGCACACGGCCAGGGTGGTTGCGGCACCTCCGGCAACGCTCCCATCCGCGCCGAAGGAGAGAGTCCCTCCGCTGGCGCGCACGTGGGTCGCGCCCGCGACGACTGCGCTGCGGCGAATGACGTCCGCGGCGCTGTCCACCACCCCGTCGGAGTCGGCGTCCACGAAGACCACCCAGCCGGTGTCCCAGTCGGTGCCCCCGTCGCAGGCCGGGACGGCCGCGCCAGCGGCGGTCGAACTGCAGATCGCCACCCGTGTCCTGCGCTTGATCGCCTCACTGCGCGCCAGGTTCAAGTGAGCCACCAGGTCGTTGGTCTCGGTCACGAGCCGGTTGTTGCGCACCATGTCCTGCAGGGCGGGGACGCCGGTGACCAGCAGGATCCCGGCCACCGCGACGACGACGACGAGCTCCAGCAGAGTGAATCCACACTGCCGGTCCGTGCGAGAGGTCATGGGGCGAGGTTCCGCGGCGGCGCGGTTCGGCAGGCGTACGCAGCGGCGTTGTCCACGGTCCAGTCGGCCCGGCAACTGCGGCCCAGGTGGTCCGCGTAGATGCAGACCTCCTGCCGCGAGCCCGATACCACCACGCTCGCGACGCCGCCGTCGCCACAGGTGACCTGGTAGTAGCTGTTGCCGTCTTCGCCCACCGCGACCACGCGGCCGACCGTCGCCGCCCCGGCCGGTAGCGCGGAACACAGGCCGCACAGGCCCAGGGAGACGGCCAGTGCCTGCAACTTCCTCTGCTTCATCACGCACCCCGAGCACTCGCCCTGCGCGTGTCTTCGACGCGCGGGGTACTTCACGTGCTCCGGGTATCGGCCCCCCGAGGGGGGCCTTTAGAGGAAGATTCGGGACCTGCTTCGCAGAAGTGGGCGCAACGGCGGTCCCTGGAGGGGACCCCGCCGGGTCGGTCTCAGCCCCCGCAGCTCCCCGCGGCCACCCGGACCTCGGCGGCGATGCGCTGGCGCACGGTCGCGTTGAGCTCCGCGGGCGAGGCCGTCTCCTCCGGGCGCACGGGGTCCAGGCAGGTGACGGTGATGGGACAGGACAGGCGCGGGAAGTGCCGCCCCGGGGGCAGCACGCCGGTGGCCCCGTCGATGGCCACGGGCACCACCGGGACCTTCAGCTCCCGGGCGAGGATGGCGTAGCTCTCCTTGAACTCCCCGAGCGTGCCGTCGCGCGAGCGGGTCCCCTCGGGAAAGATCATCAGGTTCCTGCCCTGGCGCAGCGCCTCGGCCAGCTGCTGCAGCGAGGGCAGGAAGCCGGCCTTCTCGTCCATCACGATGGTGTTGGCGTGCGCCGCGAGCCAGCGCAGCCAGCCCAACCGCACGTGCTTCTCCTTGGCGTAGAAGACCGTGTTCAGCACCACGGGGGCCGGGAGGTGGGCCGCGACGAAGAGGCCGTCCAGGTAGCTCTGGTGGTTCGGCACCAGCACGAAGGGCGCGGCGGGGAGGCGCTCCAGGCCCCGTGCCTCGATGCGGAAGAACGTGCGGGCCCCCCAGCGCAGCAGGTGGGTGAGCGCGCGGTGGGCGAGGCCGCTGCCGGGCAGCGCAGGGGGCGTCTTCGGGTGCAGGATCTCGGCCCAGGACACCGCCTCCGGCGGCGTCGCCCCTTCCTCCTTGCGGTACTCCGCGACGAAGCGCGCCAGGTCGCCGACGGTCTCCACCTCGGCCAGGCGGTTCTCGGGGATGGAGACCCCGAAGGCCCGCTCCATGAAGACCGACAGCTCCACCCGACCCAGGGAGTCGACCCCGAGGTCGGCCTCGAGCCGGCTGTCGGCCCGCACGGGCTTGCCGCCCTCACCGGAGAGGAAGGCCGCGAGGCGGGCGAGCGCGCTGTCCGCCGGGGCGTCGAGGTACCCGGGGATGGCGGAGGTCCGCGCCACCTCCTCCGCGATGCCCGGCAGCAGGTGCCGGCGCAACTTCCCGAGGCGCGTGCGCGGCAGCTCCGCGTGGACGAGGGTCAGGCGCGCCACCCGCCGGTAGGGCGACACGCCCGCGTTGTAGGGGTCGATCACGTCCCGGCGCAGCGTCGCCTCGGCGGTCGCCCGGTCGCTGATGGCGAGCCTGTCCCAGTCGGGGACCACCAGGGCGTGCAGCGTCTCCCCGTCCAGGAACACCCCCACCTCGCGCACCCCGGGCGAGGCCCTGAGGACCGTCTCCACGCCCTCGGGGTCGACCTTCTTGCCGCTCGGCAGGACCAGGATGTCCTTCAGCCTGCCGGTGACGTAGAGGTAGCCCTCCTCGTCGAGCCGCCCCAGGTCGCCGGTGTGCAGCCAGCCGTCGCGCAGGATCGCCCGGGTCTCCTCCGGGTGGCCGTAGTAGCCCAGCATCACGTTCGGGCCACGGGCCAGGATCTCGCCGCTCTCGTCGACCCGCACCTCGCACCCCGTCAGGGCCTGGCCGCAGGAGCCGAGCTTGATCGCCTCGGGCCGCGGAAAGGTGATCATCGGGGCGCACTCGGTCATCCCGTACCCCTCGCACACCTTGAACCCCAGCACGTCGAAGGTCTCGCCCGTGGCCGGGCTGAGCGCGGCGCCGCCGCTCACCAGGTACTCCAGCGACCCGCCGAACTTGCGATGCACCGACCCGAACAGGAGCTTCGAGAACTTCGGTGAGCGCACCCGGCGCGCCAGCGCGAACAGGCCCCGGGCGACGGGGTTGGCGTCGATGCGCTCGCGCAGGGCGCGGTTCAGGAGGTCGTAGAAGCGCGGCACGCCGACGATCAGGGTGATGCGGTGGCGGCGCAGGAGGCCCACCAGGTCGGGCCCCGCGAGCGAGGTGGCGAACACGATGGTGGACCCGGCGTACAGGGGCGCGGTCAGGCAGCCGGCGAGCGGCAGCACGTGGTGCAGCGGCAGGAGCAGGAGCACCCGCGCCGCGGGGGTGTAGTAGCCCGCGTCCGCCACCGGGCGGATGTTCGCGAGGAGGTTGCCGAAGGACAGCATGACGCCCTTCGGCGAGCCCGTGGTGCCCGAGGTGTAGACGATGGCCGCGAGGGAGGGCTCGTCCACCGTGATGGGGGCGGTGGCCTGGGCGTCGTGGGGCGCGCCCTCGCGCGCCGCGGCCTCTGCCTGCAGCTCCTGGAACGTCGCGACCCGGGGCCGGGTGCTGGCGATGGCGAGCGCGCCCTCCACCGTGGCCCGGGTGTGCTCGGAGCACACCACCAGGACCGGCCGGCAGTCGTCGACGACGTAGGCGAGCTCCGGGGCGGTCGACAGGTGGTCGACCGGCACCAGCACGGCCCCTGCCACCCAGGCACCGTACGCAGAGTAGACCCAGTCGGGGCAGTTCTCGGCGAAGAGCACGACGCGCTCGCCCGCCTCCGGCATGGAGGCCGCCCGGGCCCGGGCGCGGCGGATCACGTCGGGGTAGGCGATCTCCTCGTCCTGCCAGGCCAGCGCGGTCTTGGGTCGGGGCTCGATCAAGGGGGTCATCGCGGTGTCTCTCCGCCCGCTTTCCCGCAGGCCTTGGGGTCGTGGAACGGGGCGCGAGCGCACAGCCGCCCCGGGCCAGGAGTTGCTATAGTTGAGCATCTGAATCCACGAGGGAAGCCCGGCCGTGGACCACCGTCAGCCCCCGGCGGCGCTGGCCGTTGCCGGGACCTGTTGAGCGAGACCTTTCCCGGCGTCTACGGCGTCTTCGACTGAGGCGACTGCGAGCATGAAACCCGTCACGAAGTCCGCGAAGCTGGCCAACGTCTGCTACGACATCCGCGGACCGGTCCTGGCGCGCGCCCGGCAGATGGAGGACGAGGGCCAGAGGATCATGAAGCTGAACATCGGCAACCCGGCCGCGTTCGGCTTCCTCGCCCCGGACGAGATGGTGCAGGACGTGATCCGCAACCTGCCCGACTCCTCCGGCTACAGCGACTCCAAGGGCCTGTTCGCCGCGCGCAAGGCGGTGATGCACTACACCCAGCAGAAGGGGATCCGCGGGGTGCAGGTGGAGGACATCTACATCGGCAACGGCGTGTCCGAGCTGATCGTGATGGTCCTGCAGGGGCTGCTCAACAACGGCGACGAGGTGCTGGTCCCCTCCCCGGACTATCCCCTGTGGACCGCGGCGGTGAGCCTGTCGGGCGGTACCCCGCGCCACTACCGCTGCGACGAAGGCTCCGACTGGCTGCCGGACCTCGAGGACATCCGCGCCAAGATCACCCCCGCCACCCGGGCGATCGTGGTCATCAACCCCAACAACCCCACGGGGGCGCTGTACCCGGCCGAGGTCCTGCAGGCGATCGTCGACATCGCCCGGGAGCACCAGCTCATCGTCTACGCCGACGAGATCTACGACAAGATCCTCTACGACGGGAACCGGCACACCTCCATCGCCTCGCTGGCCGACGACCTGCTGTTCCTCACCTTCAACGGCCTGTCGAAGAACTACCGCGCCTGCGGGTACCGCTCCGGGTGGGTGATCGTCTCGGGCGAGAAGGCGCACGCCCAGGATTACATCGAAGGCCTCTCGATCCTGGCCTCGATGCGGCTGTGCGCCAACGTGCCCGGGCAGCACGCGATCCAGACCGCGCTCGGCGGCTACCAGAGCATCGAGGACCTGGTCCTGCCGAGCGGGCGCCTCGGCAAGCAGCGGGACCTCGCCTACGAGCTCCTCAGCGAGCTGCCGGGCGTGAGCTGCGTCAAGGCGAAGGCCACGCTCTACATGTTTCCGCGCCTCGACCCGCGGATGTACCCGATCCAGGACGACCAGCAGTTCGTGCTGGATCTGTTGACCGAGGAGCGGGTGCTCCTGGTGCAGGGCAGCGGGTTCAACTGGCCCGACCCGGACCACGTGCGGGTCGTGTTCCTGCCCCACGAGGACGACCTCACCGACGCCATGGAGCGTCTCGGACGCTTTCTGCAGCGCTACCGCAAACGCCACGGAGCCTGACGCGAGGCAAGCCCCCCGGCCGGAACATTTCGTTCCCCACGATCCTGGGGTATAAGGGCCGCGGCGAGGGCCTTGGTTGTGCCTCGCCGCCCCGCCCCGGGCGAAACCTGCCGCATGCGACCCCGAACCCCTCCCGTCACCTATTTCCGGACCACCGTGTCGGTGGCGGACCTCGCCGCGCTGCTGCCCGAGTGGCGGGGCCTCGAGAAGCTGCCCCGCCAGAAGCTCGAGGCGGCCATCGCGAGGCAGTACCACTTCCTGCACCCCCAGGCGCGGGCGGTGGTCGCGGAAGGCGGCGTGCGCGTCCACGCGCCCGCACCCCCCTCCGCGGTGGACGAGGCCGTCCAGCTGCTCCTGGAGCGCGCGGCGGAGCTACTGCGCACGGGCGCCGGGCAGCAGGCGGTCCCGGTCCTCACGCGCGTCCTCGCGCTCGACCCTACGGACATCCCGGCGCGCCGCGAACTGGCGCGGGCCTTCGTCGCGACGGGCCGGGTGGACGCCGCCTGCGCCCAGGTCCGCGACGCGCTCCTGCTCGCCCCGCGCGACCCCGCGACGCTGGTGCTGCTCGGGGACATCCTCGAGCACAAGGGCGACCTCGAGCGGGCGGCGGCGGCCTATGCCCAGGCCTACCGCGCGGGCTCCCGCGAAGGGCCCGTCCTCCACGCCTACGCGAAGCTGCAGTTGAAGCGCCGGCGGCCTGCCGATGCGCACCGGCTCTGGGAAGAGGCGATCGCGGTCGCCCCCGAGTACCCGGACACCTACCTCGGCCTCGCCCGGCTCAGCCTGGAGGACGGCAGGGCCGGCGCGGCCCGCGACCTCCTGGGCCGGCTCCTCGGACAGTCTCGGGACGGGGAAGACCGGTCGGCGCCGGTGTACGCGGAGGCGACCCGGCTCTACGAGGAGGCCCGCGCGCGGGCCGCCGAGGCCGACCCGCGGGAGGCCCTGTCAGCGCCCCCACAGACCCCGGATGGCCTGGGCCTCGAGGACGGGAACCGGGGCGGAGACGCGCCCCACCCGGCCGGACGCCAGGCGCCCCGCCGCCGCGCCCGCCCGCTCGCCTACCTTGCGGCGGTCGCGGTGCTGCTGGCCCTAGCGGTGGCGTGGTACTTCGTGCGTTGAGGCGCCCGTAGGGGCGCCTATCGAGGCTCTCATCGAGGCGCCCGGGTAGGCGCCGCGGCGGGCACGGCCCGGGGCCCGGGCCGCGGCCGCAGCGGTGTGTGCCCTCAGGCCATGCCGAGGGAGCGGTGGACGTACGCCACGGTTTGCTGGTTCAGGCCGAGCCTTGCCGCGAGGTCCTGGAGGTAACGCCGCTCCACGTCCGTGTCAGCCTCGATGGCGAGAACCGACGCCGCGTAGACCTGCGCGGCCACCTGGGGCGTGCGCGCGGCGCGCACGATGGCGTCCGTCTCCATGGGCTTGCGGATCTCCTCCCGCAGGAAGCGCTCGTCCTCGGCCGTGAGCCCGTCCTCCTGGAGCTTGCCCACCAGCCGCTGGGCCTCGCCCTCGTCGATGCGCCCGTCGGCCTTGGCGGCGTTCAGCATCGCCCGCACGGTGAGCGCGGCGATGTCCTGGACCAGCGTCTCCTCCCGGGGGTTGGCCGCCTTGCGCAGGCCCGCCAGTACCGCGGCGAGGCTGTCCTCGCTCTCGGCCTGGGCCTGAGCCTGGGGCGCCGAGGGCCGCGCCGCCGCGGCGCTGCTCGCCCGGGAGGCCGCCAGCGCCTTCGCCGCGAGGCCCGCCAGCACCGCCATGGCGCCCGCGCCCGTCGCGCTCGCGCCCGAGCCCGAGCCCCCGGAGCCGCCGAGGATGGCCCCGGCCACCTGTTTCAGGATCGCCGCCGCCGGGCCCGCGCCGCCCCCGCCGGGGAGCCCGGAGCTGCCCGGGAAGCCGGCCCCGGGGAAACCGCCGCCCGAGGGCGCCGCAGACGGCGCGGCGTTCCCGCCGCCCAGCACCTTGCCGAGGATGTCGAACAACCCGCCGCCGGCACCCGGCATCCCGCCACCCGCACCCGGCATCCCGCCGCCGCCACCGTAACCTGCCCCCGACCCGGCGCCGGGGAACCCGCCCGCGCCGCCGAGCCCCTCGTTGCCGAGGGAGTGATTGAGGCGTCCCGACGACGCGCCCATCCCGTTCTGGATCAGGGACCCCAGAATTTCATATGGATTCATCAGACTGTCTCCCGCTTCCGCCTGGGTGGAGTGGGGAGGCCGGGCTCGCCCGGGAGCGAGGCCGACCGGGCGCCCTTCTGGTGGCGCTGCCGGCCGGCGTCGGGCACTCCCCTGGCGAAAGCATAAGCCATTCCGGCCGGAGCGGGGGCCGGGCGTCGCCCCGCGGCGGACACAGTGCTATAAAGCGCCATCTGCGCAAGGAGATCGGAAATGTCGCGAGTCCTCATCATCGGTGCCGGCGGCGTGGGCGGCGTGGTGACGCACAAGTGCGCCCAGGCCCGGGAAACCTTCAGCGAGGTCCTGCTCGCCAGCCGCACCGAGTCCAAGTGCGAGGCCATCGCGCGCGACGTGAAGAAGCTGCAGCGCCGCGTGATCAAGACCGCGAGCCTCGACGCCGACGACCCGAAGAACACCATCGCGCTCATCGAGTCGTTCAAGCCGGAGGTGGTGATCAACGTGGCCCTGCCCTACCAGGACCTCGCGATCATGGAGGCGTGCCTCGCGACCGGCGTGCACTACCTCGACACCGCGAACTACGAGCCGCCCGACAAGGCGAAGTTCGAGTACAAGTGGCAGTGGGCCTACCGCAAGAAATTCGAGCAGGCCGGCATCACCGCGATCCTCGGCTGCGGATTCGACCCGGGCCAGACCAACATCTACTGCGCCTGGGCCCAGAAGCACCACTTCGACGAGATCCACACCGTCGACATCATGGACTGCAACGCGGGCAGCCACGGCAAGGCGTTCGCGACCAACTTCAACCCCGAGATCAACATCCGCGAGATCACCCAGCGCGGCAAGTTCTGGGAGGAAGGGAAGTGGGTCACCACCGACCCGCTCTCCGTGCACACGCCCTTCGACTTCCCCGAGTGCGGCGTGAAGGACATGTACCTGATGTACCACGAGGAGCTGGAGTCCCTCGTGAAGCACCTGAAGGGCCTGAAGCGGATCCGCTTCTGGATGACCTTCGGCAAGCCGTACCTCACCCACCTCGAGGTGCTGCAGAACGTGGGCATGACCTCCATCGAGCCGATCCTCTTCGAGGGCAAGGAGATCGTCCCGCTGCAGTTCCTGAAGGCGGTGCTGCCGAAGCCCGAGACACTCGGCAAGAACTACACCGGCAAGACCAACATCGGCTGCTGGATCGAAGGGGTCAAGGACGGGAAGTTCAAGCGCTACTACGTCTACAACGTCAGCGATCACGCGGAGGCCTACCGCGAGGTGCGCTCCCAGGCGATCTCCTACACCACCGGGGTGCCGGCGATGCTCGGCGCGAAGCTGCTGGTGGAGGGGCGCTGGCGCAAGCCGGGGGTGTGGAACGTGGAGCAGTTCGACCCCGACCCGTTCATGCACGAGATCGGCAGGTGGGGCCTGCCCTGGGTGGAGACCGCGCCCGAGGGGCCGCTCCCCGTCTGAGGTTTCCGCGGTCTGGCCGCAGGGACGCGGCGGCCGCGCGAGGAAACGCTCCTTCCATGTCCGCCGAGACGCCCATCACCGACCTCGACTGGGGGCGGGTCCCGAGCCCCTGCTTCGTGGTGGACCGCCGGCTCCTCGAGCGCAACGGGCGCATCCTCGCGCGGGTGCGCGCCGAGGCCGGCTGCAAGGTGCTGCTCGCGCTCAAGGGCTTCGCCCTCTGGCCCGCCTTCGACGTGCTGCGTCCGCACCTGGACGGCTGCTGCGCGAGCGGCCCCTACGAGGCCCGCCTCGCGCGCGAGGAGTTCGGCCGGGAGGTGCACACCTACGCGCCGGCCTTTTCGGCCGAGGACCTGGCCGAGACCCTGCGCTACACCGACCACCTGGTGCTCAACTCGCGCGCCCAACTCGAGCGCCACCTGCCCGCGGTGCGCGCCTGCGGCCGGAAGGTCCAGGTGGGCCTGCGCTGCAACCCGGAGTACAGCGAGATCGAGGTCGCGCTCTACGACCCCTGCGCCCCCGGCTCGCGCCTGGGCTCCACCCGCGCGGTGCTGGGGCAGACCCTGCCCGAGGGGGTGGACGGCCTGCACTTCCACGCCCTCTGCGAGCAGGGTGCGGGGGTCTTCGCGCGCGTGCTGCAGGCCTTCGAGGCCCGCTTCGGCGACTGGCTGCCGCAGGTGAAGTGGCTGAACTGCGGCGGCGGGCACTGGATCACCAAGCCCGACTACGACGTGGACCTCCTGGTGCGGACCCTGCGCGGGCTGAAGGCCCGGTACCCCCACCTCGAGGTCATCCTCGAGCCGGGCGAGGCGGCGGCGGTGGACACCGGCGTGCTGGTGGCGAGCGTGCTCGACGTCCACGAGAACGCCGGGGTGCGGTTGGCGCTGCTCGACGTCTCCGCCACCTGCCACATGCCCGACGTGCTGGAGATGCCCTACCGGCCCACCATCCACGGCGCCGGCGACCCGGGGACCACCCCCCACACCTACCGCCTGGGCGGCCCCACCTGCCTCGCGGGCGACGTGCTCGGCGACTGGTCCTTCCCCGCGCCGCTCCACCCGGGCGACCGCGTGGTCTTCGCCGACATGAGCCACTACACGATGGTGAAGACCACCCTGTTCAACGGCGTGAAGCACCCCTGCATCGCGACCTGGGACGGCCGGGAGCTGAGGGTGCTGCGCCGCTTCGACTACTCCGACTTCCGCAACCGCCTCGGCTAGGCCGTCTGGGCTAGGTCATCTGGGCTAGGCTGCCCGGGCTAGGTCGTCTGACGCGCCAGCCGGCGACCGAGCGCCGAGGCGAGGGCCGGCTGCATCAGGAGACCGACGATGATCGGGACCGAGGCGAAGATCCCGTTCTCGATCTCGCCGAAGGCCGCGATCGTGATGCCGAGGCTGATGATGTGGAAGCGCAGGAACGTCGTCACGAAGAACGGCAGCGCCTCGCCCGGCGCGAGCGCGTGGCGGATGACGCGGGTCACCACGAAGTACATCACCGCGTAATAGGCCGCGACCGCGGGCACCGAGAGCAGGGCCACGTGGGGGTGGGAGAGCACCGACTGGCTGTCGGTCAGGCTCATGATGAGGAACATCACGAGCAGGATGCCGAAGTTCGCCACGCCGTTCAGGAGCTCCCGGTTCTTCGCGGGGAGGTCGCCGCGCCCCATCCGCTGCAGCACCACGCGGGTCAGCCAGCCGAGGGTGAGCGGGATCAGGATGACGAACCCGAGCTTTTCGATGATGACGAGCGAGCCGACCTCGATGTCCGCGCGGAACAGGTGCTCGAGGGCCACGGGCATCAGGAGCGGCACGATGAGGAAGGTGGCGAGGATGTTCGCCGCCACGAGCACGACCCCGAGGTGCACGTTCGCCTTGAACTGGTTCAGCCACCCGATGGCCATCCCGCTCGAGGGCACCGCCCCGATGAGGAGAAGCCCCGCGGCGGCGAGCGGCTGGGAGCCGAGCATGGTCCAGGCGATCAGGGCGGCCAGGAGTGGCGAGAGCACGAAGTTCACGCCGAGTGTCAGCGCGAGCACGCGACCCACGCCCCCGATGTTCTTGAAGCCCTCCTCGAGGCGGAAATTCACCATCACCGGATAGAGCATGATGAAGGCCGCCGTCGCGCAGATGACGCGCGAGAACTCCATCGGCGCGAAGTGCCCCTTCAGCAGCCCGAGGCCCATCGCCACGATGACGAGCCAGGTGAGGTTCTTGCGCATGAAAGCGAAAACGGCTTGCATCGGGGATCTCCGCTCGGTCGCGTGTCGCGCGCAGGCTCGCGCGGGCGAATTATAAGGCCTCGGGGCGAGCCAGCGCCTGGAGCAGCCCCGCGATGGGGACACCGATCCGCTCCGGCCGGCTGGCGAGCTCCTCGCGCAGTTCCTGTGTGGCCTTCTCCAGGCAGAACAGGGTGATGAGGCGTTCGGCGTCCCCGGGGCGAGTGGGCCAGACGGGGCAACCGGCGATCCCCTCGCGGTAGCCTTCCAGGAAGGCGCCGCGCGCGGCCGCCCTCCAGGCATCCACGAGCGGCTCGACGACCGCGAGGTCCTCCGGGCGTTCCGCCGTGAGCCGGGCGACGCTGGCGGCGGACCGGTCGATGGAGCGCAGCAGGCCCGCCACGTCCTTCAGGGGCGAGTGCAGGGCCCCTTCCGGCCCGCTCTCGCGGCCCTGCCCCCGCCCGAAGCCGGTCAGCATGACGTCGCTGCCCGCGATCAACACCTGTCCCAGGTGGAAGTCTCCGTGCAGGCGCGTCTTGACCGCCTCGACCGGGAGACCGAGCGACGACAGCCGGCGATGGAGCTCCCCCACCTTCCCCAGGAGGGCGCCGGCCGCGGCGAGTGCCGGCCCCCCCAGCCCCTCGAGGCGCTGGCGCAGGGTCCGGAGCGCCGAGTCCAGGTCGGCGGCCACCGCCTCGGCCCAGGCAGCCGGCTCGCCGGGGGCCATCGGCTCGGGCGCGAAGGCGGGGTCCCCCTCCGCCGCGGCGAGCGCGGCATGCAGCTCTGCGGTGCGCCGCCCGAGGGTGGTCATCAACAGGCAGTAGGTCGCGTGCGCCTCCTCGCCCGCGGCGCTCTGCCCCGGCGGCGCTGCCAGCGCTTGGCGCAGGAAGCGTTCCAGGTACGCCGAGGTATAGGACCAGGCGTCGCCCTGGTTCTCCACATAGCCCTGGAGCACCGCGAGCGTCGTGACCGTCCCGTCCGGCTGGTGCAGGTCCACCGAGCCGCCGGTGGGCACGACCCGCACCCCCGGGGCGCGCTCGGTGAGGAACTGACCCATCTCGCGCTCGAGGTTGAACTCGGCCCGCAGGCGCCGCGTCCCCTTCAGGAAGAGCCGCTCGCCGAAGACGATCGCATTGTTGCTCGCCTCGGTGAGCCGGCGCAGCGCGGGCTCGGCCGGCAGGCCCGCAGAGAGGGTGGCGTAGGCCGATGTGGGGGCGAACACGATCCGGCTCTCGCCCACTGCCAGGCGCTCGCCCCGGCCGATCGCGCGCAGCAATTCCCTGCAGAAGGCGTCGTCGGCGAAGGCGTCGTGGAGGACTCCCACGCGCGCCCGCTGGCGCACCCGGGCCAGCGTCACCGGGCCGAGCGCGAGGAGCCGGTCCTCGTCCCCCCCCTCCCAGGCGAGGGCGAGGGGCAGGAGGTAGCGCTGGGTGGCACGTTCGGCGCGCTCGACCGAGACCACGCAGAGGAGCCACTCGCCCGCGCGGGCGGACCAGACCCCCAGGTCCTCGATGTGCACCGGCCCCGGAGGCGCGTCCTGCTCCGCGCACCACCGCTGACCGGGCAGGAAGCGCGGGATGGCCTCCTGCTCGAGCTGCCGACGCAGGGCCTGGGCGAGCCCACGGCGCCCCTGCGCCACCCGCTCCGGGAAGAAGCTCGCCAGGCCGTCGGTGAGGACCAGGACGGGCAGTTCCGCGGCGGGCGTGCGCAGCTGGTGCCAGTCGGGGGCCTGCGCCTCGGGGGTCAGCCGGAACCAGTAGAAACCGTGCCCCGGCAGGGTCAGGAAGTAGGGCAGCTCCCCGACCGGGGGGAAATGGCTGCCGCCGAGGAGCTCCACCGGCACGCAGCCCCGGAACGCGCCGAGGTCCAGCTCCACCGGCTGAGCGGAGCGGGCGAGGTTCGCCGCGCAGAGGATGGTCTCGTTTTCGTACTGTCGCACGTAGGCGAAGATCTTGCGGTTGCCCGGGTGGAGCATGGTGAAGGTGCCGCGCCCGAACGCCTTGTGGGCCTTGCGCACCGCGATGAGCCGGCGCATCCAGTTGAGGAGCGAATTGGGCGCGCGCAGCTGGGCCTCGACGTTGACGGCCTCGTAGCCATACACCGGGTCCATGATCGGGGGCAGATACAGGCGCTGCGGGTCCGCGCGCGAGAACCCCGCGTTGCGGTCCGGGCTCCACTGCATCGGGGTGCGCACCCCGTTGCGGTCGCCGAGGTAGAAATTGTCGCCCATGCCGATCTCGTCGCCGTAGTAGATGATGGGCGAGCCGGGCAGCGAGAGCAGCAGGCTGTTCAGGAGCTTGATGCGGTCCCGGTCGTTGTCCATGAGCGGAGCGAGGCGCCGGCGGATGCCCACGTTCACGCGCATCCGAGGGTCCGCCGCGTAGATGCGGTACATGTAGTCCCGCTCGCGGTCGGTCACCATCTCCAGCGTGAGCTCGTCGTGGTTGCGCAGGAACAGCGCCCACTGGCAGATGGGCGGGATCTCCGGGGTCTGGGCCAGGATCTCCGTCATCGGGTACCGGTCTTCCTGCGCCACCGCCATGTACATCCGCGGCATCAGCGGGAAGTGATAGGCCATGTGGCACTCGTCGCCGTCGCCGAAGTACTCGCGCACGTCCTCGGGCCACTGGTTGGCCTCGGCGAGGAACGCCCGGTTGCGGTAGTGCGCGTCGACCACCGCGCGCATCTGCCGGATCACCGCGTGCGTCTCGGGCAGGTTCTCGTTGTTGGTGCCCTCGCGCACGCAGAGGTAGGGGATCGCGTCGAGGCGCATGCCGTCCACGCCCATGTCGAGCCAGTAGCGCATCACCCGGATGACCGCCTTCACCACCGAGGGGTTGTTGTGGTTCAGGTCCGGCTGGTGGGAAAAGAAGCGGTGCCAGTAGTAGGCCTTGGCGAGTGGGTCCCAGGCCCAGTTCGAGCTCTCCGTGTCGGTGAAGATGATCCGGGTCTCGGGGAATTTCCGGTCGCTGTCGCTCCACACGTAGTAGTCGCGCTTGCGCGAGCCGGCCGGGGCCCGGCGCGCGGCCTGGAACCAGGGATGCTGGTCCGAGGTGTGGTTGATCACGAGTTCCGTCACGACGCGCAGCCCCCGCCGGTGCGCCTCGTGCACGAAGGCGCGGAAATCCCGGGCCGTGCCGTAGTCGGGGTGCACGCTGCGGTAATCCGAGATGTCGTAGCCGTCGTCGCGCATCGGCGACGGGTAGAAGGGCAGCAGCCAGACGGTGTCGACCCCCAGGTCCTGGAGGTAGTCGAGCCGCGAGGTCAGCCCCGGGAAGTCGCCGATCCCGTCTCCGCTGCTGTCGAAGAACGCCTTGACGTGCAGCTGGTAGATGACCGCGTCCTTGTACCAGAGCGGATCGTCGGGAAGGGGGGTTCGGGCAGGCTCGCGCGGCATGGCGGGTCCTCTCGGTCCGGCGGACGACGCAGGCTCCCCAGTATACTGGCTGCCGGACCCTCGCCCGCCCGCCGTCCCGCGATGCCCCCGACCGCCACCGCGCCCCCGAGGCCTTCCCTCTTTCCCCGCCGGGAGCTCGGGGTGCTGCTCCACCCTACGTCGCTCTGCAACCGCGAGGACGTGGGCACGCTGGGGCACGGCGCCTACGCGTTCGTCGACTGGCTGGAGCGCGCGGGCGTGAGCCTCTGGCAGATCCTGCCCCTCACCCCCAACGGCCTGCACGACTCCCCCTACTTCAGCTCCTCGGCCTTTGCCGGAAACCCCTGGCTCGTGGACCTCGAGCTCCTCTGCGAGGCGGGCCTGCTCCCGGAGCCCGCCCTGCACCCGGGCCCGCGCGACGCGCGGGTGCCCTTCGCCCAGCTCACGCAGAGCAAGCTGCCCCGGCTGCTGGCGGCGGCCGAGGCCCTCCTCGCTCAGCCCCGGCACCCCTGGCGGGACGCCTTCGAGGCCTTCCGGGAGCGCGAGGCCTGGCTCGCGCACACCGCGCACTTCTTCGCCCTGGGGCAGCTGCGCCAGGACGCGCCCTGGTGGTCCTGGGAGCCGGGGCTGCGCCGGCGCGACCCCGGCGCCCTGAAGAAGAGTCGGAGCCTCCTGGCCCACTCCATCGAGGCCTGGGAGGCGCTGCTCTTCTTCTTCGACCGGCAGTGGCGCGAGCTCAAGCGCTACGCCAATGGCAAGGGCATCCGGGTCCTCGGCGACCTTCCCATCTACGTGCACCACGACTCCGCCGACGT
>ERZ1645192.1602-NODE-1602-length-18832-cov-6.688662_pt1 | contig 18832 bp, 16 predicted proteins | sample MGYA00575354_ERZ1645192 | MGnify/ENA primary metagenome ERZ1645192 (study PRJEB40844, sample SAMN11349763) | freshwater sediment metagenome | isolation source: river sediment | host: Sediment | place: India: Faizupur Khadar , New Delhi | collected 2017-02-21 ... | reverse complement strand
GGCTTGATGTCATCACGGGATTCCAGCGCCGATTGTCTGCCCACTTCCGGATCAGACCCTGCCCCTAGTCCCTTGGTAATCTGCGCGCCGATTTGAATTTTATTCGGTGCGCTGGATACACCCAACGCCTGCGCGTCCGTATTGGCACTGATAAAGTCAACCCCCTGCAGGCAGGATGCAATCATGGTATTGATGGCGTTACCACCGCCTCCGCCCACTCCAACTACTTTGATTTTTGCCAGATTTTCACAACATACTTCAGTTAATTCAAACATGCTCTCTCCTTCCTTTCAGAAAAATTCTGAAAACATTTTTTTAACAGTTCTTGTTATATTGCCAAACATTCCTGTTGATGTTCCGCCTAATACATTTTGATGATGACCATGAATAATCAAGCCTACGCCTATGGCATGCGCCGGCGAATTCGCAATATCCGTTAATCCGCCTACATTAATGGGGATTCCTTTGCGCGCCGGCATATCAAATATTTTTTCGGCAAGCTCACTGATGCCTTCCAGAAGCGATGTGCCTCCCGTTAAAACGACCCCGGCAGCCAGCAAATCCTCGAACCCGAAACGAACAACTTCATTGTAAGCAAGGTTCAGAATTTCTTCCATTCGGGGTTCGACAATGCGCCCCAGGATCTGACGAGAAACTTCCCGGTCTTCCCGTCCGCCCAGACTGGGAACTCGGATCGTTTCATCCTTCGGTATCATGGCGGTCATGGCGCAGCCGTGTTTGATTTTTATCTTCTCCGCTTCACTCAGGGGTGTGCGCAGACCGGTGGAAATATCAGAGGTAAGATAGTTGCCTCCCACAGGTAATATGGCCGTGTGTTTGATGCTCGACTCGGAGAAAATGGTTACGGACGTATTGGATCCGCCAATGTCCACCAATACCACGCCCAATTCTTTTTCGTCTTTACTCAATACCGCCTCGCCCGCCGCCAACTGCTCCAGAACAATACCGTCAATGTCGAGTCCGACGCGATTGACGGATTTTTCTATATCCTGAATAGCCGCAATGGCGCCTGTCACAATATGCACCTTGGCCTCCAGCCGCACACCCGACATGCCGACGGGATCCTTGATTCCTTCCTGACCGTCAATGACGTAGCTTTGAGGGAGAACGTGCAGTATTTTTCTGCCAACGGGTATGGCAATGGCCTCAGAGGCTTCAATCACGCGCTGCACGTCCTTTTCATCGACTTCTCTTCCTTTAATGGAAACGATGCTTAATGAGTTTTGTCCCTTGATATGGCTTCCGGAAATCCCCACGAAAACGGAATTGATGCGGCAGCCCGACATGTGTTCGGCTTCCTCCACTGCCGCTTTTATGGATTCCACCATGTTATCAATATTGACAACATTCCCTTTTCGCATTTCTCTGCTCTGCGATGTACCGATACCGATGATGTCTATACCGTTCTCGGTCACATCACCCACGATAGCAGTGGTTTTTGTCGTTCCTATATCAAGGCCAACTAAAACATTGCTTCTTTTTCCCATCTGTTTTTTCACCTCTTTTTAAAAGTTTTTACTATTGAATATTCTCATATAAGATAATGCTTGCCCTTGTTCTCCTGTTCAACTATTTCCGGTACGTTTTTACGCTTGATCGTCACTTTTGACTCATCCGATAAATCAACATGTAAATAGCCCGTTTTCATACCCCTATTTTCCAAATCAGTCAGAACGGGTTTTAATTTTCTAATTTTGTTTTCAAAACCGTCAAATCCAAGCTTTAGATACAGACCCTTATCAAAAACGAGTGAAAGGCCGAACACACTATCAATATTGACTTCGGAAATAATTCCCAGATAGGCATATTCCCCGCTTTGAGACATGTTTTTCAACAACATCAGCGTGTTCAAAAGCAATGGGGATGTCGTCTGTTCTTTTTCAGTAATGCCGGTAATGATCGGAAGATCAACCGCGTCACTTTTCGCCAATTTCTTAAAAACATAACCCTTAGCGTCCATGAGATAAAAATCGTCGGCTTGTTTAACCAAAGCCATGGGGGTTCTCTCCTTCACTTCCAGCACAAGCCTTCCGGGGAGTTCGCGGCCGACATAAACATTTTCCACCCACTGATTTTTACAAACCCGGCGTATGACCGCATCCGTATTGACGGACAAAATGTTTTGCGTTATTTTTACATTGGCTGAATTCAGAACATCCTTCTCCGTCAACTCCTTTAATCCGCGCACGGATATTTCCTTGATCTGAAAATAAGGCATGCTGATCAGAACGCTGTAAAGATAAACAAATATCACGCTCAGGAAAACGGTCGCCGAAAGCAGCACAAAGGCGGAAAAGAAATCATCGGAAAAATCGCTGAATCGCCGGCGGATTCTGTTTTGCTTTGTTTGAATTCCCGTTTTTTTGATCATTAATCCTCTCCGATAATCACAACTTCTGTTTCAAGATTCACGCCTTTTTCTTCCCGGGCTCTGAATTGCACCAGCTCAATCAGCGTTAAAATATCAGCAGCCGTTGCATGACCTCTGTTGATAATAAAGTTGGCATGCTTGAAGGATATTTGTGCTCCCCCTGCTGTAATACCCTTTAGACCCATATCCTCAATGATTCTCCCCGCCGGCTGCCCCGGTAGATTCTTAAAGATGGATCCCGCACTGGGATAATCCAGGGGATGTTTGTCCTGACGCGACTGTAAAATTTCATTTATTTTTTCCTTGATTCTCCAACGCTCACCCTTTTCCAGCTTGATTCTGGCCGCCATTATAATGCTGTGATCGGGAAATGACGCTTTTCGGTAGCCGAAGACGATGTCTTCTTTTTTCAATATTTTTTTTACTCCTTCACGATCCAGGATGGTTACCGATTCGATCACATCCTTCATTTCTCTTCCGTAAGCGCCGGCATTCATCCACAGGGCGCCACCAACGCTTCCGGGAATGCCGGAACAAAATTCAAGGCCGGTCAGTTCTTCAGCCACAGAAAGATTGACAGCCCTGGCCAGGCTCACGCCTGACTGAGCAGAAATATATCCATAATTTTCCTGTGTATGTTCGCAGCTGATTTCTTTCATGCCCGTCATCAACAATATGGCTCCTCTGTACCCGCTGTCTCGGACAATCACATTAGTCAGATTTCCCGCCGGAAAGAATTGAATATTTTTCTCCACCAGTCTCCTGACAACTTGTTCAAGCTGATCCTCATTTTCAATAAAAACAAGAGCATCCGCATTTCCTCCCACAGCAAGCGATGTATGACGCACCATGGGTTCGTCATACAATATTTTTTGCGCCACCACATTCTTCAGCGCTTTTTTCACGTCATTCTTAATGGCCATTACTTTTTGGTATCCCTTGCCACTAACTGTTTGATTAACGTTTCACCGATTTTGTAGATGCTGCCCGCCCCGATCGTGGCGACGGTATCCTTCTCTTGTACTGTCTTTAAGAGATAGTCCACGGTCGCTTCCGCCGTTGGAATATACTCCACGTGTTTTTGGCCTGCTTTTCTGATCGCTTCACAAAGCACGGCGGAATTAATTCCTGCAATCGGCTCTTCACTGGCCGGATAGATGTCGTTTAAAATCAAAATATCAACATCGCGGAAGGCTTTTGTAAATTCATCAAATAGCGCCTTCGTTCGGGTAAACCGGTGCGGCTGAAAAACGACGATTAACCGGTCTTTCCATATTTGCCGCATGGCCGCCAGTGTCGCTTTGATTTCCGTCGGATGATGACCGTAATCATCAATAATGGTTATTTCTCCTACTCTTCCTTTGATTTCCAGACGGCGTTGCACTCCTGAAAAACTCTTTAAACCTTCTTTGATAGTTGCCAAATCCAGATTCAATTCCCGCGCTACCGCTATCGCCGCCATCGAATTATAAACATTGAAAAGACCCGGAACTATTAATTCCACCTTACCAAGTTTTTCTCCTTTATAAGACAACGTGTAGCATGTTTTTCTCTTCATAAATTTAATATCGGAGGCGCTGTAATCGGCAGGCGTATCCATACCGTAAGTGATCATCCGTCGTTTAATGGAAGGAATAATTTCCCGTATATGAATATCGTCATTGCAGACAACCGTGCAACCGTAAAATGGAACGATATTGGCGAATTTAAGAAACGCATCTTTAATTTCATCAATACCCGGATAATAATCCAGATGTTCCCGGTCAATGTTGGTGATGACCGCAATGGTCGGCGATAATTTCAAAAAGGATCCGTCACTTTCATCGGCTTCCGCCACGATGATTTCACCGTCGCCCAGACGGGCATTGCTGCCGATACTGGCAAGTTTTCCTCCGATGACCATCGTGGGATCCAGATCCCCCTGCGCCAAAACGGTGGAAATCATGGACGTGGTCGTGGTTTTACCGTGGCTGCCGGAAACGGCTACAGAAAACTTCATTTTGAGCAGTTCCGCCAGCATTTCCGCCCTCGGAATGACCGGAATATTTTTCTTATGCGCTTCGATGACTTCCGGATTATTTTCTTTAACCGCCGTAGAGGTGACCACCACATCGGCACTGCCGATATTTTCAGCCGCGTGCCCGATGACGATTTTTGCGCCAATTTTCTGCAGTCGCGCGGTAGTATCCGACGGCTGGACGTCGGACCCGCCGACGTTGTAACCGAGATTTACCAGCACTTCGGCTATTCCGCTCATGCCGATACCACCGATACCGACAAAGTGAATACATTTAACTTTACGCTGCATCAGGCTTTTTTCTTTATCTTTTTTCATCGTTCCTTCTATTCTTTCACTGCTAATTGTTTTTCGTTTTCTCTGTCATCAATGCGATGCAATCATCAACAATGGTTGCCGCCGCATCAGTCCTGCTCATCCTCAATGAATTTTCTTCCATCTTTCGCAGCGTCACCGGATCCCGCAATAAATTATCCACCGCATTGAACAATCGGTTACCGCTGAGTTCCCGTTCCGGAATGACGACAGCAGCGCCTCCTGACGCCAGCGCTTCGGCATTTTTGGTTTGATGATCATTGGCTGCCCACGGGTACGGAATCAGAATGGCTGCTTTTCCCGCTGCGGTGATTTCCGCCAGCGACGTGGCGCCGGCGCGACAAATAATTAAATCGGCATCGTCATAGGCTTCAGCCATTTGGACAATAAACGATGTGACGTCCGCCTGAATGCCAAATGTCTCATACGCTTTTTTCACGTCTTCCAATTGCCGAGTACCTGTCTGATGTAAAATACGCACCTGCTCCTTGATGTTCTGCAACAGCGGCAACATGTCCATCACACTTTTATTGATTGCCTCGGCTCCCTGCGAACCTCCGAAAATAAGCAATTGGCTATAATTTTTTTCTTTTTTTGTTCTGACACTTCCGGAAGCCAGTGATGCCCTCACCGGATTTCCGCTGAAAATCACTTTCATCCCAGGGAAAAGTGTTCTGCTCTGTTCATAGGTCACAAATATCTTATCCACAAAATGTCCCAGTATTCTGTTGGTCACTCCGGGAACAGCATTTTGTTCGGCAATCGCTGTTGGAATGTTCATATAGTGAGCCGTCAACACCGCCGGACCGGAAGCGTAGCCGCCAACGCCAACCACCATATCCGGACGAAACTGTTTTAAAATTCGTCTGGATTGCCACAAACTTTTCGGAATCTGATAAATGCCTTTCACCAGAGCTTTCATCCCCCGTCCTTTGACACCCTCAATGTCAATTTTTCGAAGTTCATAACCCAGCTGACCCAGCAGCCGGTTTTCAATCCCTCTTTCCGTTCCGATAAACGCAAGTTGTGTTTTGTTATCTCTTTTTAAAAATTCTTCCGCGATCGCAATCCCGGGAAATAAATGTCCTCCTGTACCCCCTCCCGCAATGACAATCCGCATGATGTACTCCGCATAAAATCAAATTCATCTGAGCTATGATGCCTGTGTGGAAATATTCAATAAAATACCCACGGCTGTCATACTCATGATAAACGCCGTCCCGCCGTAACTCAAAAAAGGTAAGACCAGTCCCTTCAGCGGGATCAACCCCATCACACCGGCAATGTTGATAAATGCCTCCAAAGCAATCACCATCGTCAGACCGGCGGCTAAAAGCGTCCCAAAAAGATCGGGAGCTTTTAAAGCAATCCTAAAACCGCGGAAGGCGAAAAGAGCAAACATGGCGATGACGATCGCCACGCCGATAAAACCACTTTCCTCGGCAATGATGGAAAGAATAAAATCCGTATGCGGTTCCGGCAAATAAAACAATTTCTGCATGCCGTCGCCTATTCCCACGCCAAAGGCTCCGCCGGAACCGAAGGAAATCAGCGACTGGATAATCTGAAAACCGGTATTGTCCGCATCTTTCCAGGGATCCAGAAAAGCGGTCAAGCGGGTCAAGCGGTATCCTTTATATATAATCAATGCCACGCCGATGGGAATAAAGGCTCCGACCAGACACAAAAGATGTTTCATCTGTGCGCCCGCTATGCATAACATCATGAGCAGTATCGAAGCGATAATCGCCGACGTTCCGAAGTCAGGCTCCAGGATAATGAGCAGAATGACAACGGCGGTCACGCCCAAAGGAATAAGAATGCCTCTGGTAAAATTCGTAATCTGATAAGCTTTTCGTGTCAACAAATGGGCGAGAAAAATCACGATGGTAATTTTGACCATCTCAGTAACCTGAAACGAAAACCCTCCTAAATTCAGCCAGCGGGTGGCACCGCCCCGCTTCATTCCTACAGACGGTATAAAAAGCATGGCTAATAACACCACGGACAACACTATTCCCGGGTAAGCCAGCTTCTTTAAGTCATTATACGGAATTTTTGTCATAACAATCATGGAAATGATCCCCAGAAAAACAAATGCCAGTTGCTTTTTTAAAAAAAACTGGCCGTCTTTAAATTTTTCCAACGCAATGATGGAGCTGGAAGAATATATCATCGCCGTCCCCACAACCACCAACAGCAACGTCACCAAGAGAAGCGTTATGTCCGGCAATTTATCGTCTTTTTTATATGCCGCATCCATTCACAGATTCCTCACCACATCCTTAAAATAATTTCCCCGTTCTTTATAATTGGCAAATTCATCAAAACTGGCACAGCCCGGTGATAGTAAAACAATGTCACCCGGATCGGCCGCTTGATAAGCGCTCTCGATCGCTTCCTTTAATCTGCCTTTCAGGATGATCGGCTGATCTTTGCCGATTAATGACGCGATGCGTTCACGCGCTTCGCCAAACAAAAAAACTTTCTTGGTTTTCATTTTGAGCAATGGACGAAGTGATTCAAAATCACCATCTTTATCCCGGCCTCCCAATAATAAAATTACCGGTTGGTCGAACGTTTCCAGCGCCCGTAAGACCGATCCGACATTCGTTCCTTTGGAATCATCGTAAAACTTGACTGATTTTTTTTCTCCGGCAAATTCGATGCGATGCGGCAAACCGTGAAAGGCATTTACGGCTGTCATGATATCCTGGTGAGAACAACCACAAAGACGCGCCGCGATGATCGCGGCCATGACATTTTCCACATTATGCGCGCCGGGAAGATTAATGATACTCAGAGGATATGCCTCGTCCTGCATTCCTTTGATCTTCAGAACGATGTTTTGGTTTTGAATAAATATTCCTTCGGGAAGAATCTTCTTCGAACTGAATTTAAAAACCTGCGCAGGGAGTGTATCGGCGATACCTTTTTGTTCCGGATCCGCAGCATTCAGTATTGCAAAATCATTTTGGGTCTGATTGGCAAAGACTCTGGCTTTGATGCGGCAATACGCTTCAAACGATCCGTGATAATCGACATGATCGCGGGTAATATTCATCAGCAGGGCCATGAAGGGGCTGAATTGGTCTATCCACTGGAGCTGAAAACTGCTGATTTCCGCCACGATGAAATCGTCCTTTTGATCCGTGTCCGCATAGTCAATCAAAGGATTGCCGATATTTCCGCCGACAAACACCTTCTTTCCCGAACCCTGCAGAATTTTTCCCAAAAGAGTGGTGGTGGTTGTTTTACCGTTGGTACCGGTTACGGCTATGATGGGCACGTTGATAAACCGATAAGCAAGTTCAATCTCACTGATCACGGTTATATTTCTTTTCAACGCCTCAACCAATAATTTATTATGGGGAGGAATTCCAGGAGAAGGAACAATCATATCCGTGTCTCGCAGAACATCGATGTTACTATAGTCGCCGACGTCCAGCCATTTTTCCCGGCGAATCTGCTCAAACGCGCCCCCCCACTGATCCGGTGATTTCTCGTCCGTGACAACCACCTTTGCTCCCCGTTTTCCCAAAAATATGGCGCTGGCAAGGCCGGTTTTGCCCATGCCAATGACCACTATTTTTTTCCCTTTAAGATCCATCATCCCTCTAACGCAACTTCAACGTGCTGATGGCCACTAAAGCCAGCAGAATCGAAATGATCCAAAACCTGACAATGACTTTGGGCTCGGCCCACCCCTTCAATTCGAAATGATGATGCAGGGGCGCCATTCTCAAAATACGTTTTCCGCCGGTCAGTTTGAAATATCCGACCTGAAAAATGACCGAAAATGTTTCCACGACAAAGATTCCCCCGACAATCGCCAGAAGAATTTCCTGTTTGGTGATAATGGCCACCGTTCCCAACGCGCCGCCCAGAGACAGAGAGCCTACATCTCCCATGAAAACCTCAGCGGGATACGTGTTGAACCAGAGGAAACCAAGTCCCGCCCCGACAAGAGCCCCGCAAAACACGGCGAGTTCGCCAGCCCCCGAAACATGAACAATCTGCAGGTAGGTAGATGTTTTCACGTTTCCTGCAAAGTAAGCAAAAAGGATATAGGTGGCAAAACAAATGATGACAGGGCCGATGGCCAAACCATCCAAACCATCCGTCAAATTTACGGCATTGGCCGCGCCCACGACAATAAAGGTGGAAAGTAGAATGTAAACCCACCCCAGATCCGGCAACACGGTTTTAAAAAAAGGAATGGTGACGTGTGAATTGAAACCCGGCTTGATGTAAAGAATAATGCCGACGAACAAAGCGATGATGATTTCTCCCGTCAGTCTTTTTTTCCCGGAGACCCCTTTAGCGCTCTTGCCGGTAAGTTTTCTGTAGTCATCGACAAAACCGATCAATCCAAAACCCACGGTTACCAGCAAAACCAGCCAGACATAAACATCGGAAAGGTTGGTCCAGAGCAAAGTAGCAATAACGACAGCAAAAATAATCAGCATTCCTCCCATGGTGGGAGTGCCTTTTTTCACCAAATGACTTTGCGGCCCATCATTCCTGATCTGCTGACCGATTTGCATTCCCTGCAACTTTTGAATCATCCACTTTCCCAACAGCAAACAAATCAAGAGTGCCGTGATGGACGCGAAAATTGTCCGGAACGTGATGTAACGAAATACATTAAAAAATGAAATCGTTGTATGCAAGGGGTATAATAAATAGTAAATCAATTTTTATTTTATCTCCTGGTTAATTTAATGTTTTATGGTTTCCGTATATTTTATCGCCGCCAAAATGATCACATATTTGAGCAACGATTTTTTCCATCCTCATGCCACGTGACCCCTTAATCAAAATCCAGTCACCTTTTTTTAAATATTTTTTTAAATAATTGATCCCGTCTTCCTGATCTGATAATAAAAAAACGTTTTCCGATGGAAGCCCACCCTCTTTTGCCCCGGCTGCGGTCACATCGGAAAAATCACCCTGAAGAAAGAGAGCATTGACACCGATCGTAGCGATCAGCATTCCTATTTTTCTGTGCATTTCATTCGCTTGAGCACCCAGTTCCAGCATATCTCCTAAAAACACAAAACCATTATGGTTGGCTTTCAAATCCTTCAACGTCATCAACGCTTCTCGCACTGAAACGGGATTGGCGTTGTACGAATCATCCAGCAGATAAGACCCGTTGTGAAGCTTTATCATTTCCATGCGACCGCTGAACGGACGAAATGCGGTCAATCCCTCTACTATCGTTTTGGGGTCCATCCCTGCGGCAAAAGCCACGGCCGCAGACGCCATCGCGTTATAAACGTGATGCAGACCCGCTATTTTCATCTCGACTTTTTGTGTATGACCGTCAATCATCAGATTGAAACTCACTCCTCTTACACCGTTCTTTTCTATATCCCTGACGGAAACATCGGCATTGGGACTCATGCTGAACGTCACTTTTGTTCCGTGCCACTGTTCGGCAGACGTGGCAACAGCCTCATCATCGAGATTAATGATGGCCACTCCTGATGGCGGCATGTTCAAGAACAGATCACTTTTTTCCTCTTTGACAACATCGATGGAACCGAATCCCGCCAGATGCGCCGGACCAATATTGGTGATCAATCCAATGCCCGGCGCGGCAATCTGCGTCAGTCTCTTTATTTCACCTCTGATATTCGTGCCCATTTCCAGAATCACGATTTCATGTTCACTGTTCAGTCTAAATATGGTCTGCGGCAAACCGATCAGATTGTTTAAATTCCCCTCGGTTTTTAAAACATTTTTTCTTCTGCCGATGATGGCCGCAATCATTTCCTTGGTAGTTGTCTTACCGGAAGAACCGGTCAATCCGATCACGGGAATATTAAACTTTTTTCTCCATGCATGAGCCAGATCTCCCAGTGCCGCTAGCGTGTCCGTGACTTGAATCACGACAGATTGACCGGCTCCTTTCATTTGATTAATTTTTTCTTCATGACTTGCCAGAATTCCGGTCGCTCCTTTCTTGATCACCACGCTCAAAAAGTCATGACCGTCAAATTTATCCCCTGTCAGGGCAATAAAAAGATTCCCTTCTTTGACCGATCGCGAATCGGTGGAAATACCGTAGAAATCAGTCTCCGGCGATCCGGAAACTAATACTCCTGACGTCGCTCTTAAAACATCCTTCAATGAAAAAACAGGCGATTCATTATTCATCTGCTGATTGTTATTAACTCCTCGAATCTAAAATCTGTTTTACAACCATGCGATCATCAAACGGCACTTTTTGCGTTCCCAGAATCTGGTAATCTTCGTGACCTTTGCCGGCGATTAAAACAATATCGCCTTTTGCGGCGGCGCTCATCGCCGTCTCAATAGCCTTTTTCCGTTCGGGAACCACCGTATAGAGACGAGCATCACCGTTGAACGTCAAGTTTTCCGATGCTACCTTCCTGACTTTTTCTTGATCAATCCCCGTCTCGATTTCAGCAATGATGGCTAGAGGATCTTCCATTCTCGGGTTATCGGACGTGATAATCGTCAAATCACTGAGCGTTGTGGCGGCATCCGCCATCAGAGGTCTCTTGCCTCGATCTCTGTTTCCTCCGCACCCGAAAACAGTAATGATTCTTTTCTGCTTCAGTTCGGTAAGGTTTTGCAAAACACGTCGTAAAGCGTCGTCGGTATGCGCGTAATCGACAAAAATATTAAATCCTGCGGAAGCCACCACGGCTTCAAGTCTGCCCGGCACATGAGATAATTTTTCAATACCTTTTTGAATAACAGGGACAGGAATTTGTAAAATAAAAGCCGCTCCCACAGCGGCTAAAATATTGTAAAGGTTGAATTTGCCGATGAGAGGTGACTTTATGAAAACCGTGTCTCCGGCTAGATTGATTTCTGCTTTTATTCCGTTTAGTGACAATTCGTAGTTGAGAGCTTTGATTGCACAGTCCTTTGCTATGCCATAGGTCAACGCCGGTAAAGAAACTTCCTGGACAATCCTTCTTCCCCATGGATCATCGGCATTGATCACCATTTTATGTGCATGGCTTTTCTTACTGCGGGGCAATATTTCAGCGAAAAATCTTTTCTTGGCCTGAAAATAATTTTCCATCGTTACATGATAATCAAGATGATCACGGGTGAGATTGGTAAAAATGCCCAGATCAAAATCACAATCATCAACCCTTTTCATGTCCACAGCGTGGGACGATACCTCCGCAACAACATGCGTGACGCCTTCATCAACCATCGCTCTCATGATTTTATGCATTTCATACGATTCCGGCGTGGTATTTGGTGCAGCAAACGTTTTGTCATGGTAGCGATAGTTCACCGTTCCCAATACCCCGCAATGAAAATTGGCTTCTTTTAAGATGGACTCCAGAAGATACGTGATGGTTGTTTTGCCGTTGGTTCCCATCACAGCAATACAGGTCAACGAAGAGGATGGCTGACCAAAATAATTTTTGGAGAGCATGCTCAGCGCAAGCCGGCTGTTTGATACCCTCATCACTGAAACCTGTGGCGGACATTGTCGATCCTTTTCGCAGACAATAAATCTTGCGCCACGGGATATGGCTTCATCAATAAAATCATGCCCGTCATTCTTTAATCCTGGAACAGCAACGAACAAAGAACCCTTCTCGCATTGATCCGCAGAAAAACAGATGCCGGATACGTCATCCGAGCCATGCCCGGACATACGTAATATGTCCAAACCATCTATCAAGTGATGCAGTTTCATGAACTCCTCAATGCGTTAGTTCGAAATAAACATGACATAAACGATCATTGCCCAAAGGCGTATGCGCCTGTGGTTCCTGCCGCACAGCCCAACCATTACCGTATACTTTAAGCTCAACGGAGTCTGCTTTCGCTTTTTTCATGGCTTCCCGAAGCGTCAAGCCGACAAAATTAGGCATCGTCGATTCATCTTCTTCCTGGTGAAGATCCTGGGGAACGATCGTTTCCTGTGCGGCAACCAACTGGATTTTTGCCCCCTCGTTTTTTTCAAAAACCGGCGTTTCCCGGATATTGGTTTTAAAGCAATTCAGAATCTGTTCGCCTATTTTTTTAAATACAGGGGCCGACGCCACCCCACCCCATTTGTCTCTTTGAGGCTCATCCAGAATCACCAAAATCGCAACCTGTGGATCATCCGCGGGGAAAAATCCGATGAAAGAGGTGCGAACTTTTTCTGATGAATATACCCCGCGGGCAGCATCAAATTTCTGTGACGTTCCTGTTTTACCGGCAACAGCGACATTGACAATTTTTGAGTTTTTACCCGTACCGTCTTCGGCTTCCACAACATTCGTCAGCATAGCGGTGAGACGTTTGGCCACATTGGGAGAAATGACGTTGCGCACGACCGTAGGCGTGTAGAGCTTCACCAGATGATTATCCTGATCAGCAATGCCCCTGACAATATACGGTTTCATTAAAACACCTTTATTGGCTATGGCTGAAAACGCGGTAATTAATTGAATCGCCGTCACCGAAACACCCTGACCAAAAGCAATCATGGCCGTATCCACGGGAACCCAGTTTTTCGCCGGCCTCACCGCTCCCGGAGACTCACCAGGCAGATCGATGCCGGTTCTCTCTCCAAACCCGAATTTTAGAATGTAATTGTAAAACTTGTCTTTGCCCATTTTTTGAGCGATTTTCGCCGAGCCAATGTTGCTGGAGTATTTTAGTATTTCCCTGACCGTCAACGTACCATGCCGCTTCTTATTGGCTTCATGAATCACTCTGTCTGCGATTTTATAATTCCCATTTTCACAAAAGAATCTATCTGTTTCCCTGACAATCTTTTCTTCCAGTGCGCCGGCCACTAAAAAGGGTTTAAACGTAGAACCGGGATCATAATAATCGGTCATAGCGCGGTTACGCCATCTTTCCGGTGTCAGACCTTCCAGATTATTCGGATTGAATCCAAGCTGATTGGCCAACGCCAATATTTCTCCCGTTTTGGGATCCATAACAATGGCCAGTCCCCCTTTGGCGCCCTTGTCCAGGACAGCTTCCTTTAAACTGGTCTCCACCAGGTATTGTATCCTGTTGTCGATTGTCAACACCAGGTTGTCATTTTCATCCTTGGGTGTTTCACTGTGTCCCACGTGAAGTAACAATTTTTTCCCTTTCGCATCACGGGCCCAGGATAGTTTTTCCGTTTTCCCTTTTAAAGATTCATCATATTTTTTTTCCAATCCTTCCAACCCATGTCCGTCCAGACCGACAAAACCAAGCAAATGTGCGGCCAACTCTCCGTTAGGATAAAAGCGTTTGGGTTCTTCAACCAAAAAGATGCCTTCAATATTTGCCTTCTGCACAGACGCTGACTGCTCGGGTGAAATTCTTCGAGACAACCAGCAAAAACTCTTCGGTGAAGATAGTTTTTTAAAAACATCCTGATGGTCCAGATTGAGGATTTCCGCTATCTGCCTGGAGGTATGAGCAGGATCAATGATTTTAGAAGGATCGGCACAAACAGAATCTGCCATAATCGATATGGCCAGTTTTTCACCATTCCGGTCATAGATAATGCCTCTTTCGGCCTGTAACTGAAGCACAGTAGTATGTTGTCTTGCCGCCAGTTTTTTCAGTTTTTGCCCGGATAGAACCTGCAGCTGAAAAGCCCGGGATAACAACGCAACAAATAGAATGAAAAAAAACATGAAAATCATGATGATTCTGAATTTCAGTTTTTCTTTCGAGTTCACCGCCATGTTACTTCCCCGGTTGTTTTAAGACAATGACCTGATCATTGTCGGGATAAGACATCTGCAATTTACTTTTCACAATACTCTCGATTCGTTGAGGCGACTTCAGCATCGCATATTCCAGCTTCAATTTTTTCTGTTCTTCAAGTTTCTGCTGTTGGGCATTCAATTCCGACGCGATACTATACTCCAATTCCGTCATGCGGATATGCGAACCCACGTAAGCCAGCGCGACAAACATCAAGACAATGGCAAATATGATAAATGTGGGATACTTGATTCCAACAGAAGTCTCTTCCGCCTCTCCAAGGCGCGGCGCCATTCTCGTTTCTACAGACTGAACGGATTGTGCCATCTCACATTCTCCTCGCCACTCTTAATTTAGCGCTGCGCGCACGCGGATTGAGAGCTATCTCTTCGTCAGACGGCATGATCGCTTTCCTGGTCATATCTTTGAATTTTGCTTCCTTTTGGCAAATACAAACGGGAATATCTTTGGGGCAGACGCACCTGCCTTCCAGCAAACGAATTTCTCTTTTGACAATCCGATCTTCCAGCGAATGAAACGAGATAACACAGAGCCGACCTCCCGGATTCAGAACATCAGCAGCGGCATGAATCGCCGGTTGAATATTATCGAGTTCATGATTGACGGCGATTCTGATCGCCTGGAAGGTTCTGGTCGCGGGATGAATTTTTTGCCGTTTAAGATTTGCGGGCATGCAGGAAGAAACAATCGCCGCCAGCTGTGTTGTTGTTTCAATGGGCGCAATCTTTCTTTTATCTGATATTGCCCTGGCTATTCGTCTTGCCATTTTTTCTTCCCCGTAAAACCTGATCATTTTTTCCAGTTCGCTTTGCGCAGAGCTGTTGACAATATCATAGGCGCTGAGCTTCAAACTGCGATCCATGCGCATATCAAGCGGCGCCTGCTGACTGAAACTAAAACCTCTTTGAGCCGTATCCAGTTGACGGGATGAAACCCCCAAATCCAGAAGAACACCATCAACTTTTTCTATATTTAAACTTTTCAGTATATTATCTAAATCAGCAAAGTTTCCTTTGACTAAAACTTTGCGCGAACCGAATTCCGAAAGCTTTTTTTGCGCATGTTCCAGAGCTTCATCATCACAATCAATTCCCACTAAAAAAGCATCTGTGTTTTTAAGTATCGCGTAAGCATGGCCCGCGCCTCCCACGGTGCCATCCACATAAATTCCTGTGGCGCCGACTAAAAGCGCGTCAATAACTTCTTTCAGCATTACCGGCTCGTGATAGAACTCGGCGATCATGTTTTTAAATTCCCAGATCAGCTATAAAGTCAGCGCTTTTATCAATTTCACTAGCGTCCTGTTTTATCTTTTCTTCAAAACGATCTTTCGACCAGATTTCGATGTTTTTCAGCATGCTGACCAGAACAATATCTTTTTCCAAATGAGCATATTCGCGCAAAGACGGAGGGATGAGCACACGTCCCTGTCCATCAATATTGCAATCCACAGCCCCGGACATAAAGAAACGCTGGAAAGACCGCACTTCCTTGCGCAATTTGGATTGATGGACGACCTTCTCTTCAATGATCAGCCATTCGTCGTAAGGAAACACTATCAGGCAATTGTCCAACCAATTGGTAATCACCAGTCTGTTGGCATATTCTTCCGCAAAGATTTCACGGAATTTGGCCGGGAAAATTATTCTCCCTTTTTCATCTATAGTATGGTGAAATTGGCCTCTAAAAACAGACATCACTTCCCTCCACGAAAAACCACTTTACTCCACATGGCAACTATAGAGGCGAGATTAGCCTTTGTCAAGCAAAAATTTTAACTTTTTTTAAATTAAACGGCTTAAAATTACAGGGGAAAAGTGGATTTTCAAGACGATAAATTTCAGATTAAAAAACTAGGGGAAAGTAGATGCAGCAACTTGAAAAAAGGAAATTGCCGTGTGACGATAATAATCAGAGTGCTACTTTTCAAGTGGTTGTATTTGTTGATTTTTTAAATCGAAGTATTGTTTTACTGCCTGATGATGTTCAGCCAGTGAACTGGAAAAATTATGCGTTCCATCATTTTTAGAAACAAAATACAAATAATCCACGGTAGCAGGTTTCAGTACGGCCCTCAATGAATCCAGTCCCGGATTGGCGATAGGTCCCGGCGGCAAACCTTGTATCAAATACGTGTTGTAGGGAGATTTCCGTTTGAGATGACTTCTTAACACTTTACCTGCAAAATCATCCAAATCATAAACAGCGGTTGGATCGCTCTGTAAAGGCATTCTCTTTTTTAATCTGTTGTGGAACACGGCTGATATCTTGGGTTTTTCCTCATTATTACCCGATTCTTTACCGATCATAGAAGCAAAAGTAACAAACTGATGTTCACTCAATCCTCTTTTATTCGCTTCCAAAATCATTTCGGGTGTGACTTTTTTTCTGAACGTGTCAACCATTGTTTTCATTATTTGGTGAGTGTTCATTGAACGATTAAAATAGTAGGTATCGGGAAAAAGGTAGCCCTCGATGGAATCCGCTTTAATATTTAAGGATTCCAGGAATTCCTTATCACTGGCCATTTCAAAAAATATTTCTTTATTAATTAATTTCTCTTTATCCAAAATCTCAGCAATTTCCCGCAACGACAAATCTTCACGGACGGTTATTTTATAAACTTTTACGTCGCCACGTTTTAATTTTTTCATCATTTCCCATGGAGTAATAAGCGTGCTGAATTCATACTCTCCTGCACGGATTTTTAATCTCGCTCTCTGAATGACAGCTAAATTGTAAAAGAAGAATCTGTTTTTAATCAATCCTGCTTGATCAAGTATTTTCATACTCTTCCAGAAACTGGCGCCGGTGGGAATGTCAACCACCACGTTCACATTCCTTGTATCGATGCGACTGCACGAATAATTCAGCAGGAGAGCCGCATAAACAAAAAAGATGACGAAAAAAAATAGAATGCCGCGACGAATAATTTTATTTCTCAAAATATTTTTTCTCATGACGCTTAACAAGACGAATTTCTTTATTGGATGCGTTCCTATTTTTTTTAAAACCAGCCTTCCTTGCACAACCTTGATGGATCATGGAGAAATTGTATCAAGGTAATTCTGAAGAATCAGACAGGCTGCCAACTTATCCACTTTCTCTTTGCGTTTTTTCCAGCGGACGCCGGAGTTCATGAGTATGGCCTCGGCTTCCTTAGTGGAAAGAGTTTCCTCCCACTTGATCACCGGCAAAGCAAACGTTTTTTCGAGCACTGTTGCAAAACGATTTACCTTCTCACACTGAACACCTTCAGAACCGTCGAGTTTCAAGGGATAACCTATCACAATTTTCTCTACGTTATAATTTTCAATCAGATTTTTTAAAATGTCCCAATCGTGCTTTTTGGTTTTCCTGATGATGGTCGGCAAGCCCTGAGCGGTCAGCCCGAGTTCATCGCAGACCGCCACGCCAATTCTTTTTTCACCGTAATCAAGGGCCAGAATACGCAAGTCACACCTCTGATGTTGCGGCTTGTAACAATTCCACCTGCCATTTTCAAGGATTAATTTATCCGGTATTTTCGTCTCAAAAATAATTTTTTTTATTTTATAATATCCCCAAATATAACCTTGTGAAAAAATGAATAGTTTGTTATTTTTCAACGTCATTTTATCAGGATAAACAGATGAAACATTTCGTTCTCGGCACAGCTGGTCATGTTGATCACGGAAAAACCGCATTAATCAAAGCGCTTACAGGGATTGACACCGATCGGTTGAAAGAGGAAAAGCAACGGGGTATCACCATAGAGTTGGGGTTTGCCTCTCTGACACTGCCTTCAGGACAGACACTGGGTATTGTGGATGTTCCCGGCCATGAAAAATTTGTAAAAAATATGGTGTCCGGTGCGGCAGGTATTGACTTCGTGATGATGGTGATTGCAGCCGATGAAGGCATTATGCCGCAGACCAAGGAACATTTGCATATTTGTACCCTTCTCGGCATATCAAAGGGCATTATTGCCCTCACCAAAACGGATCTTGTGGAAAAAGACTGGTTGAATCTTGTGCAATCGGAAATTACTGATTTCTGTCGGGGAACTTTTTTAGCGGACGCACCTGTCATTCCTGTTTCTGCGGTGAAAGAAGAGGGGCTAACCGATTTAATTCAGGCCATCGACAGCACCGTCAGAACGCTGCCGGAGAAAACGGATGATGGTATTTTCCGCCTTCCTGTTGACCGTGTTTTTACAATGAAAGGATTCGGAACGGTTGTCACCGGCACGCTGGTTTCCGACCATATTAAAACAGGAGAAGACATACAAATACTTCCCCAAGATGTCGCCGCCCGGATCAGAGGCATGCAGGTCCACAATCATCCGGTCGAAGAAGCATGGTCTGGTCAGCGCACAGCCATCAACCTGCAAGGAATTG
>ERZ1645192.1599-NODE-1599-length-18852-cov-6.296643_pt1 | contig 18852 bp, 14 predicted proteins | sample MGYA00575354_ERZ1645192 | MGnify/ENA primary metagenome ERZ1645192 (study PRJEB40844, sample SAMN11349763) | freshwater sediment metagenome | isolation source: river sediment | host: Sediment | place: India: Faizupur Khadar , New Delhi | collected 2017-02-21 ... | reverse complement strand
ATGTTCAATTCGATGAAGTTGACCAACTCCATCGAATTGAACATCCCCTTTCTGAGTGCGGCCATGGACACGGTCACGGAATCGCGTCTGGCCATCGCCCTGGCCCGGACCGGTGGGATCGGCATCGTGCACAAGAACATGTCCATCGAGCAGCAGGCCCTGGAGGTGGTCAAGGTCAAGAAGTCCGAATCCGGCATGATCGTCGATCCCATCACCGTCGCCCCTGACGACACGGTTGGCCATTGCCTGGAACTGATGCGCGACTACCGCATATCAGGTCTGCCTGTGGTCCTGGGTGACCAGCTGGCAGGGATTGTCACCAATCGCGATGTGCGCTTTGTGACCGACCCCGCCGTCAAGGTCAGTGAGGTCATGACCAGCAAGAATCTGGTCACCGTTCCCGTGGGCATCTCCCTGGAAGACGCCAAGCGTCACCTGCACGACAACCGGATCGAAAAACTTCTGGTCGTGGACGAAGCCAACAAACTCAAAGGGCTCCTGACCATCAAGGACATTGACAAGGTCCGCAAGTATCCCAATGCTTGCAAGGATGACCTCGGACGGCTGCGGGTAGGTGCGGCCGTGGGTATCGGCAAGGGCAGGGCCGAGCGGGTCGAGGCCCTGGTCAAGGCCGGAGCGGACGTCATTGTTCTGGATTCGGCCCATGGCCATTCCAAAAACATCCTCAACGCCGTGGCCTCGACCAAGGCGGACTGGCCCGACATGCAGCTCATCGCCGGCAACGTGGCCACGTACGAAGGGGCCAAGGCCCTGCTTTCGGCCGGAGCCGACGCCATCAAGGTCGGCATCGGGCCGGGCTCCATCTGCACGACGCGCATCGTGGCCGGAGTCGGCGTACCGCAAGTCACGGCGATCATGGAATGCGTGAGAGCCTGCCGTGAATACGACCGCTGCTGCATCGCCGACGGCGGGATCAAGTTTTCCGGTGACGTGGTCAAGGCCCTGGTGGCCGGGGCGAATACTGTCATGATGGGGTCCATGTTCGCCGGCACCGAGGAGAGCCCCGGTGAGAAGATTCTTTATCAGGGTCGGACCTACAAGATCTACCGCGGCATGGGCTCCATCGACGCCATGCGGGACGGCAGCAGCGACCGTTACTTCCAGGAGGGCTCCACCAAGCTCGTTCCAGAGGGCATAGTGGGGCGGGTGCCCTACAAGGGCTCGGTCCTGGAAACCATTGATCAGCTCGTGGGCGGCCTGCGTTCCGGGATGGGCTATCTTGGTACGCAGGACATCCCTGCCCTGCAGGACAAGGCCCAGTTCGTGGAGATTTCCGCGGCCGGCTTGCGCGAAAGCCATGTGCACGACGTCATCATCACCAAGGAAGCCCCCAACTATCGGGTGGACGCCTATTAAAAGACAACGCAATACGGCCATCCGCATCTGCGGATGGGGGAAACATCATGCTTATTCAGGAAAAGGTTGTCATTCTTGACTTCGGGTCCCAGTATACGCAGCTCATTGCCCGGCGCACGCGCGAATCCGGCGTGTATTCAGAAATCCATCCCTGCACCATTCCCACGGAGTCTCTGAAGGCTCTGCAGCCCAGCGCCATCATCCTGTCCGGTGGCCCGGCCTCGGTCACCAGCCCTGATTCCCCGGCCATTGACCCGGAAATTTTCAGCTGGGGGCTTCCTGTGCTGGGCATCTGCTACGGCATGCAGCTCATGGCCCACCTGCTTGGCGGGAAGGTCGCACCTTCCCTGGACCGGGAATATGGTCGCAGCGAGCTGTCATTTGCCGCGCAATGTCCGCTGTGGACGGGCGTATCGGACAGAGGGTGTCTGACGGTGTGGATGTCCCACGGGGACCATGTTCTGGCCCCACCGCCAGGGTTCACCGTCATGGCCAGAACCCAGAGCATCGAGATCGCGGCCATGGCCGACATGGACCGCAGGATGTACGCCTTGCAATTTCATCCCGAAGTGGCCCATACTGAAGAAGGCGACGAGATCCTGCGCAATTTTCTCTTCCAGGTGGCCGGGCTCAAGTCGTCCTGGACCATGTCTTCCTTTGTGGATTCCATGCTGCACTCCCTGCCGGCGCAGATCGGCGACGACAAGGTGGTCTGCGGGCTGTCCGGGGGCATCGACTCCACTGTCGTGGCCGTGCTGCTGAACAAGGCCATCGGCAAAAACCTGCATTGCATCTTTGTGGACAACGGGTTGCTCCGGGCCGGGGAAGGTGAGGAAGTCATCGGGTATCTGCGCCAGCACTTCGATCTGAACCTGCACTACATCAAGGCCCAGGACAGGTTTTTGTCCCGTCTGCAAGGACTGGAGGACCCGGAGCAGAAGCGCAAGGCCATCGGGTACACCTTCATAGAAGTTTTCGAGGAGGAGGCCAGGAAGATTTCGGGGGTGAAATATCTGGCCCAGGGTACCCTTTACCCTGATGTCATCGAGTCCGTCAGCTTCAAGGGGCCTTCGGCAGTCATCAAGAGTCATCACAATGTCGGCGGCCTGCCGGAGAAGATGAATCTTGCCCTGGTGGAGCCTCTGCGGGAATTGTTCAAGGACGAGGTGCGCAAGGTGGCCCAGGAGCTGGGCCTGCCCGACTTCATCGTCTGGCGGCATCCCTTCCCTGGTCCCGGCCTGGCCATCCGCGTCATCGGCGAGATCACGGACGCCCGGCTGGAGATCCTGCGCCAGGCAGACAAGATCGTGCAGCACGAGCTCATGGCCTCGAACTGGTATTACAAGGTCTGGCAGGGCTTTGCCGTGCTTTTGCCGCTGAAGACCGTGGGCGTCATGGGCGACGAGCGGACCTACGAGCATGTCATCGCCCTGCGCATCGTCGACTCCATCGACGCCATGACCGCGGACTGGTCCCGCATCCCCACGGAGATCCTCGGCCGCATCTCCAACCGGATCATCAATGAGGTCAAGGGGGTGAATCGCGTGGTCTACGATATTTCGTCCAAACCGCCGAGCACCATCGAGTGGGAATAGGGCTTGGATGGAACATTCTCGGGAGGTGATGCCATGTTTGGAATAGGTTCGACAGAGCTGCTGGTCATCCTGGTGGTGGCCTTGATCATTCTGGGGCCGTCGAAGTTGCCAGAGATAGCCAAGTCTCTGGGCAAGGCCCTGGGTGAATTCCGTCGGGTCAGCACGGACGTGAAGCGGACCATAGAAATGGAGGCGGAACAGGCCGAGCAGAAGGCCAAGACGGAACAGACCAGGAAGGAACTCTTTCCCCAAGGCACGAATGTGGAAACCCCGCAGGACCAGACCGGAGCAACCAAAGCCAATGATCCAGCCCAGCCCGCGGCAGAGGACAGGGACAAGGCATGAGCGAGGAGCGGGATACCCCGCAGGATCCGGTACTCCCGCCAGAACAGGAAGCGGGACAGTCGGAATCCGAGACATGCTTGCCCCCTGACAATGCCAAGGCCGCACGTGAAGAGGAAAATGGCGAGGATACTGTTCTCCACCTGTCCGACTCAGCACATGACATCGCGGACGGAGAACAAGGAGACGGAGAAGCTGATCCCGTCCATGGCGATCTGAACGGGGAGCCCCCTGCGGACGAGGCGTTGGGCGGGGTTGAGCAGGGCACAGCGGATGAGCATTCTGTTCCCACCGCCCTGGAGCAGGCTGACGAGGCCTTTGCCGAGGAGCAGCGCATCGCTGCGAAGATGACCCCGCCGAACGCGGGCGGAAACGAGATGACCTTCACCGAGCATCTCGAAGAGCTGCGCAAGCGACTGACCCGCTGCCTCGTTGCCGCATTTGTGGGGCTTCTGGTCTGCTACGGATTCGCCGAGCAGCTTTTCCTGCAGCTGATGGCCCCCCTCATAGAACAGCTGGCTCCGTCCGGAGGGACCCTGATCTATACCGGTTTGCCCGAGGCCTTTTTCACCCATCTGAAGGTCGCGGCCATTGCCGGACTTTTCCTGGTCAGCCCCTACATCTTTTACCAGCTGTGGATGTTCATCGCGCCTGGCCTGTACGAGGGGGAACGCAAATGGATCGTCCCCATCGCCCTGTGTTCAGCCCTCTGCTTCGTGGCCGGCGCGCTGTTTGGCTACTTCATCGTCTTTCCCTTTGGGTTCCAGTTTTTCCTGGGCTATGCCACGGACTTCATCAAGCCCATGCCCTCGGTGAAGGAATATTTCGGCTTTGCCACAAGCATGCTTTTCGCCTTTGGGTTCATTTTCGAGTTGCCGCTGTTCATGTTGTTCCTGTCCGCCCTGGGGGTCGTGACCCACAAGACCCTGCGCAAGCACCGCAAGTATGCAATTTTAGCCAACTTCATCGTCGCGGCCATCCTGACTCCGCCAGACGTGGTCTCTCAGCTCTTGATGGCCGGGCCGCTTCTGTTGCTGTACGAGATCGGAATCTGGGTTTCCTATGTGTTCGGCAAGAGGCCCAAAGAACCTGAATCGGACGCCCAGTCCGCCACCCCCGCATAGCTAGGCAGGACTGCTGGTTTGTTTTCTGTTCGAGGAGTATAGTATGGATTCACGTATCGGCACCATGGAGCGCGAGACGCGCGAGACGCGCATCTCCGTCCGCATCAACCTGGATGGCGCAGGGACGACCGACATACGAACCGGATTCGGCTTTGCCGATCACATGCTCGACCTGATGGGGCACTGGGCTGGGTTTGACCTGCGCGTGACCTGTGCGGGGGACATGCACATCGATGCCCACCACTCTCTGGAGGACGTGGGTTTGTGTCTGGGCAGCGCCTTGGTCGCGGCGCTGGGCGATCGCAGAGGCATTGCCCGGGTGGGCAGCGCCAGGGTGCCCATGGACGAGGCCCTGACCGAGGTCTGTCTGGATCTGTCAGGGAGGCCATACCTGGTCTACGAGGAGAGCCTGTTGCCGCCTGTCATTGCCGGACAGGAAAAGGATTTGTGGCGTGAGTTTCTCAAGTCCCTGGCCGTCAAGGGCGGAATGAACCTGCACGTGCGCATGCTCTACGGACAAAACGGGCACCATTTGCTGGAATCCGTGTTCAAGGGACTCGGGCTGGCTCTGCGCCAGGCCGTCCGCATCGAACGCGAGGATGTGCTGAGCACCAAAGGAGGGCTGGACGCATGCGGTATCTGTTGTTGACACTTCTCTTCATCTGTGCGGCCTGCGCCACTCCGGTACGCTGGCCAGCCGTGCCGCCGGCCTCCACCCTGGCTGTAGCCCACTTCATCCACCCCCAGAACGATTGGGAGCTGATGGCCGGGGTCCTGCCGGAGGACCTCACGCCGGTGAACCCGGAAACGTTGGCCGCCCTTGACGCGGATCTGGCCGATATCCTGGAGAAGAGGGGAGTGCATCCGGTCATGCGCGCGGCCATGGTCAGGCAGTGCGAGGAAATCGTTCTGGCGAGCAAGGAGCGGCGTCGCTTCGAGGCCGTGGAATACTGGAAAGCCGTGGGCCAGTGCCTGCAGACCGAGTTTTTGCTGGTGCCCTACGTCACCCGCTGGCAGGAGCGTCAGGGTGGAGAGTGGGGTGTGCAGCGTCCGGCCGGGTTGACCGTGGACCTCTACCTCATTGAGGTGGCCAGCGGTCAGGTCCGACGCTATCATTTCGAGGAGGAGCAGCGAGGTCTGGCGGAAAATCTGCTGCTGGGCAAACGGTTCTTCAAGCGCCATGGGCGCTGGGTCACCCCGCGTGAGATAGCGGCGGATGCGCTGGAAGAAGGGACGCGGGAGCTTGGGCTGTGAACATATTTCCGGCCGTGGACATCAAGGATGGCAAATGCGTCCGTCTGCGCCAGGGTGTGGAGGATCAGGTCACTGTCTTCTCAGATGACCCCTCGGCCATGGCCAGGCAGTGGGAAGGCATGGGCGCCAGGTGGCTGCATGTCATCGACCTGGATGGCGCATTCAGCGGCACTCCGCGCAACATGGAGCTGATCCGGACCCTTTGTGCAGGTGTTTCCATTCCGGTCCAGCTGGGGGGCGGGGTGCGCAGCGTGGAGGTGGCTGGCAAGTACCTGCAGGCCGGGGTGACCCGGCTCATCATCGGAACCATGGCCCTGGAAGACCCGAAATTGTTCCGCGAACTCTGCGCTGCCTTCCCGGGCCGCATCGGCGTGTCCCTGGACGCCCGCGACGGCCGGCTGAAGACCAAGGGCTGGGTGGAGGACGCGGGCAAGACCGTGGCCGATGTCGTGCCAGAACTGGAGGAAGCGGGAGCCGCGTTCTTCATATACACGGACATCAGCCGCGACGGAATGCAGTCCGGGGTCAACATCCCGGCCCTGGAGGCCCTGCTGGACTTGACGGACAGGCCCGTGCTCATTGCCGGGGGCATTTCCACCCTGGCGGACGTGCAGGTTGTTTTCCCCCTGTCCCGCAAGGGTTTGGACGGCGTCATCACCGGCAAGGCCATCTATGCCGGCAGCCTCGACCTGAAAGAGGCCCTGGACTGGCTGGCGGCCCAGGACTGACTCCGGAAAAGCTCTCTCCTCTGTTCATCCGCAGCCGCGGGCTGCGGCCCTGCCCGAAGCCCTCAGGAACGGCAACGCAGCCAGCCGTCCTGAAACGAAGCGCCCGATCGCAAGACCGGGCGTTTTGATTTGCATGACCGGGACGTGCGGGGACAGGTCATTTTGTGCCGAAGATCTTGTCCCCCGCGTCGCCCAGTCCAGGCAGGATGTAGCCATGCTCGTTCAATCGCTCGTCCACGGCAGCGGTGTAGATGTCCACATCCGGATGGGCCTGGGTGATGCGGGCGAGGCCTTCGGGCGCTGCCACCAGGAAAAGGCCGCGGATGCTCGTGCAGCCGGCTTTTTTCAGACAACGGATGGTGGCGTCCAGGGTCCCCCCCGTGGCCAGCATGGGATCAAGGATGAGGGCCATGCGCTTATTGATGTTCTTGGCCAGCTTGACATAGTACTCCACGGGCTGAAGGGTCTCCTCATTGCGGTAGAAGCCCACAACGCTGACCTTGGCCCCCGGAACCAGGTCAAGCACGCCGTCCTGCATGCCCAGCCCGGCGCGGAGGATGGGCACCACCGTGATCTTCTTGCCCTTGATGACATCCACTTCCACCGGTCCGGCCCAGCCTTGGACAGTCTTCTTTTCCGTTTCCAGATCCTTTGTGGCTTCGTAGGTCAGCAGCCTGGCTATTTCCGATGCGAGTTCGCGGAAGTTCTTGGTGCTGATGTCATGCTTGCGCATGAGTCCGAGCTTGTGCCTGATCAGTGGGTGTTCCGCCACGTATACTGCCATGAGTCCTCCGCATAACGCCCAAGCAGCGCTCGCTCTGGGCGGATTGTGGTAACGTTTTTTCTTGCTATGCCTCCCGCAGTGTTCAGGTCAAGGTGCTTACCCAGTCATCGCGGGGGTTGGACGGGCTGGCCATGCCTGTTTCCTTTAAGCAGGGAGACTCCGCATGAAGCAATCGCTCTTTGGGATGAAAGCGGGGTCTCTTTCCGGTTTCCCAGGGTTGACCGGGTCAAACAGCCAGTGAGGTCGGCGGAGTAGAACAAATACTAGCACCTTCATCCGCGTTCATGCGCTGGAAGTGAAAGATGCCTGTTGCTGTTCTGTGCCGTAAAGGTCATGCAGGCGGATGGGGCAGCCTCTGCACAAAGAGCTGCCAGAGCTTGTCGATGTTCATGCCGGAGTGGCTGGAAACGAGCAGGGGCGGTTTTTCCCCGTGCAGGAGGCGCTGCCAGGCCGCTTGATTGGTGTGGCGGGCATTCTGCTTGCATTTGTCCGCCTTGGTCATGACCGGGATGACGTCGACTCCCAGGGAGGTGATGTATCCGATGAGCTCCATGTCCATGACCTGGGGGGGGAGGCGTGAATCGAGCAGGGCCACCACTCCAATGAGCCAGGAATTGTTCTGCAGATACCTGGCGATGAGCTTGGCCCACTTGTCCCGTTCGGACTTGGAACAGCGGGCATAACCGTATCCGGGCAGGTCGACGAGATAGAAGTCTTCAGGACTGACCTTGTAGAAGTTCAGACTGCGGGTTTTTCCCGGAGTGGAACTGATCTTGGCCAGGTTTTTCCTTCCCGAGAGTCTGTTCAGAAGAGAGGATTTGCCTACATTGGATCGTCCTGCCAGGGCAAGTTGCGGGAGAGGCATTTCAATCAGTTGGTCGATGGTGTATATGGTCTTTTCTAAAATTACGGTGCTGGGCATGGAACAACGAATTCCTGGGCTAAGGGTTCTTGACGAAATACGTACTGATCAGGCAGTGATAGAAAGAATTGTCCTGGTGAGCAATACTTAATTGGAGGCATACTATGCGTGCGGTGCTTGTGATCCTCGGCGCGGTCGTCCTGCTGGCTGCGTGCACCAAGGAAGTGAAGCTGGTGACGGCCACGAGTTCAAGAGAGCCCCTCGTCGTGTCGGAAAAAGCCACGGTGGAACTGCGGTTGAGCGCAGCGGACCTGGCCAAGGACCCGGATCCGGACGGGTTCGTCTGGCAAAATTCAAGGGAAGCCGGCCTGTTGAAGGTCTTCAACAAGATCCTGAACAAAGACCTTCTGGTCACTCCTGTGGACGGGCTGTTCCCGCCGGACATCGACGAAGGGCGGTTCACTTCGACGGGGTTGTTGAGTCAGTCCCGGGATGAGGAAACCGGCGACTTCGTGCAGAATTTTCTCGTTTCGACCCGCTTTGTCGGCGATCTGGACCTGGGCGGCCAGATCATCGTCAATGAAGAGGCCAACTACATCGCCGGCATGCACGACATCGTTTATGCCATGCTCTACAAGACCGTGCCTCCGGCGCTGCCCGCCTACGTGGTCATCGCCGAACCGGCCGAGGAACTCGGGTCCAGCTTTGCCAGGGTCATCGGCATGGCCGAGGTCAAGCAGCTCATGACCGACACCGTGTCCCTGCCCCAGGAGCAGGGTGGCGCCTCCGGAACCCTGTGCGTTCTGGAGATCATGGTCAGCGACCGGGAGATAGAGGCCGGGGATCGGGTCTTCCTGCTGACCGTGGACGTGGCCGCCCTGGACAGCCCCCCTGCCCTCCCCGGGCACAGGGAACTGGAAACCGTGGTGGTTCAGCCGCCTTACTCCGACAAGGTCCAGGAGCCCAGGGAAAAGAAGTAGCCGTGGACGTCCTGGTCATGAACGGTCCCAATCTGGGGTTTCTGGGGCAGCGCCAGCCTGAGATCTATGGGACCCTGGGCATGGATGCCCTGCCGGATCTGGTGGCCCGCCTGCTGGGGGAGAACGCCCGAAGGATCCGGTTGACGGAGTTCCAGTCCAACTCCGAGGGCGCCCTCATCGACCGTCTGGAAGAGGCCTGGAAGGAGCGCGTGGAGGGCATTGTCCTCAATGCCGGGGCCTACACGCATACCAGCCTAGCCCTGGCCGACTGCCTGGCCTGGATCAAGATTCCCTGTGTGGAAGTCCATCTGAGCAATGTGCACGCCCGCAGCTCCCACCTGCGGCACACCAGCCTTGTGGCGAAACACTGCCTCGGGGCTATTGCCGGCTTCGGAGTTATGAGCTATGCGCTCGCAGTCCAAGCGCTCTGGCAGCACCTGAGCCAGCAGTGATGGCCGTATGCCGGGCATGGACAATCCAACGGAGGAATTGAGGCACGCATGTTAGCTACAAGTGATTTCAAGAAAGGCAGGAAGATAGAAATCGATGGCGCACCCTGCGAGATTCTGGAGTGCAGCCACTACAAACCGGGCAAAGGCGGCGCGTTCATGCGCACCAAGTACCGCAATCTGATCACCGGAGCCGTGGTCGAGCAGAATTTCCGTTCCGGGATCAAGTTTCCCCGGCCCGACCTGGAAGTACGGGAAATGCAGTACCTGTACAACGAAGGCGACGGCTACGCATTCATGGACATGACCACCTACGAACAGATCTCCATCCCGACGGACATCGTCGGGGACAAGGGCGGGTATCTGAAGGAGGCCTCGGCCTACAAGGTCATGCTCTACGAGGGACGCCCTCTGGATCTGGAGATGTCCGGATCCGTTGTGCTGGAGGTGACCATGACCGACCCCGGGGTCAAGGGCGACACGGTCACCGGCGCGACCAAGCCCGCCACCCTGGAAACCGGCGTGGTGGTCAATGTGCCTCTTTTTGTGGAAATCGGGACCAGGATCAAGGTCAATACGGAAACAGGCGAATATCTCGGCCGCGAATAGCAGACCTGCCCGCAGCACCCAAAAGGCCATGGAGAGCGCTCTGTGGCCTTTTGTTTTTGGACACCAATACAACGACACATGACAACTGACGGCAACAAGCTCATGCGCGAGATCAGCGCCCTGATTCTGGCCTGCCTCCTGGCCCTGGTCACGCTGGCCCTCTATTCCTATGCCCCGGCCGACCCGGGATTCAACCATCAGGCCATGGCCGGACACAAGACCCAGAACCTGGTCGGCATTGTTGGAGCCTACATGGCCAGCGCCCTGGTGGACCTGTGCGGGGGGGCGGCCTGGCTGTGGCCGGTCTTCATGGCCCTGGCGGCCGGCGTGCTTTTTTTCCGCCAGTTCCGGCCAGCCTGGTGGCGCTGGCTGGGCGGAGCCATCCTGTCCGTCATGCTGCCCGTCTGGATCGAACATGGATCAGCCGCCCTGGGATTGTCCGGCACGGGCATGGCCGGAGGGGGCTTTGTGGGTCGCAGCCTGGAGGGGTTCTTCCAGCGCAACCTGGGCGGATACGGATTTGTGCTGGTGGGGTTGTGTCTGACCCTCATCGGCGCCCGGCTGCTGATCGGTATCCCGTTTCGCGTCCTGACAGAAAAATTCCACAGCGCCAGGGCGGGACTTGTCAGGATCAGGGAGCGGTTCCGGCAATGGGCAGGGGATGAGCCCCCTGCAGCCGTGCCAGGGCCGCCACCGCGTCCGGTCAGGGCGGAGCGACCCAAGGCCAGGCCCGTCCCGGCTGAGCCACGGGAGGAGCGGTCCGAACCGAAGCCGGTGGCCAAGCCGGTCAGGATCGCTCCTGCTGCCCAGGCTGCGGGCGTTCTCCTGCCCCCATTGGACCTGCTGGCCCCTGTCCCGGCCTCCCGGGTGACGGCATCCAAGGCCGTGCTGGATCGGCAGTCTCAGTCCCTGACCGCTTGCTTCGCCGATTTCGGCATTCAAGGCGAGGTGCAGGGCGTGCAGCCCGGTCCGGTCATCACAATGTTCGAGTTCAAGCCTGCCCCGGGGATCAAGGTCAGCCGCATCGCGGGCATGGGCGACGACCTGGCCCTGGCCCTGAAGGCCAGGGCCGTGCGCATCGTGGCCCCGCTTCCCGGGCGGGACACCGTGGGCATCGAGATCCCCAATGAACAGCGCCAGGCCGTCTATCTGCGCGAGATCCTGGACGACCCGATTTTTGCCGAAGCCAAGGCCCAGCTTCCCCTGGCCCTGGGCAAGGATATCCAGGGCAAGCCCAGAATCGCGGACCTGGCCAGGATGCCGCACATGCTCGTGGCCGGGGCCACGGGCGCGGGCAAGTCCGTGTGTCTGAACTGCCTGCTCCTGAGTCTCGTGTACAAGCACGACCCCGAGCACGTGAAGCTCCTCCTGATAGACCCCAAGCGCATCGAACTGGCCGTGTACGGAACCCTGCCCCACCTGGTCCATCCCGTGGTCACGGACATGCACCTGGCCAAGAACGCCCTGGAGTGGGCCGTGTACGAGATGGAACAGCGCTACGAGGCCATGGCCCGGACCGGGGTCCGCCATATCACGACCTACAACCAGAAGCTGGAGGAGATGGGGGATGACCGGCCCGAGGATCTGCGCGACCTGAAGCCTTTTCCCTACCTGGTCATCGTGGTGGACGAACTGGCGGACATGATGATGACCGCGGCCAAGGAAGTGGAAGGCAGCATCGTCCGTCTGGCCCAGTTGGCCAGGGCCTCGGGCATCCACCTCATCCTGGCTACCCAGCGTCCGTCCGTGGACGTGGTCACGGGCATCATCAAGGCCAATTTCCCCTCCCGCATCGCCTTTCAGGTCAGTTCCAAGCACGATTCGCGGACCATCCTGGACGGGATCGGGGCCGAGCACCTCCTGGGCCAGGGCGACATGCTTTTCAAACTGAGCGGCGGAGGCGTGCAGCGTGTGCACGGGGCCTTTGTGGGCGACGACGAGATCGCCCGCGTGGTGGGGTTCTGGGAGAAGCAACGGCCGCAGCGGTTCGAGTTGGATTTTGCCGAGTGGAACACGGGCGGGGACAGCGGAGGGGATGGCAACGGCGGGGCCAGCGACGTGCTGGACGACCCCAAGTACGCCGAGGCCATCGACTTTGTCACGGATCAGGGCCGGGCCTCCATCTCCATGATCCAGCGCCGCCTGCGCATCGGGTTCAACCGCGCGGCCCGGTTCATCGAGCAGATGGAGATGGACGGTATCATCGGGCCCCAGGACGGCAGCAAGCCGCGGACAGTGCGGAAAAAAGACTGATACAGCGCCCTGTGCGGCGGAGCGTCCCCGGAGGCATCTGCCCTGGACCGACGCAGGCCGCAGTTCCCCAGAGCCCGGCCCTCGCGTCTGTCAGGGCGAGAGCGGATCCTCCACGAGGGCGAAGCGGGGGCAGGTTTTTCCCTCGTGCAGCACATCCTCGGTGAACATGGACAGAGGACGCACCCACAGCCTGCCTTGGCCGTACAGGGGCCGGTAGACGACCATGTCTTCCAGCCCCTCGCTGTGCCGGGCAACGCCCAGAACCTCGTATTCCCCGCCCTTGAAATGGCGGTACCTGCCGGGCCGGATTCCGTCCCTGTCCGTCGTTGTGCCGTTCATGCCAATACCACCCCGTCTTCCGGGCTGTATGCCCTTGGGTGCCCCCTCCCTGCACGTGCCCTCCGGTGTGCAGGGAGGCAGTTTTGCACACGCTTGGATTGTCGCGTCCCGTACCCGGGATCAGCCGCTTTCTTCCTCTTCGCAGGAGAAAATCACTTCTCCGCGCAGGCGGACTGAACGCACCCGCAGATGGCCGTTGGCCCTCAGCAGGCTTTGATTCAGGCAAGGACGTCCGCCCTCCATGCCGATGCCCAGCAACCCGTAGGCGGCCCAGAGCATCCGCGCCGCCGCGCCTGTGTACCAGCTCCACCCGCCCCGGCCCGCATAGCCCGGCCCGGAGAAGATGTCCGCAGGCTGCTGGTGCGGTGGGAGGCCATAGATCTGCACCTCGCCGGCCAGGGCATGGGCCAGGGGCGAGATCTTGAGCCAGACCCGCAGGGCATGCCTGCGCCAGAGTTCGGCCTGGGCCGCATCCCCGGCCCGGGACGCGCGGGTGGCCAGGAGGGTCAGGGCATCGACCATCCACGACGCGCCGTGGGAATACTGGGCCCCGTTCTCCCGCACGCCAGGGGGGTAGTCCGCGATGCGGCCGGGGTAGGGCGAGGAGGACTCGTCAAAAAACGGCGTCAGCAAAAGGACCATGTTCTCCTTTTCCAGCGCCCCCAGACCGGTCATCAGGGCTGCGGCCCCCTGGGCCTGCTCCACCGCGCCGGACAGGAGGGGCCAGGCCGAGCACAGGGCGTCAACGTAGTCCAGGATTTCCCCCCTGTCGGTCACGGCCCGGAGGAAATGGTCTCCGCGCCAGGCCCTCTGCAGGGCTCCCTGCAGCCTGGCGGCATGGTCCCGGTACTGGTCGGACCTGTCCTGACCTTCCCGCGCCTCCACCAGGGGGATCATGGTCCGCAGCACGTCGTAGAGGAAAAAGCCCAGCCAGACACTGGTGCCCTTGCCACCGGGACCCACGGCGTTCAGCCCGTCGTTCCAGTCGTGGGTGCCCATGAGGGGCAGTCCGCTGGCCCCCAGCCGGGAGAGGGTCAGGTCCATGGCCCGCCTGCAGTGTTCGTACAGGCTGGCGCTGTCCCTGGACACCCTGGGGGTGAAGGCGATGCCCTCCTCGTCACGGGGGATCCGCAGCCCTTCCAGGAAGGGCACCTCCTCGTCCAGGATGGCGCTGTCCCCGCTGCACGTCACGTAACGGCAGGTCAGGTACGGCAGCCACAGATGCGGGTCCGAGGCCCTGTTGCGCATGCCCAGACCGGTCTTGCCGTCCCAGGTCTGATGCCACCACTGCAGCACGTCGCCGTCCCGGAACTGCTGCCGGGCATGGAGCAGGATCTGCTCCCGGGCCTGCTCCGGGCGCAGCAGGATGAGCGGGAGCACATCCTGAAGCTGGTCCCGGAACCCGTAGGCCCCGCCGCGCTGCTGGGGCCCCAGCCGGCCCCACAGGCGGGCGGTCAGGGTCTGGTACGGGAGCCAGCAGTTCACCAGCCGGTCCAGGGCCGGGCTGGTGGTCTCCACCTGCATGACGTCCAGGACGTCCCGCCACCAGGTCTTGGTCCGCTCCAGGGCCAGGAGCACGTCCCCGATCCGGGACAGGCTGGCGATGCGTTCCCGGCAGGCCGGGACGTCCGCCTCCTGACCCAGGAGCACATGCATGCACGCCTCGCTCCGGGCCGGGATGGTGATGGTTCCGGACAGGGCCGCGGCCCGGTACCCGTCGTCGTCCATGCCTGTGTCCGGACAGCCGCAGTCGACCATGTACGGGTCCTCGAAGTCCCGCCCCTCGCCCAGGAACCGGCTCAGGCTCGTCTCCGTGACGGTCAGGGCCAGGCTGGAGAAGACAAAGGCGCAGCCGCGGTGGAAGCTGTTGTCCTGGCGACAGAAGAACAGCGCCCCCAGGGTCTGGTCCGCCTCGGCCTGGATCAGGCCAAGGGAGTCCGAGGCCACCTCGGCCAGGATCATCTGGGCGAAATAGGTCACGGTGTAGGTCACGGGCCGGTCGCCCGTGTTGGCGATCCGCAGGACGCGGGCCTCCACGGGCTGGTCGTGGAGGACAAAGGCGGTCAACTCGGTCTCGATGCAGCGCTGCTTCTTACCGAACACGCAGTATCCGGGTCCGAAGGTGATGTCATACCCGGCGTCCCGCTCCCGGAACGGGACAAAAGTCGGGGAGGTCAGCTCGCCCGTGGCCGCGTTGCGCAGATAGAAGATCTGGCCCGGGTTCTGGGTGGTCAAGGGGTCGGGCGAAAAGGGCGTCAGCGCGTTCTGCTGGGAGTTGCCCATGAAGGAGGACATGGCCCCGTCGTTGGTGACCAGGGTGCCGTAGCCCAGTTCGTTGGCCATGAGGTGGGCCCAGCGGCGGGGGGTCCGCCAGCCCACGTGCAGTTCCCGGCCGTCCTCGGAGAAGCGGAACTCGTCCGTGGGCGCGGGGTGGAGCATGTCCGCCAGGCTTGGCTCTGCGATCTCGCGGATGGGCCCCCGGGGCGTGGTCGGATGGACGACAACCGGAGCCTCGGGCAACGCGAGCAGGTCCTGCAGGAGGGCCGTCCCTTCCTCGGCCGAGGGCGCGTACCCGTCCACCAGGACGAGGTCCACGACCTGGCCCGGTTCCAGGTCCACGGCCAGCCGCAGGCTGGCGATGGGGTCGAAGGTGTAGTGCAGGTCGAGGTCGTCCAGGGACCTGGCCGGGGCGGACAGCCCGGCCGGGTCGCGCAGGGAGTCGTCCCCGATGAAGCGGTTGCGGCTGTCCTGGTATCCAACGATCCTGGCCTGGGCCTCGAAGCCCGGGGGCACGCTGGCCGCATGGAAATAGACCTCAGGCGAGGGCCGGCGCCTCCGCGGATCGGGTTCGGCGGTTTTGACGATCCGGTTGCGGGCGAAGACGGCCCCGACCTCGGCCACATACCAGGTGGCGATGTGCTGCCGGTTGTAGAAGGGATGACGCAGGTGCGGGCTCCTGTCGTTCAGGCAGACTTCGCGATAGGTGGACAGCTCCAGGCTGCGCGCCCTGTCCGTATGGTTGGTCAGGCGCAGGCGGCAGACCTCGGCGGTCAGGTTTTCGGGCAGGTCGATCTCGGCCGTGGCCCCGATGCCCTGACAGGTGCAGGTCATGCGCACCGAGAGGGGCCCCGTGGACTGCACATGGGTCTGGGCGTCGTCGCGCCGGATGGGGCGGCAGCCCAGGGTCCAGGTCTCGTCCCCCTCGCGCAGGTAGAGGAATTTCCCGGCGTTGTGGGCCCGGGACGTGGCCCTGTTGGTCAGGTCGTATTCCGCCCCGTGGCGCACGGCGCTGAAGACGCGGCTGTAGCCCCGGCCGTCCCGGCCCTGGACCACGGTGTACACCCCGTTGTGCAGGACGATTTCGTCCGGCGGGCAGAACCCGGGAGGCCGCAGGCCGCATGCCACGCATGCCACGCGGGCCTCGCCCCTGGGCTTGCGGGCCGAGGGGCGAGGCCACAGGGCCGCCACGGCGATGGCGGCGCAGAAGAGGAGCAGGAGCACGGCCAGGGCGGAAACCTGCCCCTGGCCGGTCTTCTGGATGGCTTCGGACGTGTCCCAGACGTGGGCCCAGTCCGCGCCCTGGGGCAGGAAGAAGGGGATGAGCAGCGGGGCCCAGGTGGCGAAGCGGCGCAGGGCCTCGGGGATGCAGCGCGTGCGGCCGGCGTGGCCCTGGAAGCGGGCCAGCAGTTCGTCCAGGGCGTCGCCGCCGACGAAGGACAGGTTGACCAGGGTGGCCACGCGCAGGCCCATGTGGTCGAACCAGATGAGGACGCGCACCCAATCGTAGGCCAGGAGGTACATGAAGGTTTGGATGCTCCAGCCCCGGAAGGCCTCTGGGCTGAGGGTGATGTTCTGCCAGATGGCGGCCACCGTCCGCACGGCCCCGTCCTGGTTGTACCAGGTCGGGTCTCCGGAAATGCGCAGCAGGGAGTAGATGACCGGGGCCATCCACAGACCCCAGCGCAGGACGCGCACGGTCTGCTCGGCCACGCCCACGAGCCCCTGTCGGCTGAAGAGCATGCGCACCGGGTCCAGGCTGCGGGCGAAGAGGGCCGTCAGGAAGAAGAAGTTCACGCTGAAGAGCGGGGCGGCCAGGGACCAGTTGATCACCCCGGACACGGACTCGTTGTACAGGATGCGGGCGCTGCCCGTGTGCGGGCCGAGGTTCATGGCCCCCCATTTGCTGAACAGGGGATAGATGATGTAGTCGTGCGGGTTGCCCAGGCGCAGGGTGACGTAGAGCCGGAACTTCTCCACCACCACGGCGCTCTGGGTCGGGTCCACGTACCAGGAGATGGCCCCGCCCACGAACCCGCCCAGCAGTGCGCCGGTCAGGCTGACCCGCCAGGACTGGAAATGGCTGCGCCGGCCGCGGAGCATGTCCAGGCAGTCCATGGCCACGTTGGCCCCGGCATAGGCCACGGCCCCCATCAGCACCCCGAGCAGGAAGCGGTCCAGGGGGGCCTTGTGGATGAAGACCGTCACGGGGATGATGTACATGCCCAGGCCCAGGATGGCCCCGCGCAGGTACAGGTGCGGTTGCAGGTAGCTGTTCATGAGCCGGAAGTGGAAGGGTTTGCTCCCGTCAAAGGACTCCAGGATTGTCTTGGCCAGGGGCATGAATCCTGCAGCCAGCAGGACGTGGCCCAGGAGGGGCTGGACCTGGTGCACGGCCAGGAGCAGGGGCGAGGCGACCATGGTCTCGACCGTGAACATGAGGCCCAGGAACAGGGCGCTGTAGGGGGAGCCCTTGACCAGGCCGTCCTTGAAGGAGCGGGCGCCCCAGTACCCGGCCGGCCGCCGGCCCTTCATGGCGTCCATCAGCAGGCCGGTCATGACAAACGTCTCGGCCCACAGCCCGGCCTGGGCCACGGCCACGCAGAGGATGGCGGCCAGGACGCCCAGCCCCAGGGGAAGGGCGGCCACGTCCTGGGAGGAGCCCATGTCCGCCAGCAGGGGGCTCAGGCCGGCCAGGAAGGCCGAGGACAGCAGCAGGAGGTAGGACTTGAGTTCGCGGGGCACCGTGCGCACGCACAGGGCGTTGAGCAGGATGGCCGTGGCGCAGTTGAACCCGGCCAGGATCAAGACCCGTCCGGCCAGCTCCTGGCCGCGCCAGGTCAGCAGCCCGGCACCGGGCAGGGCCGCGCCCATCTGCTGGACCATGGCCGGGGCCTGCAGGATCAGGAGCCAGTTGAAGATCAGGGGTGCGGCCAGCAGTCCGGCCTGGGCCAGGAGGGACGGATGCCGCCCGGTCTTGCCCAGGCACACGGCCAGCAGGATGATGTGGGCCAGGGCCAGGAAGGTGGCGCACAGGGGGCTGACGTGCAGGAGGTCGGACCATGCTGCCGGGGCCTGCCAGATGTCCACGCCCTGGTGGCTGGCCAGGGTCAGCAGGAAGGGTATGGCTGCGTCGCGGAAGGCCTCGGACAGGGACAGGGCGCGGCGCGCAACGGACTTGGCGAGGATCAGGGCGCTGGCCAGGCCCATGAGACCGGCCAGGAGGGCCGGGCCCGTCGTCTGGTTCAGGAGGGGAAGATGCAGGGGCCAGGTCGCGATGCCTCCGTGCCCCAGGGGGGTGGCACAGCCAAAGAGGACCAGGGCGGAGCAGAAGACAATCCGGGACGGAAGGGGAAGGGTCGCATATGGAGATAGGTTCACGCAGGTTCCGGTCAGGCTGAGGGTCAGTTGGTCAGTACAAACGGCGCTGGGCGTTGCGCCTGGGTGCGGCCATGAGGTTCCTTCTTGGCATCAGAGGCCGGGGAATTCAAGGGTTGCAGCATTGTCATTCTGTATTTGCGTTCACCTTGCGCGCGTAGGGATGGGAACGTCCAATATGTGCAGACGCCAGGGAGAACAATTCTGGAAAGGCGGGGGAACATTCCCCGCCTTTCCAGTTCAATAGTGGTCGTCGTGATCGCAATATGCAGGTCAACCTGTCCTGATCACCTCCTCAACCAGAATAGAGGACCAGATTTGACGGATAGAGGGATGCTGAGTTCGATAGTCTCAATGGCTCCTGTACTTGATTGGATGAAAGCGGTTGCGCCGTCTTCACCCACATGCAAGTTCGGGGTGAGGGCCATCCCCTTGCCAAGATTGACGAAGGAGCTGAAAGTGTCCCCGCTGGCCCCGAGAATGGGCAAGTAAAAGGCGGTT
>ERZ1645192.1597-NODE-1597-length-18855-cov-12.867074_pt1 | contig 18855 bp, 18 predicted proteins | sample MGYA00575354_ERZ1645192 | MGnify/ENA primary metagenome ERZ1645192 (study PRJEB40844, sample SAMN11349763) | freshwater sediment metagenome | isolation source: river sediment | host: Sediment | place: India: Faizupur Khadar , New Delhi | collected 2017-02-21 ... | reverse complement strand
GCCAACACCTGCGGCTTTTCCCCGGCCACCAACCTGGTCGACACCGATCCCAAACTGGGACCGCTGCAAGACAACGGCGGGCCCACCCAGACCCGGGCCCTGGCGGCCGACAGCCCGGCCATCGATTACGTGAAAATCAACACCGGCGTCACCGTGGACCAGCGCGGCTTCACCCGGCCGGTCGGCCCCTGGGCCGACATTGGCGCCTACGAGTACGAACCACCACCTCTCTGCTTTCCGGTCAAATCCCCGGACGGCAAAAGCGCCATCATCTGTCTCTGAAACGGAAACTTGTCAGGATGGGCGGGTCGGGCCGGCGGGGCAGGGTCTACCGCTCCCCTGCCCCGCCGGTGAGGAGCGCCCGCTCGATGCGCGGCTGGATCTGTGCGAGCAGTTCCGGCCGTTCCAGGTAGGGGCAGGGCTTGTCGTAGGGGAAGGCGCGGCACTGCAGCGGCCGGGCGGTGTGCACGGTGCAGCGCTTGCACAGCCGGTCGTTGGCGAGCAGGATGCACGAGCCGTCCGCCCGGGTCTTGAAGGTGTTGCGGCCCTCCAGGTAGCGCTGCCGGACCTCGCCGTCGCTCAGCCCGAAGTGGCGGGCCAGCCGGTTGATGTCCGTCGCGTCCAGGAGGAGGCTCGCGCCGGGCAGACGGTAGCAGCAGTAGCCCGGGCAGAAATTGCAGAAGGCGCGGCCGCGGGCGAGCACGTATTCGTTCGGCCCGGTCATGAGCGGTGACTCCCGGTGTCGATGCGGTAGCGTTTGAGCAGCCGCTGCAGGGCCTGGCGCTCCATGCCGCAGGTGCGGGCCGCCAGGGTGATGTTGCCGTTCGCCGCGGCCAGGGTCTCGCCCAGGTAGGCGCTGTTGAACTGTTCGAGCACCGCGTTCTTGGCCTCCTTGTAGGACATCCGCAGCCACTGGGCCTGGTCCCCCTCCAGGAACGGACACCGATCCTCCTCGACCGGGCCGCCCAGGTCCGCCGGTTCGATCACCGATCCCGGGCAGAGCAGCACCGCCCGGTTGACCGTGTTCTCCAGTTCGCGCACGTTGCCCGGCCACTTGCGCCGCATGAGGCACTGGAGGGCATCGTCGGAAAACTCCAGACGGTCGCGGCCGTGCTCGCGGCTGTATTTCTCGAGGAAGTGCTGGGCCAACAGCGGCACGTCCGAGACCATCTGCGCCAGGCTCGGCATGGTCACGGTCATGACGTTGAGGCGGTAGAACAGATCCTCGCGGAACTCGCCGCGGCGGATCTTGGCCTCCAGGTCCTGGTTGGTCGAGGCGACCACGCGCACGTCCACGGTGGCGGTGCGGTTCTGGCCGAGCGGCTGCACCTCCTTCTCCTGGAGCACGCGCAACAGCTTGGTCTGCACGCTCACCGGGATGTCGGCGATCTCGTCGAGCAGGATGGTGGAGCCGTCCGCCTCGACGAACAGGCCGGTCTTGTCCCGGTCCGCGCCGGTGAAGGCGCCCCGCCGGTAGCCGAACAGCTCGCTCTCCAGGATCTGCTCGGGCAGGGCCGGGCAGTTGACCGTGATCATCGGCCGCTCGGCCCTGCCGGAGAGGGTGTGCAGGGCCCGGGCCGCCAGTTCCTTGCCGGTGCCGGACTCGCCGCGGATGAGCACGGTGACGTTGCTCGGCGCCACCCGCCGGAGCAGGTCCACGGTCTCGAGCAGGCGGCGCGAGCGGCCGACAAAGCCGAGCAGGTCGCCCTCCTCGCCGAGCCGGTGGTGGAGCTGCAGGTTCTCGCGCAGCAGGCGGGTCCGCTCGATGGCGCGCAGCACCGTGCCGATGATGCGCTCGTTGTCAAAGGGCTTCTCGATGAAATCGTAGGCCCCGTCCTTGAGCGCCTGCACCGCCATGTCGATGGTGCCGTGGCCGGTCATGAGAATGGTGGTCAGCGGTGGCGTGACCGAGCCGAGCTGGCGCAGCAGCTCGAGCCCGTCCATGCCCGGCATCTTGATGTCGGTGAGCACCACCTCGGGCGGGTCGGCGCGCACGAGCGCCAGGGCCTCCTCGGCCGAGGTGGCGGTGGTCACCGCGCAGCCGCATTTCTTGGTCAGCACCTTGGCCAGCAGGGTGAGCATGTCCCTTTCGTCGTCGACGAGCAGGGCCTTGCGCCCGGTCATTTCCTCCATCCCGCCCCCCTACTCCGTCCGGCCGAGCATGGCCCGGAAATAGAGCTCCACGAACTTGCCGCTGATGGTGTCCGCCGAGGAGAAGCACAGCGGCGCCTCGGGCGGCTCCTGGCCGGTGAGGGTGCGGTAGGCCTGGCGGCTCAGCCCGTCGATGGCCAGTTGCAGGGTGGCGAGCTGTTCGTCGTCCGCGGCGTGGCCCCAGTAGCGGCAGCGCGGCGGCCGGTCGGCGAACACCAGGCAGGCACCCTCCTCGAGGAGCGGACAGGTGAGTTCATCCCCCGCGGCCGCAGCCGCTATTTGCTCGTTGGCCAGCCCGGGATGGAGCTGGTGCAGCTCCTTGAGGCGGCCGGCCAGTTCAATGGCCCGGTCGATCACCTGCTGGCGCTGCTTCTGCCTGAGGGTGCGGTTGATCACCTGGCTGAGGTGCATGCTCTCGATCAGCTGCAGGTCAAAGGGACGACTGCAGCAGGGGTGACCGTCGTGGCCGCAGGCCTCCTCGGGCGCCGGCCGGACCTCGTCGAAGCGGGCGAGCAGGTCGTGGTAGGCGGTGATCACCGTGTCCACGGCCGTGGCCGGGCGATTGTCGATGCGCGGCGCCGCGGTGCGCAGCGGGCCCACCTGCTTGCCGTACTTTTTCAGGAAGCGGCGCTGGTCGTAGGTGGCGGGCACGGCCTTGCGGCCCTTCATGGTGCGCTCCGCCGCCTTGAAGTCGAAGCCGCGGCGCAGCAGGTAGGCGGCGATGAAGGTGCCGGTGCGGCCGTGGCCCATGCGGCAGTGGACGAGCACCTTCTTGTCCAGGTAGATGGCCTCGTCCATCCAGTCCAGGGCCCGTTCCATGGCCTCCAGGTCCGGGGCGTGCTCGTCCACCACCGGCAGGTAGTGGACGTCGAAGCCCGAGGTATCCTCGATCTCGTGCAGGTCGCAGAACTCGCCGCAGAGATTGACAATGGCGCTGATGCCCTGGGCACGGATGGCATCCAGCTCGTCGTAGGACATGGGCGCGTGGCCGGTGGCCAGGTGGTCGGTGATCCAGTGGAGTTCGTACATGGCTAACCGTGGGCGGGGGAGTCGGGTGCAGGGTCGCTGATGTCGGCCGCATGATCGGTGAAGCGGCCGGCGCCGGCGAAGAACCGGTCGGCAAAGGGTTCGAGCTGGTGTTCGTCCTTGAGCACCATGTCGAGCAGTTTGGTGGCGCCGAGCAGGCGGCCGACCGTGGCGAGCAGCTCGACGAGGCTGTCCCGGTCCAGCTCGCCGATGCGGGCGTCGAGCAGGTCCGCCTTGACGTTCACCTCGAAGCCGAGCCGGCCGAGGATCAGGGTGAGCAGGCGGATGCGTAGCGAGCGGCCCTGGTAGTCGCCGCCGCCGCCGGCGAAACGCAGCTGGCAGTAGTTGCCCCGCACCTCGTCGCCGCACAGGCAATCCACCAGGGTGAAATGGTAGCCGAAGCGCATGTTCAGGTTGCAGTAGTCGCCGCTGACAATGGCGTAGGAAGCGAACTCCTTGGCGCCGCCGCTGACCACCCCGCCGCTCAGGGCCGCATCGCTGAACCCTTTCCAGTCGAAGTGCAGGTGCGAGTCCCAGTCCACGTCCGGGTGGCTCAGCCCCTGCCAGAGGGCGAGGAACGGCCGCGAGGCCACCCGCGCCACGGTCACGGTCTCGCCCTCGCCGGGCTCGCGGAACCCACCGCCCACGTCGAGCAGGTAGATGTCGATGGCCAGGTCGGTGTCGAGCAGGCGGCAGCGCGACGATTTGCCCGAGGCCAGGTCACTCAGCCCGAACATGGTCTGCATGGCCTTCTCGTGGGCGTAACGGATGATGTCGTGCAGGGAGCGGCAGGACTGCGGCCGGAAGGTGCTGTCCGCCGGGTCGACCAGGTGCAGGGGGGTGATGTAATCGAGCAGGCCGCGCAGTCTCTTCAGGTACGGGTCGGCCGAGGCGTCCCGTCCGGCCGGGCGGACCCCCTCGGGCAGCCGGCCCGGGTAGACCGCGCCCGCGCGGGCGTCGACCACCACCCGGGTGCCCGCCGGCAACAGCTCGAGGGCGTCCGCCGCGTCCACCAGCAGGACCACGCCGAACTCGCGGCAGACCGTGGCGAAATGGCCGGTGAGTGCGCCGCGCTCGCAGACCACGCCGGCCAGGCGGTGGATGTGGCGCACCAGCGAGGGCGGGATCTGCCGGGTGACGAGCACCGCGCCCCGGGGGATGTCGCTCGGGCCGGCCGGGTCGAGGTGATGGACCACGCCGTCGCACAGTTCGCCCGAGGCCCGGCGGCCGCCGGTGACGAGCGGCGGCTCCGCCGGCTGGAACACGGCAGCCTGCGGGTCCGGCTCCTTCCCGCTCACCAGCGGCCGGGACTGGAGGATGTACAACTCCCGTTCACGGTCCACGGCCCACTCGATGTCCTGGGGTGCGCCGAAAAACGCTTCCAGTTCGCGCGCCGCCGCGGCCAGGCGCACGGCCTCGTCTCCGCTCAGGGACAGCGGCCGGGCGACCGCATCGTCCAAGGCCTCGGTGCGCACCTCGCCGTCGACCAGCACCAGCCGCTGCTGCTGGCGGCCGGCCACGGCCTGTTCCGGGGTGTCGCAATCCGGGACGAACAGGTACATGTCCGGGCTGGTCTCGCCGCCCACCAGCGGCAGGCCGAGACCCGAAACGCTCTGCACCAGCAGCCGCTCGCCGGTGCCGTCCGGGGCCGGGATACGGGTATAGACCACGCCCGAGGCGGCCGCGTCGACCATGGTCAGCACGAGCACGGCCATGGCCGCCTCCTCGTCGCTCAAGCCCGCGCTGATCCGGTAGAGAAGCGCCTCGGGGGTGTACTTGGAGGCCACCACCTCGAGGTAGCTGGCGAGCAGGCCACTGCGGTCCACGCCCAGCACCGAGTGGTACTGGCCGGCAAAGCTGTGGTCGCCGTCCTCGTGCAGGGCCGAGGAGCGCACCGCCACCCGCGGGGCACCGCCGGGGTCGGTCGCGGCCAGGTCGTCGTAGCGGCCGAGGATCTCGTCCCGCACCGCGTCCGGGATCTCCATCCGCCGCACCAGGGTCACCAGCGACTGCGAAATCTCCTCCAGGCTCTCCGGCCGCTCCGGGTCGATGGCGGCCAGCAGCAGGTCCAGGGCCGGCCGCAACCCGTTATGGTCGACCAGCAGGCTGAAGGTGGTGGCGGTGATGGTGAAACCCGCCGGCACCCGGGCTGCGCCGGCCTGCCGCAGACGCAGCAGGTTGTGGCTCTTGTTGCCGACGAGCCTGGCCTCCACCGCTTCGTCGTGGTCCACCGCGAACGGCGGGATGAGGAACTGCTCGGGCGGTTCGAGCAGCAGGCGGGCGTAGAAATCGTACTTTTTCAGGTAGTCGCGCAGGCCGGCGGCCTGGCCGGGGTTCATCCGCTCCAGTTCGCCGACCATCCCCTCCACCGCCGCGGCCATGCGCAGGTAGCGCCGCCGGGTGCGGCTGAAATCCTCGCGCCTGCCGTCGTGGTAGAGTTCCTCGAACTCGGCCATCAGGTTGTGACTGGCGCCGTCGTGGACGAGCAGGGACTTGAAGGCCTCGTAGGTCCGCTGCAGCACCCGGTCGGGCAGCAGGAACCGCTCGGACCAGTGTTTAACGAGCGCGCCGAGCATCGTCCCCTCCTGCGTGGTCCGGGAAATGGTCGTAGCCCTGGTAGGCGATCGGCTGCTCCACCGGCCCGCCGTCCGCCCGCTCACCCACAAGTACCACACCCGTGCCGGCGACGATCTGCCCAACCGGAGTCAGCACCAGGCCGCAGGCCGTGCCGATGGCCCGCAGCCGGTCGGCCGCCTCGGCCGGAGCGGTGAACAGCAGCTCGAAATCCTCGCCGCCGCCGATGGCCCACTGCAGCGCATCGGCGCCCGCCAGCCGGGCGGCCGCGGCCAGGGCGGCCGGACCGGGCAGGTCGGCGGCCATGACCCGCGCCCCCACCCCGGACTCGTCGCAGAGGTGGGCGAGGTCCGTGGCCAGGCCGTCGGAGAGATCCATCATGGCGTGCACCAGTCGGCTGGCCGCCAGTTCCCGGCCAAGTGCGACCCGGGCCGGCGGATCGAAATGCTTGGCCCGCAACCGGTCAAAGGCCGGGTTGTCGCTCCCCAGGCCACTGCTCAACAGGGCCAGGCCGGCCGCGGCCAGGCCGAGTTCACCGCTCACCCAGATGGTGTCGCCGACCCGGGCACCGCTGCGGTAGAGCACCTCTTCGGCCGGGGCCTCGCCGAGCACGGTCAGGGAAAAATTGTACCCGGCCGGGCTGGCCACGGTGTCGCCGCCGATGATGCGGCAACCGTAGTCCGCGCAGGCCCTGGCCAGGCCGCGGGCAAAGGCGGCAAACCAGTCCTGGTCGAAGCCGGGCGGCAGGCCGGCGCTAAGCAGGGCAAAGGCAGGGACGCCGCCCATGGCGGCGATGTCGCTGACATTGACCGACACCGCCTTGCGGCCGAGCAGTTCGGGCGGATGGAAGGCCGGGTCGAAGTGGACCCCCTCGATCAGGGTGTCCATGGTGAGCAGCCAGGCGCGGCCGCTGTCACCGCCGATGACCGCGCAGTCGTCGCCGATGCCCTTGAAGAGCCGGCCGTCGACCGGGCCGGCAAGGGCGGCGATGGTGTCGATGATCTGCCGTTCGTTCACGATTGCAGGAACTCCTCCGGGTAGTAGTGGGCCAGGGCGCGGTTCAGGGTCGCGCGGGCCTGTTCGCTGTCCCGGGAGCGCAGGACCTCGTCGGCCAGCCGGCGCAGCCAGTGCATGCCGGCGTGGCGGATGAGCCGGCGGATGCGCGGCACCATGGCCGGGCGCATGGACAGCTCGTCCACGCCCAGGCCGATAAGCAGCGGCGCGCACAGCGGGTCGCCGGCCATCTCGCCGCAGACCGACACCGGGATGTTGTGGCTGTGGCCTGCGGCCACGGTCTGGTGGATGAGCCGCAGCACCGCAGGGTGCAGCGGCTCGTAGAGATGGGCCACGTACTGGTTGCCGCGGTCGATGGCCAGGGCGTACTGGATCAGGTCGTTGGTGCCGATGGCAAAAAAATCCGCCTCCGCGGCGAGCAGGTCGGCGGTGATCACCGCGCTCGGCACCTCGATCATCACCCCCAGGTCGATCTCCGGCGCGTACGCCAGTCCCTCGGCGTCGAGCGAGGCGGCAGCCTCGCGGATGCATTGCCGGGCCTGCTGCAGCTCGGACAGGGTGGAGACGAGCGGCAGCAGGATGCGCAGCCGGCCGTGCACCGAGGCCCGCAGCAGGGCGCGCAGCTGGGTGCGGAACAGGGTCCTCTCGTAGAGCGAGAAGCGGATGGAGCGCAGGCCGAGCGCCGGGTTGCGCTCCCGGTCGAGCCAGTCCGGGGCCCCGGGCAGGTGCTGGCAGCTCTTGTCGCCGCCCACGTCCAGGGTGCGCACGGTCACCGGGTGCGGGGCCGCGCCGGCCAGCAGGCGCGTGCAGATGGCCACCAGCCGGTCCTCGCTGGGCGGCCCCTGCCCCTGGAAGTAGTCGAACTCGCTGCGGAACAGGCCGATGCCCTCGCAGCCCTGGCGAAGTACGGCCGGCAGTTCGTCGAGCCGCTCGATGTTGGCGCCCAGGCGCACCGCGCAGCCGTCCACGGTCTCGGAGACGAGGTGCAGGTAATGCTCGAGTTCGCCGGCCATGGCCTGGCGCCGCTGTTCCTCTTCGCGGCCGCGGCGGATGGTCTCCGCGTCCGGCTCGAGCACCACCAGCCCGCGGCCGCCGTCCATGACCACCAGGTCACCGGTGGCGAGCAGGGAGGTGACGTGCTCGAGCCCGGCCACCGCCGGCAGGCCGAGCGAGCGGGCGACGATGGCCGTGTGCGAGGTCAGCCCGCCCCGTTCGGTGAGGAAGCCGAGCACGTTGCCGGCCTGCATGCGCATGGTGTCCTCGGGCGAGAAATCGTTGGCCACGAGGATGGCCGGCTCGTCCGCGCCGAGCGGCGCGTCGCCGGCCTGGCCGGTGAGCAGGCCGAACACCCGGTCGGCCACGTGGCGGATGTCGCTGTAGCGCTCGCGGATGTAGGCGTTGTCGATCTGCTCGAAACGGTCGCGGATGTCGGTGAGGGCCCGGGCCAGGGCCCACTCGGCGTTGACCTGCTCGCGCCGGATGATCTCCACGGTGCGATCGTAGATCATCCGGTCCTTGAGCATGAGCAGGTGGGAATCGATGATGGACAGGGCATCGGCCAGGTCGGTGGCCAGCTGTTCGCGCAGCATCGCCAGCTGGCGGCCGGCGTCGATCACCGCCCGGAGGAACCGCTCGACCTCGCGCTCGATCTGCTCGGCCGGCAGATGGGCGCGGCCGGTCCGCCAGGCGTGGCGTTTGCGCACCACCACCCGGGCGACCACGATCCCCGGCGAGATGCCGATGCCCTTGAGGGTGCGCTCGGCGCTGTCCGCCCGGCCGGCTGCGGGATCCATCTCAGGGATCGTCCCGGCGGGCGAGGACCCCGGCAGCGGCGGCCAGCGCCGCCTCGGCCCGCTCCCCTGCCGCCTCCAGGCGCACCGTGTCGCCGCAGGCGAGCGCCAGGGCGAGCACGTCGAGGATCGAGGCGCAGTCGGCCCCTTCCCCGTCCCGGTCGATGCGCAGGGCCACGCCGTGCTCCAGGGCGATTTCTGCCAGCCGGGTGGCCACCCGGCCGTGCACGCCCCGGTCGTTGTTGACCTGCAGGCTGGCCGCGACCCGGTTCATTTGACGACCCGCAGGCCGCCCTTGCGCGCCCCGCCCTGGTCCTGCGCCTCCGGCGGCGGCTGCGGGTGCAGGCGCCGGCCGGCGAATTCCACCGCCTTGACGAAGCGGGCCTCGCCGGCCATGGTGAAGATCTCGCGGCCAGTGAACTGGGGTTCGCGCAGGGTCCAGACCACGGTCTGCGGCGGCACGGTGAGGATGTGCAGGGTGAGGTGCCACCACTCGTCCTTGCGGGTCTCGTCCCGGAGGATCTCCCCCACCGAGGCGTAGACGAGCATCTCCGGCTCGCGGGCGGCAATGAGCACGATGTCGCCGGGCTCGGTGGTGTCCTTGAACGGCATGATCTTTTTCAGGTCGGCGGCAAGTTTTTCCATGAACACGCTTTCGGGAAGGGGCGATGGGCGGCGCCGGAACGGGCGTCGCCGGGGCGGAATGCGCGGGCCGGGAAGAGGCGGCCCGGCGGCTGATGGCCAAGCTATACCACAAAACGCGGCGCCAGCGCAATCCAAGCCGCCTGGCCGCCGGCGGGGGTGGAAACGCTCAGGCCCCCTCCTCCTCGTTGGCCGCGATCAGGCTGCGATCGCGCAGGTACCGGCGGAGCAGGGCGAGCACCGCCCGGCCGTCGATGGGCTTGGCCAGGTAGTCGTCCATGCCGGCCTGCAGGCACCGCTGCCGGTCGCCGCTCATGGCGTGCGCGGTCATGGCGATCACCGGGATGTGCTCACCCGCCCCCTCCTGGGCGCGGATGCGGGCCACCGCCTCGTAGCCGTCCATGAACGGCATCTGGATGTCCATGAGGATGCAGTCGAACACCCCGCCGCGCCAGGCGTCCACCGCTTCGCGGCCGTTCTGGACCACGGTGACGTGGTAGCCGGCCTGCTGCAGCAGGGTGCGGATGAGGATCTTGTTGATGTACTCGTCCTCGGCCACCAGAATCCGCCAGCCGTCGCCCTCGAGCGAGCCGTCGTCGGGGCGCAGGCTCGGCTCCTCCTCGCGCGAATCGACCATGCCCGACGATTCCAGGGAAACGAGCGGCACGGTGAAGCTGAAGCGGGTGCCCCGGCCCGGCTGGCTCTCGAACCAGATGCGGCCGCCCATCAGCTCCACCAGCCCCTTGGAGATGGACAGCCCCAGGCCGGTGCCGCCGAACCGGCGCGAATGCGAGCTGTCCGCCTGGGTGAAGGACTCGAACACGCGCGGCTGGTAGGCCGGGACAATGCCGGGGCCGGTGTCGCTCACCTCGAACAGCAGCCGGTCGCTGTCCGCGCCCTCCTCGCCCGGCTGCCGACCGATGCGGACCTCGACCACGCCCGTGCGGGTGAACTTGAGGCTGTTGCCCACCAGGTTGGTGAGCACCTGCATGAGCTTGTTCTGGTCGCCGACCACGGTCGCCGGCACCTCCGCGGCGACCGTGGTGCGGAGTTCCAGGTGCTTGCGCCGGGCGGTCGGCTCCATGGGCCGGAGCACGTCGCTGAGCATCCCCCGCAGGGAGAACGGCCGCCGCTCGAGTTCGAAGCGGCCGGCCTCCAGCTTGGAGAAATCGAGCACGTCGTTGATGATGGTCAGCAGGCGCACGGCCGAGCGGCGGATGAGTTCCAGGTGCTCCCGCTGGCCGGGGGGCATCTCTTCGCCGAGCAGGATGTTGGCCAGGCCGATGATGCCGTTCATGGGCGTGCGGATCTCGTGGCTCATGTTGGCAAGAAACCGGCCCTTGGCCACGCTGGCCGCCTCGGCCGCGACCCGCGCCTGTTCCAGCTCGCGCTCCGCCTCCTTGCGGCGAGAGATGTCCTCGATCACCCAGACCGTACCCCGGGCCAGGTCCTCCGGGTCGATGGCCTTGCCGCTGAGGACGCAGGGGATGACGGTGCCGTCCTTCTTCCTCAGCTGGTATTCGACCTGCTCGACGTCGCTGTCCATCAACAGGCGGATGTAGCGGCGGACAAAGCGGCGGAAGGAGCGCCGGGACGGGAACAGCGGGCGGATGGTGCCGGCGAGGAGTTCCTCCCGGGTGTAGCCGAAGATGTCCTGCAGGCGCCGGTTGGCGTTGACGATGCGGCCATTGCGCACCAGGGCGATGCCCACCAGGCTGGTGCTGAAGATGGTTTCCAGCTCGCGCACCGAGGCCAGCCGCGCCGCCTCGGCCCGGTCGCTGGCCTCGCGCCCGGCCCGCACCTGCCCGGCCAGCTGTTCCTCGCGGTAGCTCTGCACCGCGATCAGGCCGAAGAGCCCGCCCAGGGCCACGGCGATGCAGCTGAGCAGCACCACCACGGTCCACGGGAAGGGGACCGGGTCCAGGGTGACGATACGCCAGCCGTTCATGGGCAGGGGATGGGTTTCGACATTCAGCCGGAGCCCGTCCAGGGCCATGGTCCGGCCGCCGAGGATGAAGGGCAGCGGCTCGAGCGGATGGGCGCCGAACTGGCGGCTGCTGCGGATCTCCAGGAGCCTGCTCTCGCGCAGGGGCCAGGCCGTGCGGAACTGCCACTCGTCGCGGGTGGCGGCGAACACCACCCCGTCCGGGGAGAGCAGCAGGGCGTCGAAGGTGCCGCGCTGGGCGCGGAAAAAATCGTCGATCAGGGCGCTGCGGGTCTTGATGACGAGCACGCCAATGGGCTTGCTGCGGTCGTCACCGTACACCGGTCCGCTGAAAAAGAACCCTTTGCGGCCGGTGGTGAGGACGACCGCCGGATACACGTGCGGGGTGCCGGCCAGGGCGTAGGTGAAGTAGGGGCGGAAGGCGTAGCGGTTGCCGGTGAGGCTCGGCTCCTCCGGGGAGACCGAACTGCCGATGACCGTGCCGGTGCGGTCGAGCACGTACACCAGGCCCACGTCCAGGGCCCCCCGGGCGGTGTTCAGCACCCGCTTGAGTTCCGGGTTGTCCACCGGCGTGCGGCCGGCGCAGACCGCGACGACCTCGCGCACTTCAGCCAGGTCCGCGGCCGAATGGCTGAAGGTGCGGACGATGAAGGTCTCGATCTCCTCGGCCAGGTTGGTGGTGACCGGCCGCTGTTGCCGGCGGTGGAGGAGCAGGGTGGCCTGGTCGCTGACCAGGACGATGCCGGCCACCGTGGCCAGGGTCAGCAGGGCGATGCCCGCCAGGCGCCGGGCGAGGGCACGGCGGCCGGTCGCCCTGCCCTCGCCCCGGTCCTGGGGCGGTGTGCGGCGGCCGAGGATGCGCATGGTCAGAACCCCTGCCGGTCCAGGGTGCGGTACTGGATCGCCTCGGCCACGTGCGCGGTTTGGGGCGAATCAACGCCGGCCAGGTCGGCGATGGTCAGGGCGATTTTGAGGATGCGGTGATAGGCCCGGGCCGACAGCCCGAGCCGGGTAATGGACTGGGTGAGCAGGTTGGCCGCGGCCGCATCCAGGCGGCAGAAGCGCTTGACCTCGCGGGAACCCATGCGGGCGTTGCAGTGCAGCCCGGCCGTGTCGCGGAAGCGGTGCTGCTGGCGGGCGCGGGCCGCATTGACGCGGGCGCGGATGGTCTCCGAGGACTCACCCGCCGGCTGGCCGATGAGGTCGCGCACCGGCACCGCCGGCACCTCGAGGTGCATGTCGATGCGGTCGAGCAGCGGTCCGGACAGGCGGCTGCGGTAGCGCTGCACCTGCACCGGGCTGCAGCTGCAGGCGCGCACCCGGTCGCCCAGGTAGCCGCAGGGGCAGGGATTCATCGCCGCCACGAGCATGAACCGGGCCGGGAAACGGAGGCTGGTGGCCGCCCGGGCGATGGTCACGGCGCCGTCCTCGAGCGGCTGGCGGAGCACCTCGAGCACGTGCTTCTTGAACTCGGGCAGCTCGTCGAGGAAGAGCACGCCGTTGTGGGCCAGCGACACCTCGCCCGGCCGCGGCACGTGGCCGCCGCCGATCAGGCCGGCGTCCGAAACGGTATGGTGGGGCGAGCGGAACGGCCGGGTGACGAGCAGCGGTGTCTGTTCCGGCAGCAGTCCGGCAGTGGAAAAGACCTTGGTGGTCTCGATGGCCTCGTCCAGGGTCAGGTCCGGGAGGATGGTGGGCAGCCGCCGGGCCATCATGGTCTTGCCCGTGCCGGGCACGCCGGCAAGCAGGATGTTGTGACCGCCGGCAGCGGCGATCTCCATGGCCCGCTTGGCGTGCTCCTGGCCGCGCACGTCGCTGAAATCCACCGGGTAGTGGTCGTGGCGGGCGAACAGCGCGGCCGGGTCGATGCTCAGCGGCTCCAGCACGGTCGCCCCGGCGAGAAAGGCCACCGCCTGGTCGAGCCGCTCGATCGGGTAGACCGCGAGCCCCTGGACAATGGCCGCCTCGGCCACGTTGGCCGCCGGCACCAGCAGGCGGCGCATGCCCTCCTGGCGGGCGGCCAGGGCCATGGGCAGGACGCCGGGCACCGGCCGGACCGAGCCGTCCAGGCTGAGTTCGCCGGCGATCACCGTGCCGTCCAACTGGTCGTGGGCAAACAGCCCGCCGGCGGCAAGAATGCCCACGGCAATGGGCAGGTCATAACCCGTGCCCTCCTTCTTGACCGCGGCCGGGGCCAGGTTGACCGTGATCCGGCGGGGCGGGAACTCGTAGCCCGAGTTCCTGATCGCGGCCCGCACCCGATCCTTGGCCTCGCGCACCGCGCCCTCGGCCAGGCCCACGGTGGAAAAGGACGGCAGCCCCTGGGCCAGGTCCACCTCCACCTGGACCATCAGCCCGTCCACCCCGACCACGGCCGCGCCGATCACCCGGGCGAGCATGGCGCCTCCGCGTACATGGCCTGCAATTCGGCCGACGGGCCGCCGCCCCGGGCCGCGTCGATGGGCAGCGGGCCGAGGATCTCGAACCCCTCGCCGCCGTTCTTCACCGCTTCCACCAGTGCCAGCCGGGCGCAGGCGGCGCCGGGCCAGGCGACCACCGGCTGCAGCCGCCGGGGGGTAAGCCGGTGGCTCTGGAGCACGGCGAGCAGGGTGGCCGTGCGCAGGGCCGGGTAGACGACCACCACCCGCCCGCGGTTGCGCACCGCAAAGGCGGCGGCGCGGACAAAATCGGCCAGGTCGCCGTGCAGTTCGTGGCGGGCCCGGGCCGCCTGGTCGTGGTCGCTCAGCCGGCCGCTGCCCAGGCGGCGGTAGGGCGGGTTGGCCACCACCAGGTCAAAGGACTCCGCGGCGAAGAGCTCACCCATGGCGCGCAGGTCGCCGCACACCACCCGCACCCGCTTGGCGAATCCGTTGCGCCGGGCGTTGTCCGCGGCCAGGGCGGCCAGGTCCGCCTGTACCTCCAGGCCGCAGACGGTGATTTCGGGATTGCGGTGGGCCAGGATCAGGCTGATCACGCCGCAGCCGCAGCCGAGATCGAGCACCCGGTCCGCGGCCGCCGGCCGGGCGAAATGGGCGGCCAGCACCGCATCCACGGAGAAGCGGTAGCCGTGCTCGGGCTGGCGGCAGATCAGCCGACCGGCAAACAGGGTGTCGTCGCTGCGTTCGGATGCAGGGGCAGGGACAGGGGGCACGGGGCGACTCCGCGGGCAGGGAACAACGGGTGGGTGCCATTGGGCTGGCAGAGCGGGGCCTTTCCTGCTACAATCCCCCGCTTTCCGGAACCACTGGACAGCTCGTTGAAACTGTTTACCATTTCCGGCAGACGCGGCGCAAGCCGCATTTCTTCGCCTAGAACCACGCCGGCCGGTGCGCCGGTCCACCTGTGCAGGAGCCTTCCATGGACATCTACATCACCACCCATTTCTGCGGCGGCCACCACCTCCGCGCCTACCCGGGCGACTGCGAGAACCCGCACGGCCACAACTGGAAGGTCAAGGTGACGGTGCGCGCCGACCGGCTCGACCCGCTCGGCATGGGCATCGATTTCCGCCAGCTGAAAGGGGCCGTGGGAGCGGTGATCGACGAACTGGACCACAAGAACCTGAACGAGCACCCGTCCTTCCAGGAGCGCAACCCCTCCTCCGAGCACATCGCCATGTTCCTGTTCGACAGCCTGCGGGAGCCGCTGCAGTCCGACCGCTTTCGGCTGTACAGCGTCGAGGTGCTGGAGACCGACACGAGCGGCGTGGTCTATTACGGTGACTGAGCCCCTGCTCGTCAGCGAGCTGTTCTATTCCCTCCAGGGCGAATCCACCCGCGCCGGCCTGCCCTGCCTGTTCATCCGCCTGGCCGGCTGCAACCTGCGCTGCCGCTACTGCGACGCCCGCTACACCTGGGAGGAGCCGGGCGAGGCCATGACCTCGGCGGCCCTGCTCGCCTGGGTGGAGCAATTCCCCGGGGTGATGGTGGAACTCACCGGCGGCGAGCCGCTCTTCCAGGCCGGCGCCCTGCCCCTGCTCGAACAACTCGTCGCCACCGACCGGCAGGTGCTGCTCGAGACCAACGGCAGCCTGCCGGTGGACCGGGTGCCGGAACAGGTGGCGATCATCTTTGACGTCAAGTGCCCGGACTCGGGCATGGCGGAGCGCAACCTGCCGGCCAACCTGGACTGCCTGCGGGCGAGACGGCTGCGCGGCGCCACCGACGAGATCAAGTTCGTGCTCAGCTCCGAGGCCGACTTCCACTGGGCGCGGGAGCTGGTGCTGCGTCACCGGCTGGAGCGGAACGCCACGGTGCTTTTTTCGCCGGTGCGGCCGCAGTTCGACCCGGCCCGCCTGGCCGAGCTGCTGCTCGCCCACCGGATGAACGTCCGCCTGCAGCTGCAGCTGCACACCCTGCTCTGGCCCGGCTGCGGCCGCGGCGTCTGAACCGCCCTGCCCGCCCGGCGTCCGCCGGGTGGGAGTATATCCCTGTAAAAAAAAGAAAAAATCTCAGATAAGGCTGAAGCGGACGTTCCAGCCGCTCTGCAGGATCGTGCCCAGGACCGGCCCCTTGATCTCGCGCGGCAGGAAGTCGTACTGGAAGGACTCGGTGGCGGCGTACTGCTCCACCGAGCCGAGCCGGCTTGGCCGCAGCCGCAGCAGCGGCAGGACCACCCGCGGCCGGCCGGTGCGCACCCCCTCCGGGCAGAACAGGAACTGCACCGGCCGTCGCCGGTCCATGAGGGTGACCGTCCTTGTGCGCGGGTCGATGTGCAGGTGCAGCTCGTACAGGCTGCGCAGGTCGCGACGGCTGAGCAGTTCGCACCACTGGACCTCGTCGTGCCGCCAGCCGACCACCAGCCTGCGCCGCCGCTCGGCCACCCGCACCGGCGCGTCCAGGTTGTTGATACCGAGCAGGCGGCCACGCAAGGCTTCCTCGTCCACCGGCGCGCCGCTGCCCGCAAACAACCAGACCCGCCGCAGCAGCACCTGCAGCACCACCGGCAGGCTCAGGCAGGCGAGCGTCAGCCAGAGGCAGGCCAGCAGGGCCGCGAGCCCCGCGTCCAGCCGGTCCGCGAACAGCAGCAGCCCGCCCGGGCCGAGCAGGACCGCCATCAGCCAGAGCAGCAGCCAGAACAGGGTGCGCAGCAGTCGGGTGAACATGACCGGGATTCAGGCCAGGGTGACGGAGCCGGGCAGGAACCGGAGGACGCCCTCGTCCATGACCGCCTCCATGCCCATGGGCAGGGCCAGGTTGGCCGTGCGGTGGCCGCTGGGGAACTCGGCCCAGACCGGGAAACCCGGCCCCACCAGTTCCAGCACCCGCGCCCAGACCGCCTCGCGCAGGCGCAATCCGGCCAGGGAGTCCGCGCCGTCCAGGTCGAAATCGCCGAGGATCAGGCCGGCCAGCCGCTCGAACCGGCCGGCCAGGGCCAGTTGGGTGAGCATCCGGTCGAGCCGGTAGAGGGGTTCGTTGGTGTCTTCGAGCAGGAGAAGGCAGCCGTCCCAGGAATGGTCCCAGGGCGTGCCGAGCGAATGGACGAGCGTGGTCAGGTTGCCGCCAACGAGCACTCCCCGGCCCGTACCGCCGCGCAGCACCTCCACCCCCCGCGGGCGGATGCGCTCCTCCACCGTGCCGGTGAGCAGGGTGAAGAGCGAAGCCTGGCTCCGGGCGTCGCTCTTGGCAAGCGACGTGGCCACCGGGCCGTGCACCGAAACCAGCCCGCAGCGGTGGAACAGGGTGTTGAGCAGGAGGGTGACGTCGCTGAAGCCGATGAGCCACTTGGGCGTGCGCGCCAGCAACTCCCAGTCGAGCAGGCCGGCCAGGCGCAAACAGCCGTAGCCGCCGCGCACGGCAAGGATGGCCCGCACCTCCTCGTCCGCCCACAGCCGGTGCAGGTGCGCGGCCCGCTGCTCGTCCGTGTCCGCCAGGTAACCCTCGCGCGGTTCCACCGGGCCGCTCAGTTTGACCGCGAACCCCTGGTCGACGATCAGGCGGATGCCCGCCTGCAGCCGCGCCACCTCCCGCACCGGCCCGGCCGGGCAGACCAGGCCGATGGTGTCGCCACGCCTCAGCCGTGGCGGCAGAATGGGCCGCTCAGGCATCCTTGCCCTGGCAGTTGAGCCGGTAGATGAGCTGCAGGCCGTCGAGGGTCAGCTCCGGGTCGATCTCGTCGATGGTCTTGGTATAGGGCTTGATCAGCTCGGCCATGCCGCCGGTGGCGATGGTGCGGGCCCGCTCCCGGTCCGGGGTGAGCTGGCCGCTGAGCACCTCGACCATGCGGTCGACCAGTCCGCCGAACCCGTACAGGGCGCCGGAATGGATGGCCTTGACCGTGGTCGTGCCGATGGGGTGGTCCGGGGTGACGTCGATGTCCAGCCGGGGCAGCTTGGCGGTGCGGGTGGCGAGCGCGTCCAGCGAGATGCCGATGCCCGGGTGAATGGTGCCGCCCACATAGGCCGGCTCGCCGTTGACGCAGTCAAAGGTGATGGCCGTGCCGAAATCGATGACGATGAGCGGCTCGTGGAACCGGTCCCAGGCGGCCACGGCATTGACGATGCGGTCCGCGCCGACCTCGGCCGGGTTCTCGATGGCCACCTTCATGCCCAGTTTGATGGTGTGGTTGACCGCCAGCGGCGGCTGGCGCAGGTGGGTCAGGTAGCTGCGGGCGAAATGCAGCCAGCTGGTTTCCAGCACCGGCACCACCGAGGCGACGATGAAACCGGTGATCCGTTCCGGGGCGATGCCGGCCATCTGGAACAGGCCGTGGTAGCGAATGGCCAGTTCATCGGCGGTGCGGTCGTGGCGGGACTGCATCCGCCAGCTGCCCACCAGTTTTCCTTTGTCGAAAATACCGCTGACAGTGTGGGAGTTGCCGACATCCACGGCAAAAAGCATAGGCGCACCTGCGGGTTGGAGGGGACGGGAAGGATTGTCTTTTTCGCAAGGGATGGTACGATAGTCCACTTTGTGAAATTATTCCAGCCCGAGCTGACCGCGCCCGCGCCAGTCGCCGGATTTTCAAGGAGAAGCCATGACGCCCTACATCCAGGTGGTGACCACCGCGCCCGACCGGGCCAGCGCCGAACAGATCGCCGACCGCCTGCTCGAGGCGCGGCTGGCCGCCTGCGTGCAGATCAGCCCCTGCACCTCCCGCTACCACTGGCAGGGGGCCATCGAACAGGCCGAAGAGGTGGTATGCACGGTCAAGTCGCGCCGCGACCTGTTTGCCGAGGTGTGCCGGGTGATCCGTTCGCTGCACCCCTACGAGGTGCCGGAGATCCTCGCCACCCCGGTGGTGGATGGCGCTGCCGCCTATCTCGACTGGATGGAGCGGGAGTTGCGGCCGGCCAAGGAGGACTGAGGCCATGGCCGACGAGGACCAGAGTAGACGCGGCCGCCGCCGCAGGAAGGAATTTCGCTGCCACTGCTGCAAACAGGAGAAACCCTTCTGCTGGAACTGCACCTGCGGCTTCCAGATCTGCCCGGAATGCTTCGAGGAGAACAAGTGGGGCATGAGCAACGGCCCCACCTGGATCTGCCCGGACTGCGAACGGGTGCATATGATGGAGTAAGGTTCTTCGGAAGGGGGCTGTATCTCCCGGGTTGCGAGACGGGACGCTGGAGCGTCCAAAAGGCGTTCCCACGCTGGAGCGTGGGAACGATCAAAATTCTTTTACTCGCTTTTACTGCGTAGTTCTCTTTGGAGAAAGATGAATATCGGTAAGTCAATATCACTTTTCTTGATGGATGGAAAACCAGACGGTGTGGT
>ERZ1645192.1595-NODE-1595-length-18865-cov-7.221744_pt1 | contig 18865 bp, 14 predicted proteins | sample MGYA00575354_ERZ1645192 | MGnify/ENA primary metagenome ERZ1645192 (study PRJEB40844, sample SAMN11349763) | freshwater sediment metagenome | isolation source: river sediment | host: Sediment | place: India: Faizupur Khadar , New Delhi | collected 2017-02-21 ... | reverse complement strand
TCCTCATAAAGTAAACATCTCTGATTTTTGCAATACTATCCAAAAAATACCATACATTGAAATAAAACTTCTTAAATAGTTATTTTTAAACAAATAAAAATGTACTTTTGCAGTAGTTAATTATAATTTAATAAAAAAATTTGTATTTATGAAACGGAAAGTAATTTTTATCAGCTTATTGTTCTTTTCATTTTTTGGAAATAAGATAACAATAGCCCAAACAGAAACTAATGATAAAACAAACATTCAGATTTATAAAGCAAATGAACCTTCCGAACCAACTGGGACTTTGATGAGCCCTTTAAAGATTAATAATCAATCTATCGAAGAAGTAAATTTACAATGGGATGTGCATCATGCATTTCAAAATTTGCAAAAAGAAGCAAAAACAACCGACTATACCAATAAACGCATTTTAAAACCGGGAGAAGCAATCATTTTTGAAGTTGAAAATAGTAGTGTAAAAGAAGATTCTTCATTATTTCCTTTGTTACCTCAAGATATTCAAGCAGCAATAGCAAGGGTACCTGAATGGTTGCATTATGATTTAAAATTTAAATTTAGAATCATTGAAAATACTACCCATCGCACAAAAATGGTAAATGTATTAAACGAAACACCTAAACAATATTTAGATGAAGTGGCATTTATGATTGCCTATTTGCCTTATGAAGTATTGAAAGATAGTCGCTTTACGAATGATTGGAATTATTTAATTAAAAATGTCGAAATGATTTATGCTTTTGCCGATTCATTGAAATATGTACGACTGGTAGAAAAAGGTGATACAAATACAAGCGATTGGAAAACGACGACTGAATATAAAATAAAACAGGGAAGTAATTTTATATGGCGAGAAATTAATCCGTATTATTATTATCAATTCATTGTTATGCCTAAAATTGAACAGGAAGGTTTATATGTAACCGATAATGTTTCTTCTACTGGTCAAAGAACTTGGGGATACGGATGGAGAGAATATTTATGGTATGATCCGGATACCACTTATAGTTATCGTTCTGTAAACATTTCGGGATATAAAATTGTAGATGCATCGGGTAATTACGATACCATTACTATTGATACCATTCCACGTTTAGGAGAAATTATGCAAATGCCTGACTATTTATGGAATGAATCGATGACAATTTATCTTTTTAACAGAGATTTTAAGGCTACCGATGATGCAATGAATGTATTGGGTAATTGGTGTTCACGATGTATTCCTATGGATGTTACCGATGCAAATGATTATCGACCTTCACAACCTAATCATATTGCTTGGAAGCATATTGGAAATTGTCATGAAGATGCGTTACTGGTTGGAGCTGCAGCCAGAACGTGTTTAATACCTTTGATGCATATAGGAGATTTTTGTGATGACCATGTTTGGGGAATGTTTCATGATGGCGGTGATGATATTTGGCATCATTTTGAGTTTTTTAGAGGTGGTTGCTCTCCCGGAAGACCCTATTACTGGGGAATGACAAATATGCAGGAATACGGTCATTATGGATGGAATAGTTCATTGGTTCAAGGGTACATACCTGACGGATCATTGTTTAATGTTTCCGATTGTTATTCTGAAACCCAACCAAGTGCTATGCTTGATTTAACTATAGTTGATTCACTTGGAAAACCCATAGACGGAGTTAGGGTTAATTTATATTCTACTAATACACAATATGGGACTACCTATATCAGATCGGCCGGTTATCTTTGGACTGATGCTACTGGAAGAATTCTTACTCCTATAGGAACAGGAAAAAAATATTATATGAAAATATCTCATCCAAAATTTGGATCGTTCCCAACAGTAAGCGATCAAGTATATGTACTTATTAATACAAATACTACAGTGGGTAAAACATATAATCCGACTTTTGTTATGCCCTCTAATCCGAAATCAAGAAGTAGGGTAGAGATGAAAAAAGATGTATATGAAGCAAATAATAGTCTGAAAATTAGTTTTAGTGCAAAAAATATTACCACAGATAAAAATCCTGTTGACGGACAAGCATCTACTTTTTATGAGCGTACTGGTGGAAATGCCTTTCTGAATGCACATATTTTAACAGAAGCCGAAATGAATACTTTTATGTCTTCAGAAACAGCAAATGTAACATCTACCTATACCTTTGCACAAAAACCGGACGGAACACTTGAAATCCCTTTGCATAAAACAGGAAAAACATTCGTTGCATTAACAAATGATTTTAATTATAAGAATTATGTTGAAATTGAATATAGAAGTGATATTGTAAGCGGAGCACAATTTGATGTAAGTATAAAAGAAAATAATTCCGACAAAGAATTTTCCGTAGAGGTATACCCAAATCCTGCAAGTAATCAATTAATAATAAACGCAATACAAAATGAAATAAATTGCATTCATCTGATTGATATTACAGGAAAAACTATAAAATCTGTACAAGGTAATGGCAGTCAAGAAAAATTTATAGATATCAGTTATTTAGAATCCGGAATGTATTTTGTTAATATAGATTTAAAAAACGGTAAAGTCGTTAAAAAATTTATCAAACAATAAGAGTTTATTCAATTTATGATTGATGTATAAAATTAAAAAATCTATAGTAAATAATTATTTTCTATAGATTTTTTGCTTACTTTTGCACCGCTAAAATCAAAAAAACATGTAAAATTAACTTAAATTAAAGGAGGGATTAGAAATGATAGAAACATTAAAGTTTGAAAAATTAAAATGGCTACATATTCAAAATCCCACAGATGAAGATTTAATTGATTTACAGAAAGAATTTGATTTTCACCCTCTTGATATAGAAGACTGCAGAAGTTATACGCAGCGACCTAAAATAGATATTTACGACGATTATTATTTCCTGATTTTACATTTTCCCCATTTTGATAATCTAAAACGTTTTGTAAAAGCAAAAGAAGTAAAAATCTTTTGGGGCAAAGATTATATTATAACTATCGGTCAAGCGCATTGGGTGGTTGAAGATTTATTTAATTATTACAAACGTAATCCGGGTGCTTTTTCCGATTTAATATCAAAATCAAGTGATGCTGTATTGTATACAATATTAAATCGTTTGATTAATGAATCTTATCTTCTTATTAATCAGGTAGGACACGAAATAGATGAAGTAAACAGAAATTTATTCAGTAAAAATGCTGAAAAAACCATTGAAAAAATTTCTATTATTCGAAAAAATATTATTCAATTAAATACTATATTTAAACCACAATTACGGGTTTTTCATAAATTTGAATCTGGTGAAATCAAAGGCTTTGAATCTAAAGAAGATATGGAAGACTATTGGGGTAATATCCTGGATTTGTATCAAAAGATGTGGGATATGATAGAAGATTTTGAAGAGTTAACAGATTCATTGTCTTCTATTTTTGGATTTGTCCAAGCCAATCGAAATAATGAAGTTATGCGTACACTTACTATTATTTCAACCATCGTTTTACCATTGACTTTTATAAGTGGTTTATATGGTATGAATCTTGCTTTACCGTTCGAAAAAACACCTTTCGCTTTTTGGATAATAATTGGGATATGTATTAGTATCGTTTTGAGTTTAATTATTTATTTCAAAAGAAAAAAGTGGATGTAATTATAACAAACCATTCAAAATCAATTACTCTTATTTAAATTATTTTTAAAAAGAACTTATTTTATTTATATATGGAAATTAAATTAAACACCATCGAAGAAGCACTGGAAGATTTTAAACAAGGAAAATTTCTAATTGTTGTCGATGATGAAGATAGAGAAAATGAAGGAGATTTTATTATTGCAGCAGAAAAAATAACCCCTGAAAAAGTAAATTTCATGATGAATTACGGCAGAGGTGTTTTATGTGCTCCCATAACAGCAGAGCGTTGTAAAGAATTAGAACTGGATATGCAGGTAAGCAGTAACACCTCTCTTCATGAAACTCCTTTTACAATTACAGTTGATTTATTAGGAAATGGCTGTTCAACAGGAGTATCCATGTATGATAGAGCAGCTACCATTAATGCATTAGCCAATCCGGCTACAAAACCTGAAAACTTAGGACGTCCCGGCCACATTAATCCTCTACGTGCCAGAGATGGAGGAGTATTGATACGAGCAGGCCATACAGAAGCTACCGTTGACCTTGCGCGTTTAGCCGGACTTTACCCTGCCGGTGCATTAATAGAAATAATTAATGAAGATGGCACCATGGCGCGATTACCGGAATTAATGGAAGTATCCAAAAAATACAATATTAAAATAATTAGCATTCAGGATTTAATAGCGTATCGTTTAAAAACGGAAACTTTTATCCGAAGAGAAGAAGAGGTTAATCTTCCAACAGAATTCGGGAACTTTAAATTAATAGCCTATTCACAATTAAATAATAATATTACTCATTTAGCATTAAAAAAAGGTAATTGGGAAAAAGATGAACCAATTTTAGTCCGTGTTCATTCTTCTTGTGCAACCGGAGATATCTTTGGCTCTTGTAAATGTGATTGCGGGCATCAACTTCATGAATCTATGAGAATGATAGAAAAAGAAGGGAAAGGTTTAGTATTATACATGAATCAGGAGGGAAGAGGAATAGGTTTGATCAACAAGCTGAAAGCCTATCATTTGCAAGAACAAGGTCGAGATACTGTTGAAGCAAATCTGGAATTAGGATTTCGTGCCGATGAACGTGATTATGGCATTGGAGCTCAAATATTGAGAGACCTTTATGCAACTACTATTCTTTTGATTACAAATAATCCTACCAAACGTGTCGGGTTGGCAGGTCATGGAATTACCATCAAAGATATCGTCCCCCTTATTATAGAACCTAATACATACAACGAGAAGTATTTATATACCAAACAAGAAAAAATGGGACATAGATTGGAAATCAAGAAAAAATAATCTCATGTTTACACTTATACCTGAGGAAATTGAAGCTTATTGTGAATCCCATTCTACCCAACCGGATTCAGTTTTACAAGAATTATATCGGGAAACAAATCTTAAAACAATAAGACCTCGTATGATTAGCGGTCATAGTCAAGGTCTTTTTTTAGAAATGATAAGCCAACTTATTCAACCAAAACGCATACTTGAATTAGGAACATTTACTGCCTATGCAACCATTTGTTTAGCCAAAGGATTAGATAAAAATGGAATGATTTATACTATTGAAGAAAATATGGAATTATCTCCCATTATTACTAAATATTTGAAAAAAGCAAAGATAGAATCTAAAACAAAACTTTTAATCGGTGATGCTTTAACGTTGATTCCATCCTTGCAAGAATACTGGGATATTATTTATATCGACGCAGATAAATTTAATTATTTAAATTATTATAAAATGCTTTTGCCATCTTTAAACAATAATGGTGTTATGTTGGTAGATAATGTATTATGGAGTGGAAAAATTTCAAAAGAAATAACCCATTCAGATAAAGACACAAAAGCAATTTCGGAATTTAATAACTATGTACAAGATGATAAAGGAGTTAGAAATCTTATACTCCCTTTACGTGATGGAATGATGATGATACAAAAAACACATCAATAATTCCGGAATATTTATTAATTTTAAACATTTCAATTTAAATTGTAAGAATTTTATATACTTTTGTATTGTATAACTTATTTAACAAAATTTATTCTTTATGAAAACAAAAATTTATTTTTTAATTTTAGCTATGCTAGCTTTTATTACAACTATGTATTCGCAGGAAGTTAAGGAACTTGTAACGACTACTTCTGAAGTGACTAAAAAAATAGATACAACGGTTAAAGAAAAAACTTGGATTTTTGGAGGAGCATCACTTATTACTTTCGGACAAGATTATATGGTAAATTGGAATGCCGGAGGTGTACCTGCTATTAATGTAAAAGGTGTAGGTAACATTTTTTTAAAATATGCCAAAAATAAGATTTTTTGGGAAAATGTATTGGATGTTAATTATGGAATTCAACGCAATTTCGAAACGAAAATCAATACCAAAACTGATGATAAATTGGAATTTAATACAAATTTCGGATATCTTATTGGGAAAAATTGGAATTTGGGCGCTTTGGTGAAATATCAAACGCAAATGACACAAGGGTATAAAAATGATACAATACTTACCTCTAATTTTATGACCCCCGGATATTTAATCACTTCTTTAGGGATTGAATATAAACGCCCTATGTGGTCATTTTTTATCTCTCCAATAACAGGTAAAACCACTTTTAAAACAGATAATCGTTTTTATCCTATCAATAGTTTTGCTGTGGATTCAGGGAAAAAAGTGCACATCGGGGTTGGTGCTTTTATGAAAGTTGCCTATAAATATGATATTCATCCCAAAATTCATTTAGATACTAAACTTGAACTTTTTTATGACTACATCAAGCAACCTTATTATCAAGCGGATAATAACAGCCTCAATTTAGATGTCAATTTTGAAATGAGATGGAATTTTATGATTACAAAATGGCTTATGGCTACTTTGTATACAGCCATTATTTATGATTATGACATTCGTTTTGCTGTTTATCAGGCAGATGGTGTAACGCCCAAACTTGGCTATGATGGAAAGCCAATGACAACAGACCATGTTCAATTTAAAGAAAATTTCGGCCTCTCATTTACCTATAATTTTAAAGTTCCTAATAAAGAAAAGAAATAGGAACCATTTAAAATATTTATTTATTTTTATCGTTTGTAGCTCAAAGGATTTTAATTCTTTGATGCAATATGAATCATTTATTTGTTCCTAGAAAACAAATAGTAAGTTGTTTTCTTTTGTGTTTTTTTATATTTTCAGCATTTTCACAAGTGCAAATTCGGCAATCATTAGTTGATTCTTCCGGATTAATTGCGTATGTAAGTGCAAATTATTCCTATAATTTTATCTTGAAAAATTCTGATTTATATAAAGAAAGCGGTAATTTAATGGGTGTCGGGATAAATCTGAGTTTTAAAACTAAATCAAATTGGACTGTTGAAACTGGATTTAACTATATGTTTGCAGGTAAAGTAAAAGGAGTAGACTCTATGTTTTCTATGATTACCAACGGTGCCGGATTGATTATGGATGGTAATGGTACAGGTGCTGACATAGAAGTAGATACTAGAGGCTGGTCCTTGCGTTTAGAAGGAGGTAAAATATTTCCGTTAAGTAAAAAAGAACAAAATTCAGGGATACATCTGAAAGTAGGAGTGGGAGCTGTGCAGCGTTTTGTATTTATTAAAAATCCTGATAATTTAGTCCCCTTTCTTACTGAGGAATATAAAAAAGGATATGATCGTTTAACCCTTGGATTTTCACTATATCAGTATATCGGATATACTCGTTTATCGAATACAAAGTTTGCTTGTTTTTACGGAGGAGTAGAATTTTATGAGATATTTTCACATCGTCAAAGAGCCTATGATTTTAATTTGATGGGGAAAGATAACCGTAAGTTTTTTGATACGATGATAGGATTAAAGTTCGGATGGATTATTCCATTGTATAAAAAAGAATATATAGATACTTATTATTTTAGATAAGTATGAGATTGATGTATACATTTGCTATCGGATTTTATAATTTACTTATCCATATTGCGTCGATTAACAATGAAAAAGCACGTTTATGGGTAAGAGGGAGAAAAAATGTTTTTGATGAACTTTTCTTACAATGTAAATCAAGTGATAAATATATTTGGGTACATTGTGCTTCATTGGGAGAATTTGAACAAGCGCGTGCCTTTATAGAGTTGCTAAAACAAAAAAAACCTGAATTTAAAATAGTGTTAACATTCTTTTCTCCTTCAGGATATGAAGTACGTAAAAACTATCCCTCAGCTGATATTATTACCTATCTTCCAATAGATACTCCTAAAAATGCAAAAAGGTTTTTATCGATTGTTCATCCTCAATATATCTTTTTTATAAAATATGAATATTGGTTTAACTATATTAATCACGCATATAAACAACATATCCCTTTCTATGTAGTATCTGCTATTTTCAGAAAAAATCAACGTTTTTTCAAATTTTATGGATTTTGGTTTCGCAAAGAATTAAAAAAAATCACATATTTTTTTACACAAAATGAAGAGTCGAAAAAATTGCTTAATAGTATAAATATATCTCAATGTGGGGTCTATGGAGATACTCGTTTCGATACAGTTTCAACATTACAAGCTGTGAAATATCCTATTATAGATTCCTTTTGTGAAAATAATCGTATAATGCTTGCCGGGAGTTCATGGTTAGAAGATGAAAAATTACTTTTTGATTACATAAAAAACAATACTTATAAATGGATTATTGTCCCTCATGAAATCAACGAAACCCATTTACAACAAATAAAATATTTGTATAAGAATTTAGGATGTGTTTTTTATTCTGAGGTTTCTCCTGAAACAGATTTCTCCGATGTAAAAATATTAATTGTTAATATCATAGGGATATTACGAAATATTTATCATTATGCAGAGGTGGCTTATATAGGGGGAGGTTTTGGTAAAGGGATACATAATGTATTAGAAGCTGCAACTTTTAGTAAGCCAATCATTTTTGGCCCTAATTATCGAAAATTTAAAGAAGCATGTGACCTTATAGCAATAAACGCTGCTTTTCCTGTCAAGGATGAAAATGAATTATCAGCTATCTTTACTAAACTGAATCAAGATAAAGATTTGCTTTTTAAAGCGTCTAATACAGCAAGCAATTATGTGTTATCACAAATAGGAGCAAGTCGTAAAATATTATCGGCTGTATTTAGTGAAAAACCGGATACTAATTCTTAACGAGTAATATTTATTTTTTTAACAATATTTCCTTTTTCTGTTTTAATTTTAACAACATACATGCCTTCGGCTATATCATTTACTTCTAAACTCGCATAGCGTGTATTATAATTTTGTTCAGCAATTTTTTGCCCAAGCAGATTATACATTTCTACTTTTTGTATAGGAAGTTCACCTTGGATACATATTGTTGAACTGGCCGGATTTGGGAATACCATCACTTCATTTGTCTTTTCATTTTCATTGATACCTACGGCATAGTCAATAGTGATATCATCAATATATAATTGAGCTACTGTTTGGGTTGTTTTTGGACTTGTACAATAGAAGGCAATATAATAAAATCCGGGAGTTTCAACTGTAAAACGAGCAATCGCTTCTTCATATCCTCTTGTTTCTAAATTATTTTGTGGTATTTTATTGGTAATATCATCTTTTCTCCATAAATACCATAATTCATATTTAGCTTGATATTTTTGAGCGTTAGTCCATTTTACAGATAATTTTTGAGGCTGGTATTCGTCAGTTGTCCCATACCAAAATGAGAGTTGATATTCTGCTGCTGTAGAGAAATGAATAAGTTTTGTAAAGAACCAATCATCACCATTTGTATTAGGGTTGCCGGGGTATCTCATACTACCGTTCCCTTTTCGTGCATGTGATGCAGATGCTAAGTCATCAATCCAATAAGACTCATCTTTCATACTATTAAATGTTTTTATTCCTGCTATATCATCAGCATTTTCAAAACCATTAGTATAAGGCATAGTGCCGGGGGAAACATTATCAACGATAGTTTTTATCGTATCATTTCTTCGGTCAACATCATTAGCAATTCCTAAAAATAAAAGTAAAGTATCTCTTTTTCCAAGTGTAAAAAATTCTTTTTTAGGGAATGTTACATGAACAGTATCTAAAGATGCTAATTCTCTTTCAAATTTATGGTGCTGTGTATAATCATAACTATGGGCAGAAGCTTTAATATACCACATGTCAAAAGAGGTAATAGCAGAACCTACATTTTTTACAACAGCAGTTATTTCAACGGAATCTGTTATATTTTGAAGTGGAATTTCCGGAGAAAGAATTTCAACCAATTCTAAATTAGGCATTGTAACAGTTCCTACCGATACATTGTCTATTTGTATTCCTCCACCGAAATCATACCCCTCGTAATATACTCTAAAAGCTATATGGATATTTTCTCCTACAAAATCAGATAATGAAAAGGAATAAAATTTCCAGCTCGAACTCGTATTGGTTTCTTTTTTGAAAGATATAACTGTATCGGTAAATGAAGTTACTTGATCATTGGTAGTAGATATTAATACATCAAAATTATATTTCATACTACCCAAGGTATTATCAATCCAAAAACAAAAATAATCACCTTCAGCTATACTGTCTACTCGGGGAGATATTAACCAAGAATCGGTTTTATTTCCGCCACCGTTATAAAAAGCTGCTACTTTTTTATTGTTTTCATCACCATCAGGAGGTGTTGTAAAATAGTATCCTTCAGAATTTCCTGTAAAAAGTGGATTGCCATATACTCCAATAGCCCATGTTTTGTTAATGGCTAAACCTCCTTGATAAGTAGGCTCAACATCAACAACTTTCCATCCTTGTGTTGTAATACCGGCCCATTCAAAGTTACCATTTAATTTGGAAACCTGAGCAAACGTTAATGAATATATACATCCACATGCGATTAAGAAAATAATTTTTTTCATCTCAATTTATTTTTTAAATTAATACTGTATTGCTTTTTAATCTGCAAAAATATACATAAAAGTAAATAGTTTTGTAGTTTTGCAAAAAAAAATGTGTTTTTTCTTTTAAATATGGTGATAGGGTTCGTTTTTTAGAATACTAAATCCACGGTATAATTGTTCTAAAAATATTAATCGAACCATTTGATGTGAAAAAGTCATTGGAGATAAAGAAATCATTGCATCAGCTTTATCATATATTTCTTCAGAAAAACCATACGCTCCTCCTATAACAAAAACTATTCTTTTTAAAGAAGTATTTATCTGTTTTTGCAAAAATTGAGAAAACGCTAAGGAAGTATACGATTTCCCTTTTTCATCTAAAAGTATTAATTTATCGGAAGCGTCTAAAGCATTTAATATTACCTTTCCTTCTCTGATTTTTTGTTCTTTGATTTGTAAACTTTTATTTTTTTTGTTTTCCGGGATTTCTATATATTCGATAGGGCAATAATGAGTTAGCTTTTCAAAATACAACTTACAGCCTTCTCGTAAATAGCTAAATTCGGTTTTTCCTATACAAATAATTTTAATCTTCATTTTCTTTTTTATCTAAGAGAGTTTCATAAATCGAATCTTGGATTTTTGTTCGAATACTTAAATTCCCTAATTTTTGATTATCAGCACTAGGATACACACGATTGGAAAGGAAAATATAAATTAAATCATATTTAGGATCTACCCAAAAAAAAGTTCCTGTAAAACCACTGTGTCCGTAACTTTTAGAGGAGGCATAAATACTGCATGGACCACCTCCTTTACCTTGAAATGGCTTATCAAACCCCAATCCTCTGCGACAGTTGTGTGTATAATAGGAAGTGAAATGTTTTATAGTCCCTGAACGAATATATTCTTTCCCTTCAAATTCACCTTCATTTAATAGCATTTGTAAAATAGCATATAGATCATTTGCAGATGAAAATAAACCTGCATGACCTGATACTCCACCCATCATCGCGGCCCCTTGATCATGAACATACCCTTGAATTAACTGTTTACGAAAAATGGTGTCATTTTCTGTAGGAGGAATATAATGTAACAATATTTTTTCGGTGGGATTAAATGTGATATTTTTTAAACCCATAGGTTTGTAAAAATGTGTATATAGATAAGCATCTAAGCTTTCTCCTGATATTTTTTGAATTAAATCGGATAATAAATAAAAACCTAAATCACTGTATTCATATTTATGATTTTTGCTTATCGGAGATGAAATGATGTACTGTATCATACTATCTTTGTATGACTTATTCATATACATCCTATGACACACTTTTATGGCAAATGTTTCTGAAGATATGGTATCATAAATCATAGGATTCCATTTATTATCTGTTAATGTAGATTTATAAAATGGTATCCAGGCTTTTAAACCTGCCGTATGTGTCAGCACTTCGGCAATAGTTATATCTTCTTTATTACTACCTATTAAATAGGGTAAGTATTCAGATAGTTTATCATTCAATTTAAGTTTATCATTATCGTATAATTTCATGATAGCGAGGGTTGTTGCCGCAACTTTTGTGATAGATGCTAAATCATACATATCTTTTTCGTTGACAGAAGTAGTTCCTGTATACGTATGTTTACCAAAGGATTTGTTATAAATAATGTCTCCTTTATGTGCAATAAGTATGCGACATCCGGGATACGCTTTTTCTTTTATGCCGAGAGTTGCTAAAGAATCAATTTCAGGAAAATCAATTTTTGAAATACACGTTTTATGTGGTAGAATTCCTGTTTTATAAGGATAATTGCTTAAAGTAATAGGAAGCTGACCTTGTAGTTGAAGAAGACCACACAATGCTGCAGCAACGGCTTTTTCAGCTTGTGGAACAGGATGATAAGCAATAATAACAGCAGCAAATCTATCTGTAAAAGGAATGTTATCCAGTAAATAAGGATTTCCCATTAAAAGAAATATAATTTTATCTTTTTTACTTAATGTATCAAGAAAGGTAACAGTTTCAGACGTAAGGCCATAATTGTTTTTCGGGTATTGTGACGTATTGTGTAAACTTACTATCACATATTCTCCGGTATTATTATAATTGAGCAATTCATTTTGTTTATTTATTAAATCAGAGTTCGTAATACGTTTCGTTTCTATGGGGATATATTTTGATAATGAGGTTTCTAAATCAGTACCATTGTTGTCATCTATTCGAAAATGTATAATAGGAGATGCCGGTATATATTGAAGAGGAATGATGTCATTATCATTTTTCAATAATGTAATTGAAGATTCTGTTAAGCGTTGATATATATTTTCAGCTTGTTTAGAGTTAATATCTTTATATAAATATGTCGTATCAATTTCCTTGCAATTAGGAAGAACGTATTTTTCCTTCATTCGTAGAACCTTAAGACACTTTTCGTTAATTTCTTTTTCTGTTAAAATGCCTTGTTGAATCGCTTTCTTTACTTTTTCAATGACAATGTAGGGATAGGCGGGTAATAACAATAGGTCATTGCCGGCTTCCAATGCTTTAACTTCCAGTTCGCCGGCAGGGTAATAATCAGCAATTCCCTTCATTTCCAAACCATCGGTTATTATCAATCCTGAAAAATGCATAGAATCTATTAATAATGAACGGATGATAGTTTTTGAAGTTGAAGAAATAGAGTTTGCAGATGTATCTAAAGCAGGAACATTCAAATGTCCTACCATGATGCCGTCGATTCCGCTATTAATAGCTTTTTGAAAAGGTAATAATTCGATGGTATCCAGGCGTTGTCGACTGTGTTTGATGCTGGGTAGTTTATAATGAGAATCCATATCGGTATCCCCATGACCGGGAAAATGTTTTGCAACCGGGAGTACGCCATTGTCTTGCATCCCTTTCATATAAGCAATGCCACATGCTGCTACTAAATGTGGGTCTTCACCAAAAGAACGACTATTAATCACCGGATTTTTTGAGTTGCAATTAACATCAATACAAGAAGCATAATTAATATGTATTCCCATTCGTTTGCATTGTCGGGCAATTTCTGCTCCCATTTCATAAATAAGTGTGGTATCATAACCGGCACCTAAAGCCATTTGGCGTGGGAATAATTCAACGCTGTCTAAACGCATAGCCAGTCCCCATTCAGCATCAATGCTGACAAATAAAGGAATCTTGCTTGTTTTTTGTATTTGATTTGTAATCAATGCTTGCCTTGCAATTCCTCCTTGAAAAAAACAGACGCCTCCTACCTGATATTTCCGAATAGTATCCATAATGCTTTGTGTTTCGGAAATACTTTTGTCTGACGAAATGCGTATAATTAGTAGTTGGGCAATTTTTTCTTCCAAACTCATTGTTTGTAACACAGAATCGGGCCATGATATATAATCGACAAAGGAAGAATCTGAAATAGGTTTAGATTGAAGAATGCTGATTCTATTTATGAAAATCAATAAAAATAAAATACATAAAAAACGGAATATTTTATAAGAACCTTTGTACATAAGGATTAGAAAATTTTATTATTAAACATCAAGTACCCAAAACTTAAATTATAAATGAAATTAGGATCGTTATGCGAATACCATGAAAGGTTGAAAGCAATGGGACCAAATTTAGTCATATAGGCTAAGGAAGCATGGGCCATGAATGCATAGCGAGAAAAATATTTATCATAAACAGGAGAATAATCTTCTTTTTTAACCACAGAAACTATTGATTGAAAATAATACCCTTCCAAACGAAGTTGTAAACGTTTGTATATTTTAAACGTATTATTTAAGCCCATTGCAATAAAACAAGGGTCACGATATGCCGGCAAATAAGCGATGTTACTTTCATGTGTTGGAGCAAAATAATTAGAGCGTAATTTAGTAGCATTATAACTTGCAAAAAGGGGAAGATTCGACCAAGCAGCTTGACCTTTAAGTCCCAAACTATACCATTTCCCAAAAGTGAAAACTTTATCTATGCTTGTATTTACATTATACCAACCTTGATTTTTAGATGAACTTTCTGTAAGCAGTGAAGTGCTTCCGGGTATATTAATCTCTGTCCCTTCAAAATATTCAAGTTTGACTTTTAAATGTAAGCCTTCTGTAGAATAAAACTGATAATCGGAGGTGTTATATTCAAAAACAATAAAAGGAGAAATGCCGTTAAACTGATTTTTATCATAGCTATCCTCTTTTAAATAAATATTACTCTGATAATATCGGTCGTTGGTATGCATAACCGTAAAACCACCGTATAATTTTGCATGATTTGCTATCGGAAAAGCAATGGAATAATCAAAAAAAGTTTCTTCATGAATTAAGTACGAAGGGGTTTCGCTACCGACAAACGAACGGTAGGTGTTAAAATAATTCCAACGATTATACCCGATTTTTACCAATTGATAAAACAAAGGTGTTTTGTAATAATCTAAACGCGTTGAAACAACCACTGAATTGTAAAATCGCCCGAAATAAGCATCTAACCCTGCGTCTATTGATTGTAAACCAAGATATTTGTATTGCAATTGCAAATACAATGTGGTGTAAGCATTTGCAGAAATATACCCCCCAAAATTTGCATGAAACGGTTTAACAGGGGTTGCATGTAAGATAATCTGATAATAGTTAGATAATGAATCATACACTAAATAAGGATACACATTCTTGATTTTATCTTCTACAATTATCTTGAAATAACGTGCTTTTAATTCTTCCAAGGTGATGATTTCATTTTTATCTAAAATAATATTTTCAATAAAAATAGATTGAGAAGGATTCAATCCAACCACTTTAACTTTTCCGATTAAAATTTTATTTGCTTTGTTTCGAAACTCTTTTCTATTTTCTTCAACATCCTTAGCTAGAACTTTACGTTTAATGTTAGCCTGAATAATTGGAAGACTATCTACTAAAGCAGAATAACCGATTTGTATGACATTCTTTCCTTGTTGAAAATCGGTAACATTTAAATTAGGAACATTGGGTTTGATAATGATACCTTTTTTACAAAAAACATGATTTTGTTCCTTTTCAACAATCATATTGGTGAGTGTGGCAATCAGATTGTCTTCCGTAGGTTCTTTTTGAGGAGTAGAAACGGAGACTCCAATAATATAATCAGCATTGAAAATATCACACATAATATCAATTGGAAAATTATTGAGAATACCTCCATCGTACATTAAATTTCCATTAATTCGTATAGGATTAAAATAAATGGGATAGGTCATCGAAGCACGAATGGCATCCTTGAGGGAACCGCTATCCAGAACAACTTCTACGCCATTGGTAACATCGGTTGCGATGCAGCGAAATGGGACAAATAAGCTGTCAAAATTATTTTTTGATATATAATCGGCTTTAGCAAAAAACTCCATGAAAGCAAAATCCATTTGATAGGGGTTTACAATATTCAAAGACAAATTAGGGGTAAAAACAGCAGAATCCAAGTCGAAATTGAATTGTACCCAAGCAGAATTAATGTCTTGTTTTTTAAAAAAATAATAATATTTATCGTCTAATTTACCGGCAAGAATATTTTCAAATTCAGCACTACAAAAAAATTCTTCCATTTCAGTGGTAGAATAGCCGGCAGCATACAAACCTCCAACAATAGCCCCGATGGAAGTTCCACTGATAAAATCTATCGGGATGCCATTTTCTTCCAATGCCTTGATAACGCCAATATGAGCCATCCCTTTGGCACCACCCCCACTTAAAACAAGCCCTACTTTTTGACCATAAGACAAAAATGTAATGAAACTAATTATTGAAAATACTATTATTTTTTTCATGTAAAACGGGCTCATGTTTTTGTAACGAAACTTTTCGTATATAAGTATTTAATCAAAAATATTATTTATGAAATATTTTTACAAAGATATATGTTATTTTTTATATTTTATTTTTAAAATTTCCGTTAAGTATAAAAATAATATATATCTTTGCAAAAGAATTTATGTAGAGCATAAAAAATGTTAAGATGCAAGAATTAAAGATATTAAGTTTAGAGCTTGAAAGTAAGACCTTGCAATTAATTGAAAAACATAAGGAATTAAGAATTAAAAATAAAGAATATAAAAGAAAAAATAAAGAACTGCGTCAAACAATTGAGAAGTTAGAAATTAAAATAAAAGAACAATCAGAACAGATAGTTAAACTCAAAATTTCGGGGATGTGTAATGATCAGTCACATAATACTGATGTAAAACTGAAAATAAATGAGATGGTGCGGGAAATTGACAAATGTATCTGTTTGTTAAACGAATAAAAAAATGGAAAAAGAAAGGAAATCTATCACATTATATATTGCGCAACAGCCTTTTAAATTGTCGGCAACGAGCGAACAAGAAGAATTATACCGTAAAGCCGAAGAAAGAATAGCTCAATATATTAAATCCTTAGCAGAAAAACAAATTACCGATAGATTTACTCAAATGGGCTATGCTTTAATAAATTTTGCAGTTAAAGAAACATATTTAACAGACAAACAAAAATATATTGACACAGATTTGAAAAATAATTTAAAAAATTTACAAAATGTTTTACATGACGTGCTGAACGAAATGGAAAACGATGAGTAAGTAAGTTCTTTGAAATAAATAATGTAATAACAGTATAGATTTGTCCCGCACAAAGTCAAATTCGTTTGTTAAACTCAACAGTAACAAATTAAATGAGTGTCTCAAGATTATTAAAGTGATTGGTTCCCAATCGTGTACTTGAAGAGTCTTGGCGCTCATAAGCTTATTAAAACAGGAGTTTAATTAAGCCTAAAATGATTTTATGCGGGACTTTTTTATATAAATAACTAATAAATAAAATTTTAACATATTATGGCATATTATATCATTACAGCGATTATTGGTTTGGGATTGGGTGTTTTTTTGGCGTATAACATCCTTAAAAAAACAACTTCCAAGAAAAATGAAAAAATCTTAAAGGAAGCTCTCGAAGAAGCAGAACTGATTAAAAAAGAAAGAATTCTGCAAGCCAAAGAAAAATTTTTACAACTAAAAACAGAACATGAAAAAGTAATTAACGAAAAAAATAAAGAAATTGCAAATATTGAAAATCGTATCAAACAGAAAGAAAACAGTATTTCGCAACGACAAGAAGCATTGCAACGAAAACAAAATGAAGTAAGTCAACAACAACTACTTATTAACCAACAACTGGAAATCTGTACAAAAAAACAAGGCGATTTAGACAAACTTCAAAAACAACAATGTGATAAACTGGAAGCTATTTCCGGTTTGTCGAAAGATGAAGCTAAAAAAGAACTTATCGAATTACTAAAAGATGAAGCAAAATCAGACGTGGCTATGATGATGAAAGACATCGTTGAAGAAGCTAAGTCAAATGCAAATCTCGAAGCAAAGAAAATATTAATAAAAACCATTCAACGTACTGCCGTAGAAAATACACACGAAAACACAGTATCGGTTTTTAATATTGACAGTGAAGAAGTAAAAGGACGTATCATAGGCAGAGAAGGAAGAAATATACGGGCATTGGAAGCCTTAACGGGCGTTGAAATCATCATTGACGACTCTCCGGATGCCATTATTCTTTCCAGCTTTGACCCGGTGCGTAGGGAAGTAGCTCGTTTATCGTTGAATAAACTCGTTACCGATGGGCGTATCCATCCCGCTCGTATTGAAGAAGTAGTTTCTAAAACCAAACGACAAATAGAACAGGAAATCATCGAAATAGGAAAACGTACTACCGTCGATTTGGGCATACACGGCATGCATCACGAACTTATCCGTCTGGTAGGGAAAATGCGATATCGCTCCTCTTACGGGCAAAATCTATTGCAACACTCTAAAGAAGTTGCCAATCTTTGTGCTACGATGGCAGCAGAATTGGGATTAAATGCCAAATTGGCAAAACGCGCCGGCTTGTTACACGATATTGGAAAAGTTCCCGATAATGAGCCTGATACTCCTCATGCACAACTGGGAGCTACCTTAGCGGAAAAATTTAAAGAGAAACCGGAAATTATAAATGCTATCGCTGCTCACCATGACGAAACCGAAATGCTCTATTTGATAACTCCTATTGTTCAAATTTGTGATGCCATTTCCGGTGCCCGTCCCGGTGCCCGCCGTGAAGTGGTTGAAGCCTATATCAAACGTTTGAAAGATCTCGAAGAACTTGCCCTCGCTTACGATGGAGTAGTGAAAACATATGCCATCCAAGCCGGTAGAGAATTACGCGTTATTGTAGGTGCCGATAAACTGAATGATGACCAAACCGCTCAACTTTCATTGGACTTATCCAAGAAAATTCAAAATGAAATGACCTACCCGGGGCAAATTAAAATTACCGTTGTCCGGGAAACAAGAGCCGTGAATTTTGCAAAATAAATAATGC
>ERZ1645192.1594-NODE-1594-length-18867-cov-5.475548_pt1 | contig 18867 bp, 14 predicted proteins | sample MGYA00575354_ERZ1645192 | MGnify/ENA primary metagenome ERZ1645192 (study PRJEB40844, sample SAMN11349763) | freshwater sediment metagenome | isolation source: river sediment | host: Sediment | place: India: Faizupur Khadar , New Delhi | collected 2017-02-21 ... | reverse complement strand
AAAATGGCAATAAGTGGCAGGAACATCCCTAATGGACTTTGTCCGGTTGCAGCAGCTCCCGTACTTTGTAATAAAATTAAATTGATAATACTTAATGTATTCATTTCAAATATGTATTTAATTAATAATCTATAATTTAGCTTTATTAAAACTTGTTCTCAAAATTATCGAATTATTACATATTCTTGCATTTTCATTGAGGAATATTTATTGTTTTTCCGTTCTTTTAACGTTATTTGGATTAAAATAGGACTTTATTCCCCAATTAACCCACGTCCAGCTTTTATTATTTTGCCTTCTTCTTTCAGGTCTTTAACAATTTTGTCGAGGATCCCGTTGATGAAAGTCTTACTTTTTTCTGTACTGTAAAATTTAGCGATGTCGATATATTCGTTAAGTGATACTTTTGTTGGAATCGATGGAAAATAAATAAATTCAGTAACTGCAAGTTCCATGATTACTACATCGATAAAGGCTACACGTTCAAGATCCCAGTTCCGTAAATGTTTCTTTATGATTTCTTTGTGTTCTTCGGTATTTAAAACGGCTTTACGGAAAAGATTTTTGGTGAATTGCAGATCCTCATCGTCTTTAAAAAGCGGTAACAAGGGCATATTTTCACTTGATCCTGGTTTTATTTTCTTTATTGTTTTATGGATCATGCTTACAACGAATTCCAGATCGTCGTTCCAATAAATACTTTGTTCTTCAAGGAGTTGTTCAAGATCTTCAGAAACTGCAATGACTTGTTCAAGCAAGAATTCTACAAGTTTTCGATCTTCTGTAAAATTGTTTAAACCCCCAGCCATATATTGAAGATATTCCTCAGTGGAGGTTAACTCGTTGTGAATTTTTTTTATAAACTCGGGGGTATTGATCCACGACAACTTTGATTTGTCAAGGAAGCTTTTTAATGCTTCATTTTCTGAAAGCTTTATAAGGATTTCGTTTTTGACAAACTTGAGGTTTGGATTTAAATCCTCATGTAACGGAATCTTTTTGTTTCGGTTGACTTCAATCCGGTTTAATGAGAAATCTCTGATTTCCAGTAATAATTGGAGTAACAAATGATATAATTCATACGATTTGTTAATACTGAAAAAAAGTTCCTTTTCAGCCAAATTGATTGACTGTTCGGGTAATGTATGGAACGCGTACAGCGATTGCATCGCTTTGATCCGTATAATTCTGCGGCTAATCATTAAAAGAACTATTTAAATATTTGGCAAAAGTACGTTATTTCATTCGATAATGAAAGGCAAGAATCGCAAGGATTATAGAGTTAACATTTTGTTTATTCTGGACTGATCATTGTTCTTGCCCATGTTCTGGAATTGATTCATTGTTGTGATGTCCCTTTTTTTTACTCTTTTTCTTTTTTTCACCTTCTGGTGGGATATTCCAGTAAGCATGGGCATCGTTGGGATCGTCTTCATCTTCATCATCTTCTTCGGTTTCATAAATTAATTGTGGAGGTCCTTCTTTGTAATAGTTAAATGCAAGAAGGGTGCCTGAGAATGCTCCCATAAAATGGCCGTCCCACGATACTCCTGGTTCAATCGGGAAAATGCCCCAAACCATGCTCCCGTATAGAAAAACAACAATGAGCGAAATAGTCAGTAACCGAATGTCTTTCTTTAAGATACCTGAAAAAAGCAAAAATGCTGCAATACCATATATTATCCCGCTCGCCCCAATGTGAATGAGTTCCCGGCCTCCGAGCCAGAGAAATGCCCCGGCAAGAAAGTAATTGAGAAGGAATATTTTCAGGGCAACTTTTCTGTAGAAGTAAAACAAGGCAACTGATAGTACAAAAAATGATGATGAATTGGCAATGAGATGTTTAAAGTCGGAGTGAATGAGGGGCGATGTAATTATTCCGATTAAGCCTGAAGCGTTGCGTGGCAATACTCCTAAAGATATATATTGTTCGCCCGACATGATTTCGGCAACTTTAACAAGCCAAATTAACAACAAGAAAATTGTTGGAAATACAAGGCTGTACTTGAAGATTTTCTTTTCCAGTTCTTCTTCTTCTGGAGAGAGTGGTTGCGGGTAATATCGGAATGTTAACTTAGGCATGTAGCAAAATAGCAAGGTGTTCGCAGAACCCATCAATGTCTTCGGGCTTAGTATCGAACGAGGTCATCCAACGCACTTCGTGTTTGTTTTCATCCCAATCGTAAAAGAAATATTCGTTTCTCAAGGTTTCGCTTATCCTAGGGTCGAGGATGGCAAAAACGCCGTTGGCTTCTACTTTTTGGGTTATCTCAACCCCTAAGTTTTGTACTTTTCGGGCAAGGTATTGAGCCATTTCATTGGAGTGTCGGGCATTTTCGAGCCATAGGTCGTTTTCGAGATAGGCGATAAACTGGGCTGCAATGTATCGCATTTTTGAGAAAAGCTGTGCCGATTGTTTTCGCAAATATTTCGCGTTTTCTGATAAATCACGATTGAAAAAGACCACGGCTTCACCCAACATCATTCCGTTTTTTGTCCCGCCGAACGATAAAACATCAACTCCGGCATCGAGTGTAAAATCGGATACATTTACATTCAATGCAGCAACGGCATTGGCAATTCTTGCCCCGTCCATGTGAACATACATGCCGTGTTGGTGAGCTAGTTGGCATATTTCTTTGATCTGGTCAATTTGATAAAGCGTGCCAAGCTCGGTGACCTGCGAAATGGAAATGATGCCAGGTTGTGAATGGTGTTCGAAACCAAATCCATGAAGGTGTGGTTTGATGAGTTCTGGAGAGAGTTTACCATCGGGGGTTTCGATGGGGATCACTTTGCATCCGGTAAAGCGCTCGGGTGCACCGCATTCGTCGGTCATTATGTGTGCTGTAGCCGGACAAAGGATTGAATGAAAAGGCTGGGAGAGGGTCGATAACCCAAGAATGTTGGCCCCGGTTCCGTTGAAAACAAAATAAACATCGATATTGAAGCCAAAAAGCTTCTTGAAAATCTCGATCGTTTTTTTTGTATATATGTCAGTTCCATAGCCTGTTACATGCCCTTCGTTGGCATTTTCCAGTGCCTTAAGTATGCTTGGGCTTACACCTGAATTATTGTCGCTTGCAAATCCTCGTTTATTCATTTTATTAGTTGTTTGAACAAATATAAACAAAGCTAGCCGAAAAATTATTTATTGTTGTTTGGTGTTGTTCATTTTCCCTTTTCAGATTCTTTATCGGATTATTCTCAATGTACTTTTCTTTTATGTTTTGTCAGAAATAAAAAATTGTCAACTTTAATTTTATATAAATGAAACGTGCGAAGTGTGCTTTGTTTGAAAAATAAGCACATCTTCGCACGTTGTCTTAATTATTTAATCTTTTGGTAATTAAAGAACTAATGGTTTTTTGGTTGTTCTGTGTTTTATTGTCTCCAATCTCGAAATTTATCAACAGATTATTGCAGCGATACTTTCTTTTTCAGCTTCACATCACCAGCCGATGCACCTACCTGAAGTTCTATATCGCATAGATCGTTGTCCCATTTTTGAGCGGTTTCGTTCCAGTACATCAAGTTTTTAACCGGTATTTCGAGTGTCACAAGTTTGTTTTCACCCGGAGAGAGGCTTACCCTAGTAAATGCTTTCAATTCTTTGTAAGGCCATTCAACGGTTGGATTTATCCGATGAACATAAGCTTGGACCACTTCTTCTGCCAATACCTTTCCTGTGTTTTTCAGGTCGAAAGTAAGCGTTATTACATCTGTTGCTTTAAAACTATTTTTGTTTATTTTCAGGTTGGTATACTCAAAAGAGGAATAGGTAAGCCCGTATCCAAAGGGGTACATCACCTGAATATTTTTAGTATCGAACCAACGGTAACCCACTAACGACTCTTCTGAATATATTGCTGTATTGGGATCATTTTCAGGCTTTTGTGTTTCTTTTGTTTCAACTTTCTTTTCGTTGTCTTTTTTCGCGACCAAATTGGCAAAAATATCCTCATTCTTATCGCCTTGAGGATAATTCCCCATTGCATAGGCTGGAGAATCTTCAAGGCGAAGCGGTATTGTAAAAGGCAAACGGCCGCTTGGCGAAATTGTACCAAGTAATACATCGGCTAAGGCATTTCCACCTTCAGAGCCGTTAAACCACGATATTAACAAGGCTTTCGATAATGGTTTTACCGTGTTCAAATCGTTAGGTGCTCCGCTGGCTAATACTGTAATTACGTTTGAGTTAGCCTGAGCAATTTTTTTAATGAGTTCATCTTGTCCCGAGGGTAAAAAGATGTTTTCACGGTCACGTCCTTCAGTTTCAACGGCGCGGTTATTTCCACCAACGAATATTACAATATCAGCTTTTGATGCCAATTCTATGGCTTCTTTGGTAAGCTGCTGTGCGATTTTCTCTTTTTCTATGTTTTCGGCATCTATATCTTTGGGTGTTTTTCTGAAACGGCCAAAGGAATAGGCTTCGGGTTGATATCCTTGTGCGAAAATAATTTCGGCACGGTCTCCAATCTTGTTTTTCAAGCCTTCAAGCGGCGTTATTTCGTACAGAGCCTTCACTCCTGCACCCAATCCTCCGGACGCCATGGTTTGTGTGGCATTGGCACCAATAATGGCTATAAGGGGTTTGTTTTCTATGTTTAGCGGTAATATACCTTCGTTTTTCAACAAAACAATTGATTTGCAGGCTACGTTATACGCAATTTTTTGTTGTTCGGGCTGCGAAGTCATTTGTTTATTGGCCTCTTCGGCTGGTACAGGAGTGATCGCTTTACGAACCCTAAGAATTTCACGAACTCTTTGGTTTATAATATCTTCTGAAATAGCGCCAGACTTAACCGAATCGAGTAGCGCTTGACCAAGGTATTTTTTGCCTGGCATTTCTACGTTAAGTCCGTATTTTGCTGCCTCTACCGTGCTGTGGGTGCCGCCCCAGTCTGAAACTACAAGTCCGCCAAATCCCCAATCATTGCGCAAAATTTTATTTAGTAGTATATCATTTTCTCCACACCACCAACCATTTACTTTATTGTAGGCAGACATGATTCCGTAGGCATCACCTTCTTCAACAGCAGCCCTGAAAGGGGGCAAATATATTTCCCGCATAGCTCTTTCTCCAATCACAACATTTACTGTCCCCCGGTTGTTTTCCTGGTTATTCAGGGCATAGTGCTTAAGACATGCTGCTACTCCGTTGTCTTGTACCCCTTTGGTATATTCAACCGAAAGGCGGCTACTCAGGAATGGATCTTCACTGAGGTATTCATAGGTTCTTCCGCCTGTTGGAATTCGCTGGATGTTGATTGAAGGGCCAAGGATCATGTCTTTTCCCCTCATTTTTGCTTCGCGTCCCATTCCGCTTCCGTATTCGTAGGCCAATTCAGGGCTCCAAGTGGCAGCAAGTGCCGAACCTGTTGGGAAAAATGTAGCTTTATCATTTTCCAACCCTAATGGTCGCCAACTGTCGGGTTCCATTTCTTCGCGAATTCCAAAGGGACCATCGGCATATACCATATCTGCTATTCCAAGACGTTCTACTCCGGCAGATACAAACATGTGTTTGCCGTGAAGCATGTTCACTTTTTCTTCAAGGGTCATCTGTGCTATGATGCCATCAATTTCTTTGTCGAATTTGAAGAGTTTCGACTTGTTTCCGGTTGCCGTACATCCAGCAGTGAAAAGAAGCGTTACGGCAAAAAGTGATAAGAATTTTTTAATGCTCATGTTAAATATTTTAATGTGTTGTTTCTCTTTATTGATTGTTTTTTCTTGTTCTTTAAAGATAGCGATTTCTTTCGTTTTGAGGTGGTAAAGGTAATAGACTGTTGGTTGGCATTGAGCAATATTTCTTATCATTTTGTTTACAACTTGATTATTTGTGGCTCAATATAGGGGGGTAAATATCGCAATTACTGCATATTCATGTAATAATTACTCTTTTTCTTTAATTAGAATCTGATGAGATTTCCTCGATTACTTGTTAATAACTGCCAGACGAAGTTATTAATGGATAGTATTTTCTTAAAAATAAAGACCTTGATAAATTGCTTATCAAGGTCTTTACTTCTAAATGCTTAATTAGAAGTTTTATTTTTCAATCCAATCTATTATTTTCTGGTCGAATGGTTTTGTTTTTGGTGACACCCATCCGTAAATCTTACCGTTGGGGTCGATCATGTACTTTTGAAAGTTCCAACTAATATCTGAATTGGTAGTGGTCGTAAGCCATTGATATATTGGGTGAATATCGTCGCCTTTTACTGATATTTTTGCCATAAGTGGGAATGTAACCCCATAGTTTTTCTTACAAAATTCTTCGATTTCATTATTGGTTCCTGGCTCTTGCTTTAGAAAATTATTTGCCGGAAACCCGATGATAACAAGGTTTTTGTCTTTATATTTCTGATAAAGTTCTTCAAGGTCGTCGTATTGTGGCGTTAAGCCGCATTTTGATGCGGTGTTCACAATCAGTACTTTTTTTCCTTTCAATTGCGAAAATTCGAAGGTATTTCCTTGGATATCTTCAACCACGAAATCGTAAAGTGTTTGATCATTTTGTGCAAATATGTTTAGTGCAAAAAATAGAATTGTGGCAGTTAGTAGTGTTTTCATAGATGTTCTCAGTTTGTTAATATTATTTATTGCTTCGTTGTTCTGCATCCATAAATTATTGCCTTTTAGCTTAAACATGACGCAGTTACAACACTAAATAACAATAAAGAGTATTTTTTGTTCTGGCTTTTCTAACTTGTTCATGCTATGAGAGTAACCAGAAAACTAAGTTTTTAATTTTTTGTAAAAGTCTGGAAATTAATATTCTGATTTGTTTTGCATTTGTCGAGGCTCCTGTTTTTTTGATAAATTTCCCTTTTTTTGTTGATAAAATGATGAAGTAAAATGTACTTGTTCGGCGGGTAATCTTTATATTTGAATTCTTAAATGAAAAAAGGTACGAATGAAGGATTTTGTTGTTTCTGCCCGTAAATATCGCCCGTCGACTTTTGTGTCGGTAGTTGGTCAGCAGTCGATTACAGCTACGCTAAAAAATGCGATCAAGAATAATCAGATGGCTCATGCTTATTTGTTTTGTGGGCCGCGTGGAGTAGGAAAAACAACTTGTGCCCGCATTTTTGCAAAAACAATTAATTGTCAGAATGTTACTGCCGATAATGAACCCTGTAATACTTGTGAGTCATGTCTGGCTTTCAACGAAAACCGCTCATATAATATTCACGAACTCGATGCCGCATCGAACAACTCCGTCGATGATATCCGTCTGATTATTGATAAGGTTAGGGTTCCGCCTCAGCTTGGACATTATAGTGTTTATATTATCGATGAGGTTCATATGTTGTCTGCAGCAGCTTTCAATGCTTTTCTTAAAACACTTGAAGAGCCGCCGCGTCATGCTATTTTTATCCTGGCCACTACAGAAAAACATAAGATATTACCCACAATTTTATCCCGTTGCCAGATTTTTGATTTTAACCGGTTGAAGATTTCCGACATTTCGGGATATTTGAAATATGTTGCTAAAAATGAAGAAGTTGAAGTTGAAGAAAGTGGCTTCGATGTGATTGCACAAAAGGCAGATGGTGCCATGCGTGATGCTCTTTCCATTTTCGATCAGATAGTCAGTTTCTCAGGGAAAAATATTACATATCATAACGTAATCGATACATTGAACGTACTCGATTATGATTATTATTTCAAACTTACCGATCATTTTTTGAGTGGTGACATACCTGATGTTCTGCTAATTTTTAACGAGATTTTGAACAACGGATTCGATGGACATCATTTTATTACCGGGCTTGCTTCTCATTTCCGCGATTTGCTCATGTGCAAAGATCCATCTACCGTGCAGTTACTTGAGGTAGGAGGCGAAATTCAAGAGAAATACAAGGTTCAAGCCGCTCGATGTGAACAGGATTTCTTGCTTAAATCACTTGAAATTGCGAATTATTGTGACTTGAATTATAAGACAAGTCAACACAAACGCTTGCTTGTTGAGCTCACTCTCATCAGGATTTCTCAGGTAACTCAAAAAAAAAAGTAGATGAGGAAGACGACTGGGATGTCGAGCAATTTTTTATCGATAACATTTTCAGTGCAGTAGCTCCTGCCAAACAACAATCGTCGTCAGTTTCTTCACCACAAGCTCCTGTTCGGACTTCTTCTGTTGATAAGGGGCCAGTGATTTTAAAAAAGCGTAAAGATGAAATCGGGACGCCTTCCATTATGCAGGCTCTTTCGGGCATAAATCAACAGGACAAATCAACACTGCCTAACGCTGAGGAAAAAAAGGATGTTGAAAAACAGGTTATTAATCAAGATTTCACGATTGATCAATTGCTCGAGATTTGGCCCAAATTTATTGCAAAATACAAAGATCAAATTCACCTATACAATACATTAAAGTCAGATCCTAAGTTAAGCGGTGATTATCGGGTTATCATTCAGGTTGAAAATTCGGTACAACAAGATCAAATACGGTTGTTGAAGCCAGAGATAATTGGTTTTCTACAACGGCATTTGAATAATTCGCTGATAGATGTTGATATTAAGATGATTGAAGCTGTATACGACAATAAGCTCTTGACCGACGATCAGAAACTGATTAATATGATGAAGAAGAACCTTTCACTTCAGAAGATGAAAAATATGTTTAATCTTGATTTTAACAGTTAATTTCTAAACGAAATGTGAAGTCAGTTTGTTATTTTTAGCAAACAAGAATACTAATCTTTAAAAAATATTGCGCTATGTTGAAAGAAAAAATGGAAAATGCAATTAATGATCAAATAAATAAGGAGTTATATTCTTCTTATCTTTATTTGTCGATGTGTGCTTATGTTCAGAGTAAAGGTATGCCAGGTATAGCCAACTGGCTTAAAATTCAAGCCCAAGAAGAGCTTACCCATGCCAATAAATTTTTCGATTATGTTCATGAGAGAGGTGGTCGCGTTGTTTTAAAGGCCATCGATGCTGTGCCTGTTGAATTTGGTTCAGTTGTAGAATTGTTCGAGAAAGTTCTTGAGCATGAACAATTTGTTACAGCTTCGATCAATAACCTTGCAGACATTGCAAACGAAATCAGTGACCATGCTACTCGAAGCATGTTGCTTTGGTTCATCGACGAACAAGTTGAAGAAGAAGCAGGTGTTACCCAAATTCTCGATCAGTTACGTATGGTTGAAGGCAAAGGGCAAGGGTTATTTATGATTGATAAAGAACTTGCAACCCGGGTTTTCGTTGATGCTACACAAACAGCATAAATCTTCTTAATTAGATAAAAGCCCGACAACTAGGTTCAGGTAACCAGTTGTCAGGTTTTTTTCAAATAGTTTCCCCTAATGAAAAATTTACGCTTTGCCTTTTTATTTTTAATACTTCTATTTTCCTCTTGCCTGTACGCTCAATATTTCAACGATGGCCAAGATAGGGGAGCTATTAAATGGCACCAGATTCGCACCGATAATTTCAATGTGATTTATCCTGAAGATTTTGATAACAAAGCTATTCGTGTGGCATCATTGCTCGAAAAGGCTTATATTTTAGTCCCTAAATCACTCAATCATAAGCCTAAAAAGGTTACTGTTGTGTTGCATACCGAAACGGTAAAATCGAATGCCTTCATGGGTTGGTGTCCAAGCCGGATCGAAATGTATGTTACGCCTCATCAAAATATTTACTCACAAGATTGGCTTGAGCAATTGTCTATTCATGAGTTCAGACATGTTGTTCAGGTTAGCAAACTCGAAGAAGAGATGCCCAGGTTGCTAAAATATATTTTTGGAGAGCATGCAGCTGCTTTGCTAGCTGGTTTTTATTTGCCATTTTGGTTTATTGAAGGGGATGCAGTTGCTGCTGAGACCGGATTAAGCAACAGTGGGAGAGGAAGATATCCTAATTTTATTCGCGAACTGAGAGCCCAACTTGTCGAAAAAGGAAAATATAGTTTTGATAAGGCTTACTTGGGTTCTTCTCGGGATTTTGTCCCTGATCATTATCAAATGGGGCATTGGTTAGTTGCCGGAGCTCGTGAAAAATATAATAAACTAGTATGGGATTCGGTGCTGACATATATTGCAAAGCATCCATTTGGAGTTGTTTCATTTGACTCGGGTCTGAAGAAAAGCATAGGGATTAACTCAAGCCAGTTGTATGATTCCATTTTCACAGACTTAACTCAACGGTGGAGAATCGAAGATTCTTTGCTTGTTTCGAACAAAGGTGAAAAAGTTTCCCCAAGTAACAGATATTATACAAATTACACTTTTTCATCGCGTTTGCCCGATGGTCGTTATTTTGCAAAAAAATCGGGTTTGGCCGATATTTCCCGTTTTGTTGCTATCGAAAAAGATGGGCATGAGAAGAGGCTTTTCACTCCGGGATATCATTTTGAAGAGTCGGTTAATTCTGCTGGCAATATGCTGGTTTGGAGCGAAAGGATTCCTGATGTGAGATGGCATCATGCTGATAATTCGCTCCTTAGAGTTTTTGATGTAGAATCGGGTAAGCTTTCAGAATTTCGCTATAATTCAACTATTTTTTCTCCTGCTTTATCACCCAATTTGGACAAAATTATTGTTGCAGAGGCCGATAACAAGTATCAATCGTATTTGGTTGAGATTGACACCCAATCGGGTAAAATTCAACGTAAGTATACTTCCCCTTCTCATGATTATTTTATAACCCCTTCGTATCTGGGGAGTTCTGATACTGTATTGACGGTTGCCATTAGAAATAATCAAAAAGGGATTTTGGCGGTTGATTTAAAAAATCAATCAGAAAAAATTGTTTTACCATTTGGAAATCAAGAGATTAAAAGACCGATATTTCATCAAAACTATCTTTTTTTTATTGGAGGAAATCGAGGGGTTAACGATTTGTATGCGCTCGATTATTCAAGCAATGAATGCTATAGGGTTATAACTTCGCGTTTTGGTTTAGCAGATTATTCACTACATGCCGATACTATTATTTATAGCGATTATACAGCAGATGGTTTTTGTATTCGGCAAATGAAGATAACACCCAATGAGTTTCATTTGGTCAATCTTGATTCACTGTCATATAAAGCACCTTTTGCTCAGACATTAAACCAACAAGAAGGAGGGGCGATTGATTTCTTATACTTAGATACAATTAATTATAAATCAATTAAATATAAAAAATCATCCCATTTGTTTAAATTTCATAGTTGGGCTCCGTTGGCTGTCGACCCTTATAATTATATGATTTATCCGGGAGTTTCAGTTGCTAGTCAGAATATGTTAAGTACTTCTGAATTTATTGCTGGCTACAGATATCGATGGGAATCAAAAAATAATGAATTTTATCTGAATTATAAGTATTTAGGTTGGTTTCCAGTTATTTCAGTTGAAGGTAATTATGGAAAGAAAAAATTGAACTACGGAATTACTGGAGAGCCATCACAAACGAATCATAAAGGAGAGGAAATTAAGCCATTAATCGACGCTTTTGAGTGGGACGAGGCCTCTGTTCGCACACAGGTGTATTTGCCCCTGAATTTTAGTAAAGGGGCGATTAATAGTTTCTTGTATCCTTCAATAAATCATATGTTTACATACTGTAAAACGAACGAGACGACTCCCTTTCGTTTTCCGTCAGGAAGTATTAATTCGATGGAATATTCCTTGCGTTTTTATTCTATGTTGAAGCAGTCTCAACAAGCGATTTTTCCACGGTTTGGGGCCTTATTTGATGTTGGTTTTTTTCACTACCTTTCTTCTACATCTGGCTTAGGGCGTTACGCATATGTCTCTGGATTATCATATTTTCCAGGTTTTTTTAAAAACCATAGTATCCGTGTTGCCGGTGGATATCAGGCGAAGTATCAGAATGAGTTTTTGCTTACAAATAAAATCAATTTTCCCCGAGGGCATTTACAATCGGTCAATAGTAAAATGCTCTCTTATAGCGTTGATTATAAACTGCCTGTGGCTTTCCCCGATTGGGGGCTTTCCCGTTTTCTTTATTTGAGGAGAATTGAACTGGGATTCTTTTATGATCAGGCTTTCCTGCGAAGCCGATATGTTAAAAACCATGTCTTTAATCTTCGTTCAACGGGTGGTGAAATTGTCTTTAAATCAAATGTTTTTCGCTTTTTTGCGCCTATCGATTTTGGGTTCAGGTGTAGTTATTTGTTTAATAACAAGTTTGACACCGATTTTCTTTTTAACATTACTTTTTCATTATAGAACATTTCCCATATTTTGTTGTTTGTCTGTAAATAAAAATATTCTATGGAACAATTTAATTTACACCCTTTAATTTCCGGGCGCTGGAGTCCAAGGGTTTTTACATCAGAAGTAATTGATAAAGAAAAAATTTCATCTTTATTTGAAGCTGCCCGATGGGCTCCGTCTGCACGAAATAGTCAGCCCTGGCGTTTTATTTACGCATCAAAAAATGATGGAGAAAGGTGGGTAAGGTTACTCGATATTCTGACTCCTTCGAATAAAGTTTGGGCGCAACATGCATCACATTTAGTATTGGCTTGTGTCGCAAAGGTCGATTTATCAAGTAATTCAATACGAAAGTCTGCATTATACGATTTGGGTTTGGCAGTGGCTAACTTCACTTTTCAGGCTAATTCATTGGGTATTTATATTCGGAATATGGGTGGTTTTGAATCATCAAAAGCTATTTTAAATTTCTCAATTCCATCAGAGATTGAACCTGTAGTGGTCTTGGCTCTCGGCTATCCCGATGAAACTATAAGCTCGAATCCGGATTTTGATGTTCCAATAAAAACACGAAGGGAGCGTGCCGCTACGAATAAGTTTGTTTTTAATGGTTCCTGGAAGGATCTTGTTTGGTAAACACTATTTGATTATGATATTTCATAGGGAGGCTTTCTGCTTCCTTTTTTTATTGTTTTTTCACAACAGTATATTTTATTTTCTTGATTCTAAAATGGCGTGTTTAAAATGGGGTGTTCTTCGATGCTCATTTTATAAATTTTCATTTATTGGAAGAATTGGTATATAAAACGAAGAAAATTATCATTTTTTCTAATTTGCATGAAAATCCTAATTTTATTTTATGTGATTAATCTGCATTTAATCAGTGTTTTAAGTGTTTAATTCTTCAGTTTTAACTGGTTGAGATTCTTTTATAGATTGTAATGCCCATTACAGAACAGGAATAATAGAACCAGAATCGTTTTATGTTAGAATAAAATGAAACCTACAAATTTCAGATATATTTTTCGATAGTTTAAAAATTGCTTTCTGTAATGGAAATATCACTTTTTGTTGCAGGAGCAATCCTTCCCATCTTTTTTTGAAGACTCAATTTATTTGTTTGAATTTTTACTCATACCCCAAAGAGGAGAGACAGTAATATTTCCGATTTTCCTACATGTTTACTATTGTAAACCACGAATTACATTCAAATGTGCACACATATGTACACTACACTTAATAATCTTAAAAATACGTTAATGAAAAATTCTTATCAAATAAAAAAGTAATTTACAAATTGAACCTAATTATAGCAAAAAACAATTGTAATTAAAATCACTATAATATGCTTATAATCATTTATATAAAATCAAATAGTTAAAGTAAAGTCTAGCACTTAATCTCTCATTTCAGATAAAACGTCATAAATTTGTAAATAATTTATAATTTGAATGAATTAAAACACTATTAACCAATACTTTAATATTAATTAATTCAATAAAGAGTTTATCTGGTGTCTTTTTTGTAATTAATTGAAATATAAACAATATTATTAACTGTTGATTTTTGTTTAATACAAATGTATATTGTCGAATGTTACAAATTAGAATTCACATTTTGTGATAATTTATTACATTTGTTTTTTGTTTGTAAGCATGTTTTCATTTGTGGAAATACAATAATGTAAACCACAAAAAATGTAAATACCAATATGATTAACTGCTTAAACCGCAACCGGATTATAATTTCAGACTGAATAATACCATTGTAGAATTCAATACTGAAACTATATAAATAAAATACAAATAGCGACTTACGAGACTATGATATTAACTTTAGAAAATTAAACAAATGAAAGATCGATTAACCCAATTATTGGAGAAGAAGAAGATATCGCCAGCAGAATTTGCTGATATGATTGGTGTTCAGCGTTCTAATGTTTCACACATACTGAATGGCCGAAATAATCCAGGTTTTTCGTTTATACAAAAGGTATTGGAATCTTTTCCCGATCTTAATCCACGGTGGTTGATTATGGGAGAGGGCGATATTTTTGGGCAGCTAGGTACCGACTCAATTGCTCGAAATACTGCGATACATACAAATGAAGATTTAAATAAGGCTAAATCAACTATAGTCCCAGATCTTTTCACGACCGATCAAAAATCAGTTAATGAGAGTGTTATTCCTCCAAAACAGTCTCAGCCTTCCGACGTTTCAATGCTTAGAAGTGAACCCGCAGCATATTATCACACAGCGGTAACTAAGCCCGATCAAAAGACTATTGTCCGAACGATGATTTTTTATGACGATAACACCTTTGATGATTTTTCCCCAGCCAAGAAATTGTAGTATATTTGGCCAGAAATTTTGAAAAAAATGAACAAAAGAGTAGGCCAATTACAACTGATAAAAAAAATAAAGCTTAATTATAATAATTATTTACTTGAATTTAAGGCAGATTCTATATTGTCTGACATTAAGCCTGGTCAGTTTGTTAACATACAAATCGATCGATCGCCATCTACTTTTCTTCGTCGTCCCATTTCTATTTATGATGTAAATTACCAGACTGGCACAATTTCTCTTGTAGTTAAAATTGTTGGTGCTGGTTCTGAAACGCTTACCAGTGCTGAACCTGGTTCGATAATCGACATGGTTTATCCGCTTGGAAATGGTTTTTCCCAACCTAAAGCTGGCGATAAATGCTTATTAGTAGGAGGAGGGGTAGGTGTTGCTCCCTTGTATCTACTGGCCAAAGAAATGAATATAAATGGTATAAAACCATTTATCCTTTTAGGAGCACGTACTGCTGAGGATCATATTTTACTTTCAGAATTTAACAAATTGGGTGAAGTTTTTCTCACAACAAACGATGGCTCGTTGCAAGTTAAAGGTTTTGTTACTGATCATGAAATATGGAGTAACTCTTTAAATTTTAATAAAATATACTGTTGTGGTCCTGAACCAATGATGAAAGCTGTGGCTGCCAAGGCGGCTAAACTCGACATCGATTGTGAAGTTTCACTTGAAAACCTGATGGCATGCGGTTTTGGTGTTTGCCTTTGCTGTGTTACCAAAACTCACGATGGACATAAATGTGTTTGTACCGAAGGACCTGTTTTTAATATAAAAGATCTGGAATGGCAAATTTAGAAGTTAAAATACATAACCTTACCTTTAAAAATCCTGTAATTACCGCATCAGGAACTTTTGGCAACGGGGTTGAATTCGATGACTTTATTGATGTTAATTCATTGGGCGGTATTGTTTTAAAGGGGACCACTCTAAAGCATCGTGAAGGAAATAACTACCCGCGTATGGCCGAAACGGCTTCGGGTATGCTAAATGCTGTAGGGTTACAGAATAAAGGTGCAGAGTACTTTTGTAAACATATTTATCCAGCAGTATTAAGGTATGACACAAATGTAATTGTAAATGTAAATGGTTCCACCATTGAAGATTACATTGCTTTAGCTGAAATCATAAATGACTTAGAGGCTATACCTGCTATTGAATTAAACATTTCTTGTCCTAATGTAAAAGAGGGTGGAATGGCATTTGGTACCAGTTGTCCAATGGCAGAGCAGGTTACAAAAGAAGTTCGTAGAGTTTATTCTAAAACACTGATAGTTAAGCTTTCTCCTAATGTTACCAATATTGCCGAGATTGCGCGTGCGGTTGAATCGAATGGGGCAGATGCGGTATCGTTGGTTAATACGTTCCTTGGAATGGCTATTGACGCTGAAAAACGTGTTCCCAGGTTGTCGACTGTAACCGGTGGCTTATCGGGACCGGCTATTAAACCTATTGCACTGAGAATGGTTTGGCAGGTTGCTCAGGCTGTTAAAGTGCCTGTTATTGGTATGGGGGGCATCATGTGTGCATCTGATGCTATTGAGTTCTTGCTGGCGGGGGCTTCTGCTGTTCAAATCGGTACGGCGAACTTTGTCGATCCTCAAGTTTCAGTTAAAGTGATTGCTGGAATTGATGATTACCTCCAAAGGCATAATTTTAATTCGGTTTTGGATATTATTGGCGGATTACAAATGTAATCTAATTTAATTTACAAATGTAATGTATAGGTTGTCTGGTTTAAAATATTTTTTACTTGTTTTTTTGTTTTTGATACTGCCGGTTTTTTTCCCAGCAGCTCTTGACAATCGCTCAAAACTGGACAATCTTCCGATTCCTCTAAATAATTACCTTGTCAACAGCTTTTCCGATTTTAAATATTCCAGTATTGTTGATAATGAACTTAGCCGTTTCATGGATTATAATGGCTTACATGGGGTTTCACTAGCTGTTGTTAAAGACGAACGCCTGGTTTTTGCTAAAGGGTATGGTTTAGCTATTACTGAGGATAGTATCCCAACAGCTCCCGGAACTGTTTTTCGTTTAGCCAGTGTTTCTAAGCTCATTTCAGCTGTAGCAATTATGAAGCTTGCTGAGGAAAAAAAGCTTGCGCTTTCTGATAAAGTATTTGGAGCAAAAGGCTTCTTTAATGAGGATAAGTATTTGGATATAAAAGATAAAAGGCTTGAGGATGTCACTATTCATAATTTGCTGGATCATTCGGGGGGGTGGACTCAACGATATGGCGACCCGATGTTTAATCTGCTTCAAATTGCGAAATTGGTAGGCGATACGCCTCCTGTTACGTTCAATTCATTAATGAAATTTGTTCTTAGCCGAAATTTGCATTTTTCTCCTGGTGAGGCGCACAGTTATTCTAACCTTGGTTATTTTTTTCTGGGTGAGATTATAAATCGTGTAACGCAGCAGCCTTTCGATGAATATATTAAAAATGAAATTCTTTCTCCAATGGGTATTTTCGATATTCAGTTGGCTAATAATCGATTTGAAGAAAGGTTTCCTAATGAAGCGAAATATTACTTGCCTTATGGCGATTCGTTGATCTTATCCTATACAGGTGATTCATCCCTAGTTTCTAAAATGTACGGAGGGAACGATGTCCACCTGTTGGGAACTGCTGGTGGTTGGGTGGCTTCGGCGCCTGAATTAGCTAAATTTATGGTCTCTATTGATGGTTTTAACCATGTTCCTGATTTTTTGTCTAAAGCAAGTATTGCTCAAATGACCCAGGATAAGGAACATTTTCTCGGATGGAAACAAGAATACCGTGATGGTTGGCTTCGTACTGGAAGCTTTGCCGGTACTCAGGCTGTCATGTTCAGGGGAAATGATGGCTTTAGTTGGGTTTTTCTTTGTAATACAAGCAGTTGGAAAGCTGCTTCTTTTTCTTATGATGTTATCAGGTTAATGAATAAGATTGAACATTCAGTGAAATATTGGCCTGATATTGATTTGTTTAACGCCGATATGTTTGCACATTCTGCTTCTCGTCTTCCATTATAATCACTTTTTAGCTGTTTTTTAAAACTTTCAGTCTTGGTATCTGTTTATTTAATAAACAAAAAAGATAACTATGTCTGAATATAGGGTGATAATGCCCAAAATGGGTGAAAGTGTACAGGAAGCTACTATAACAAAATGGTTTGTTAAAGAGGGCGATAGCGTAAAGGAAGATGATGTACTTTTTGAAATTGCGACCGAAAAAGTGGATTCCGAAATTCCTTCTCCGGTTGATGGTACTGTTGTGAAAATTTTATTCGAAACTGGGGCAGTTGTCCCTGTTGGCGACTTGGTTGCAATTATTAATGTTGGAGGTGAAGGTTCTTCCAATGATAGTGCTACAACGATAAAAAATGTTGATTTGCCTGTTATTGAAGCTGCTACTGTAAAAAGTAATCATGTCGGCTCTGAAATACCGGTCAAATTTTTCTCGCCTTTGGTTAAGTCGATGGCAAAAAAAGAAAACATTGGAATTCATGAACTTAATCAACTTGAAGGTTCGGGAATAAATGGTAGGGTACAGAAAAAAGATGTGTTGGAATATATCGCATCGAGGGGTCATAAGGAGAACAAAAATCTAAAAAATACAATTACTTCTACAGTTGAAGATCCGGTAGTGAAGAAAACTGCCATTGCAGTTGGAGGTTCCGATCGAGTGGTTGAAATGGATAGGGTTCGTAAAATTATTGCTGATCACATGATTAATTCGGTACGGGTAGCCCCTCATGTAACCAATGTGGTGGAGGCCGATGTCACTAATCTTGTGCTTTGGCGGAACAAGGTTAAAGACGAATTCTTTAAGAAATATAATGAGAAACTGACTTATATGCCAGTGTTTATCGAGGCGGTCGCTTCTGCTTTGCGCGAGTTTCCGATGATTAATTCATCAGTTGACGGCGATAAGATAATCCTTCGAGGAAAGGTTAATATTGGTATTGCAGTGGCAAAGCCTGATGGGAACCTTATTGTTCCAGTAATTTCCGATGCGGATCAAAAAAACCTTATCGGTCTGACTTCTGCATTGAATGATTTGGCGAATAGGGCAAGAATCAATAAGTTGTCGCCCGACGAGATTAGTGGGGGTACTTTCAGTATTACCAATTTTGGTTCGTTCCGAAATTTGTTTGGAACTCCCATCATTAATCAGCCTCAGGTTGCAATCTTAGCTACTGGGAATATCGAAAAAAAACCTGCGGTGATGGAAACTCCTACCGGAGATGCTATTGTAGTGCGGCATATGATGTATTTGTCACTTACCTACGATCACCGAGTGATTGATGGTGCTTTAGGTGGGGCTTTCCTTCGT
>ERZ1645192.1593-NODE-1593-length-18874-cov-6.458154_pt1 | contig 18874 bp, 23 predicted proteins | sample MGYA00575354_ERZ1645192 | MGnify/ENA primary metagenome ERZ1645192 (study PRJEB40844, sample SAMN11349763) | freshwater sediment metagenome | isolation source: river sediment | host: Sediment | place: India: Faizupur Khadar , New Delhi | collected 2017-02-21 ... | reverse complement strand
TCAGGGGGCCGGGTATGGAATGCCGGGAATATGATGAGAAACCATACTTCATTGTAGCATCTGTTGAGATGGGAAATACCACTACAAAATGCATTCTGACCGGTGTAAATCTTGAAACCGGCATGTGTTATGTCATCAATAAGACCGTCAGTATGAGCCGCGATGTCAGGCGGCCGGCTCCTGGTGAAGAGATATTTGGCCGGACTCTTGATGGCACTGAACTGACACGCGAATCAGTCACTGAGCTGGTGCGTGACACGCTCATCAAATGCCATAAAGATGCAAAACTGGATATCAAAAAGGACCTTGATTTTGTTGTCCGAAGTACCGGGGTTGTTGCAGCAATGGACTCACCAGACCAGGTCGGAGATTTCATTATTGCACTTGCGAATGGGTGCCTTGAGGCCGGTGTACCTCCAAAGAAGATGACGCCACCGATGTCCAAGATGAATCAGGCGCAGAAGTTACAACCCTTCTCCTTTGCAGACCGGGTGAACTTTTCAGGGGCAGTCGCCGGTGTCGTTCCTCCCCAGGGGACGACCGGAGTTGAGATGGTTGCAAATGAGATGGAGGGTGAACTTGCCATGGCGGGAATAAAAGAGGGCGCCAAATGGACTCCGGTAGACTTTAGAAATCCCTGTATTTCTATCGACTTTGGAACCACCCTCGATGGCCGGATTACTTCTCCGGTTGATCCGCAATCAACGAATCCATTTTCAAAGACCATTGGGAATTTCTGTGGTCTTGCAGGAGCCATACCTGACGCTATCGTCAAAGGAACCGGCCTTGTTAATGAGAAGAACGGGACCGCCCTAGACATATTTGGAGAGAAGAGCCGGTTATCTGCAGTTATTGGGTCCCGAAAATCTTCTGACGTTGTCAATTCGTTTGTGGATACGTGTCATGACCTGATTATGGTTGAGCTTGTTCCAAAAGAACGAAAACGGTACGGAATGGTGCCAGTATATGCTGAAGTTGCCATGGAGTCCGGTGTTGCATTAATCGGTGTTGATGCAGGAACCAATGGATCCAATCTTAAGAAGCTTGGGGAGATAGGAAAAGAGATCATCTCAAAACACTCATTGCCGGTTCTGAATGAGGTCATTGACCATGTCTGCTCCAGGATGGCCCTGCGCATGATTGATGTGGTGCATGAACAGGGCATGATCTATCCGGACAGTTCTATTGGTTTTACCGGCCGGGCTGCAATTTCAGGTAAGAAACCGGAATATATTCTTCAGGGAATTATTGAGAGAAAATTCTTCCAAAACCCGGTTGATCATGTGGTATTTGTGGATGATGGTCTGGCCCGTGGAGCAGCTCTTATGGGACGGTGCATGAATTCCCTTGGTAAGCCGGGTATACCCATTGGAGGAATGCGGGGAGGAAAATGTATCATGTCACGGCGGATTGCCATCGGCAGATAACACCATTTTTTACAATCAAAAGGAAATGCTCATCCATGTATAATCTTAAACCTTAAATCATGGAAGAAGAGCAATATTATGACCTTGTTTTTCCCCCGGGAACTCCGCGAACGATAATTCGTGAAATAATCAATACGTTTGATGTTGAGCTCGTGGAGCGGTCAGAATCTCTTACTTTTGCAAATATGGAAGGGGATGTCAGGAATCTTATTGCTGCACGAGGTAAAAAAGAAACGATGATTGAGGTTGAAAAATTTTTTAGAGAAAAATTAAATGAATTTATCGGCGAGACGCCAACATAACCAGAGTTCCAATCACGATACACAGGGATAATACACTGGTTGTCCCACTCAATGGACTTTTTTGTGTCTGCACCGGTGTGATATCAGGAATTTGTTCAGTCGGGATCTCTTCTGGTATAACCTGCGTCACAACCGGGGTATTCTCCGTCTGGTTGTTATCAGATTGAACCAGGGTGGGAACCTGAGTTGCAGGTTCTATTACACTTTTTTCAACAAGGTCAAAAATTATTGTTTCAACATAGTCTTTTCCGATGACTTCCGCCCTGACCATGTAGGTATCTGCTGCCCATCCGGCTGAATCAAAAGTACTACTCCAGTGGTAATTTAAATTGTCCCCACCCTGAACCGGAACTACAACAGAGCCCCCTCCATTCATGGAAGGTTCATATTTCCCCTTTGGTCCAAAGGAGGCCGGCCATATCTCAATAAGGACTGAATTGTCTGTATTAAAATTCGTTGTCCCCCCGATTACTATCGAATCTCCGGTGTCATATGAAGAATTTACCTGGATATCTGCAGAAACTGTCCCAACGAGAATAGAACACAGTGTCAGCAGAATTAATCCGGGAACGAAAAATAATTTCATACTATACTATGATGAGTAAAAATCAATAAATCAGGTACATTGATTATGGATATCCTATCTTCATCAAACGGTCAAGCGAAGGCGAATTCAGCAGTCGCGCTCCAACATGCACCATATGAACAGCCATGTTATATCTCGAAATGGTTTGATCGTCACTTCATTCCTGTTCGTGATGTCAATCTGTGGAAAGGTGATAATCTTCCTGATGTAAAGGAGGTCTCATGTCTGATTATCATGGGAGGGCCGATGAACATTTATGAACATGAGAAATATCCCTGGCTTATTGAAGAGAAGAAATTCATTCGACAGGTAATTGACAATGATATTCCGGTGCTCGGTATCTGTCTTGGTGCGCAACTCATCTCTGATGTTTTGGGAGGGACAGTCACCAGACTTTCAATCCCCGAGTATGGGTGGGTATCTGTTTCGCGCAATGACCGGGCAACAGAGAACCACCCGTTCTCTTCAGTCATCCCACCTCATCTGACTGTCTTTCAATGGCACCAGGATACCTTTTCAATCCCACCGGGTTCCATTCCTCTTTTCCAATCTGCTGCCTGTCCAAACCAGGGTTTTGCCTATAATAATACCGTTATGGGTTTACAGTTCCATCCAGAACTGGATGAGGATGATATCCGGATGTTTTTAAACCTCGTTGAAAAAGATACTGGTATCACACACCATGAATATCCGAAAGAAGACATAATTCAAAATATTTCTAACTATAAAGAGGGAAACGAGTTTATTGATGCATTATTATATTATCTCTATAATCTGAATAAAACACAGCAACTCTGATAAATTTCCTCTTTTGATAGTTTCCGATCCCTTCAAATCTTAAGAAATAAGAACAATGGTATGCTTGATCTCCTCTTTGAGTCGCACTGGTCTCCATACCTGGCTGGTGCAGGGATTGGTCTTCTGCTCTGGTGTTCATTTCTTTTTTCAAACAAGCCTCTCGGATGCAGTACTGCATTTAGCAGAACATCAGGAATGATAGAGGGTTTGGTTTCTCCTGCGAAGGTAAAAAACAAAGAATACTACAAGATGTTTGTTCCTGAGATCGAATGGCAGTGGATGATGGTTCTTGGAATTATCCTGGGTGCCTTTATCTCATCGGTTCTTTCCGGAACGTTTCAAATCTCATTTATTCCTCAAACATTTCAGGCTGCATTTGGTGATAATATTCTTTTGCGGTTTCTCATGGCCCTGGTTGGGGGTATCATGATGGGACTTGGTGCCCGGTGGTCATGGGGGTGTACAAGCGGTCATGGTATCTCCGGAATGGCCCAGTTATCACTCGCAAGTCTGGTAGCAGTCATGGGATTTTTTATAGCAGGTATCGGGACAGCGATGATCATCTTCTCATGGTGAGGGACAATAATGTTTACACATATTCACAATAATCAGAACCTTCAGAAAATAATCGGGCTTCTCATTGGGATTGGGTTTGGGTTTTGCCTGCAGAAAGGAGGGGTTACCAGTTATGATACCATCATCGGCCAGTTACTTCTGACTGATTTTACGGTGGTAAAAGTGATGGTTTCGGCAATGATTGTTGGTATGATTGGTATCCATGTTATGAAAAGTCTGAATCTTATAGATTTTCATACTTTTAAGGGGTCCATTGGTTCCAGTGCTATCGGCGGATTAATATTCGGTATTGGATTTGCTCTTCTTGGGTACTGCCCGGGCACGGTAGCCGGTGCAATAGGACAGGGTCAGATGGATGCACTTCTTGGAGGAGCAGTTGGCATTCTCATCGGGACCGGTCTTTTTGCTCATTTTTATCCGGTTATAAATGAAAAGATTCTCTCAATCGGTCAGTTTCCTGTAGAGACAATTCCAGAATTTATACATCTTCCACGATGGATAGTGGTTCTTGTATGTGTGATAGTACTTTCCGGAGTGTTGTGGTTCCTTCAGATACAGGGATTGTAAGTACTTCCCCATCAAATATTTTTATAGAATTATGGTTACGACCCCACCTGAAAAACGTCAGATAAGGCCATGCTCTGTGTGTGCATTTTTTGTGCTGACCACAGATACCGGGCTTGGAAGATGTAATCTGGGGAAGGATGAGAAGCAGGGTGCTCCCTACCGCCGGTGGGAGATAGACGAATTAGCGGATCTCCTGAGGTGGCCCTGCATGTATAATCTGACACCTGAAGAGATTGAGGTATCAATGGATTCATGGGTAAAAAGCCTGGTTCATGAATCACTCCGGTTCAGGACATCAGTGCAGACCAGGCGTTCAATATCATCCGGACGGAGAAAGGGGAATCGTAAAATTTGATAAAATAATCCTGTCTGACAACTACAACGATAACTCTATTTTTTGTATTTTCGGAAAAATCTTATCATCACTGCAACAACAACCGGAAATCTATATCCCAAATAATTATTCGTACATCAGCCAAAATCATCATCTCTGTTATGCATAGATTATGTATATGAATCACTACCAGTCACTCAGTTTCATCTCTTTCATCCTGTTGATTTCTCTTGTGGGAATATCAGCAGCTGAAGTTCTTCCTGCCAAAGTGATTTTTATTCAGGGCGGAGAGGGCAATGTCACTGACGGGATTGATGGGATGAAGATAGTTACTGTGAAAGATATCTCTCCATTTTTTAACATTTCAGATATCAACTCGACAGTTTCACATCCGATAAAATTAATTCCAGAATATTCCTGCCCTATGAATGGCGCAGTTGTATTTTCGAATAATACTGGAGAGTCTGGAGCTTACATGATAATGTCAAATCTTTCCTTGTCATCTGATGAGAAGATTATCACAATTGAGGCGGTTCCAGTGGAGTTTTATGAGGGAGAAGCATTGAAATTCGCTGTAAAACAGAATAAGATACTGAACTCGGATGATTCTCTCCCTGGGACAAACACAAGCCTTTACTTTGAGGTTATCTCATCCCCACCTTCAAATTCCGTATATATGTTTCAAAAATGTCGTATGTGCCTTAATACTTGCAAAGTAACCGGGCCTGAAGATTGTGATAAGTATTGTTATTTTGATTGTACTGAGGAACTCATTTAACCCCCTCTAACAATTCAATTTTTAATTCTCTATATAAATCCCATTTCAATAATATGGGATTTTAGATATTCTTTTGTAAATCAGATAAATGAAATGTTGAAAAAAGAGTGCGCGAATACCCTAAATGATACTTTCACATATTAATTATTTTGTCCAGAGTTACGCCAGCGAATCAGCACCGGATTTTTATGGCACCATTGAAACGTGCTTCACCAATAATATATAAATATTCAGAATCGAATGTTCATTTGATGTATCGGTTTTTTACGACAATTTGTATCAGCTTGTTACTGATTTTGATATTCTTTGGATCTTTCGGTATAGCTGATGAAATCCCTACAACACTGGCCTATGTTCAAGGCGGAAATGTTTCTATTATCAATGGTACGAATGGCCAACAGGAGATAGTGATTGAAGACGTAATTCCATATTTATTTCATGGAACCTGCGAAAAAGGGATCTTAGTACCAATCCATCTGCTCACGGGTTACCAGCGCCCTTTTAATGCTTTTCTCACTTTTTTTACCGATAAAATAATCGGTGGAACGATGGTCAAAGTAGAAGATCTCTCAATCGATGAAACCACGAAAAAACTATCTCTTACTACAGAACCTCTGGAGTATTATGAAGGTTCCCTGTTAAAATCGTATGTTAATGAGATTCATGAGATTACTCCCGAACAAGGGGATACAGTAATTATTACCAAGATCCATCTTGAACTGCCTCAAAAAACTCCAAATAATACTCAAAATCAGATGAAGGGAGGAGAAGCGTGTGTAGAAGAAGGACCTGGGTGTGGGTGGTGTTATGACACACATCATGAAGTGATGGTTGAATGTTATGGTTGATTCCTGAACCTAGCTGATTACCTCAGAAATACGTGTCATGATGCTTCACGTATAATCCGGGGAAACAATTCTCATTTCAGAAACCGTGGGAAACACTACAAAATCTTATTTTTTCCAATGCAGTTATTAGGGAAGCGATTATGACATTCAATCTGGACGCTTTTGTTGTTTAAAAAAAAATTTCCCCGTGTAATCAGGAAAATGTCTGAAGAGGCCTGAAATTTATTGTTGGAATTCCGGTTCATGAAAGATGCATAATTAATTGTCACGATGTTCAAGATATGAGGGTACCATTAACCCCTAAATAATCAACTTTACGATAAGTGCGCCCATTAAAACAATTTTTTATCCGCCTTTCGAAAAAATTCTATCATCACTATTACAAATAGGATTAACCCATTCCCCTAATTATTGCTCTTTCATCAGCCGAAAGCATCATTTCTATGATGCATAGATTATGTATATGAATCGCCGCTTATTACTTGGATTTATCGGTTCAATTCTGCTAATATCTCTTGCAGGGATTTGTGTTGCTGATGATGCACCCAGTTACCAGGTTTATATTCAGGGTGGAGAGAGTTCCATTACAAATGGATCAGATGAAGCGTACATCATAACCGTGAAGGATATCACCCCTTATTTTCATATCGCTGATAATGAGGAGAGTAATCTGATCCCGGTGGAGAGACTGAATAATCAGGCATCTTCCTTAAATGCAGCACTGGTTTTGGCTGGTGATAGTGACGAATCGGTGTTCATGGTTCGGGTAATCAACATGTCGTTATCAGACGGAAACAAAATTCTTACACTCAAGGTAGAACCTCTGGAATATTATGATGGGGTATTGCTGAACCTGTTTAATGAAAAGAAGCAGGAAATAGATTTAATTTCAGACAATTTATTTATTCATACTGGTGTTTATATAGAAACCATTGGAGAGCCGCTCAAAAATGATGATGCATGCACATGTGTCTGCTCTGATGGGTCTTGTGATCCAAAATACACGGGTTGGTTGTGTGGTGCCGGGTGTCCACACTAATTAATGAAGAGATACTGCCTCATAACAATCCATATTTGGGCGTTATCCCTTCAAGAAAATTTAATTTTTATTTAATCTATTCCGAAAATGTTGATTAATTTAGGGCGATTGCCTTGAATAGGTCCTCTAAGTTCCTAAAAAAAGGTTATTTCTCCAGCTATGGGAGATATATGATGATTATCGGTTTGTACTTTATGCATTCTCGATAATTGCAATGCCAAATATTTAAAAGGGTATAAAAATATTGAGATTTAGGAAATATATAATATGATTAAATATTAATCGTACTCACGCCAAGTGTGACTACACTTACTATTTGTACACCGGAAGAACCTGACCTCACTTTCATCTGCAGACCGAAGCTGCCGGAGCCACCAGAACGCTTCTCCATTCCCACAATTTGGACATTTTACTGCAATGGTGGGCAGAGTGCGGATTGAATCGGTATCCTCGACAATAACGATCTCTTTCTCCTTCATTTTATCGGTGATCTTCATCTTAGTCTCACCATGGCCTTCCTTTTCCCAGCCACAGGAGGTACAGATGAAAGACCCTCCCTGATTTTTCAATAATTTTCCGCACTTCTCACAAAACATACACATAAAGTCTGACAAAGAAACATTTAAAATATACAGCATGCCTCGCATTACTGACAGTCACATATAAAAAGTGAGAGAACAATTATCAGATTATCATTCAGACAATATGGGAAATGTTTGAACTTCTTATTCCTGTTTCCTGTCTGTTTTTTCTTCTTGCTCTGATACCGGGAAGACACCGGATCTATGCAGCCATTATTGCCTGGACAACTATCATCGTTGTCTTTATCGGCGGTCTTCCGACTTGGATAGAAGATAGCAATATTCTGTATCCAGTGATGGCAGCACTATCACTTCCATTTCTTTTCATAACAACACGGCTTCTTCTGAAGGGAAATGAAGCGGTATTCAGCCTGACAAGGGCTGCAGGAGTTGCCTTTATCATCTATGCGCCATTTGCTTTTATAGGAGAGATCGGAAATTATCTGATAGCAACAGTTGTCCATCACACCCTTCTTGTCCTGCAGCTTCTGGGGTACCCGGCATATCTTGTCCTCTGGAACACCTTTCAAAGTGGCTATTTCAGGGTCGAAATAATCCTGGCATGTACGGGTATTCAGGCAATAGCAATCATGCTTGGTGTCGCATCAGCAGTACCTACAACCACCCGGCAAAAGTGCCTAGCATTTCTCCTCATTGCTCCGGTAATTTATATCCTGAACCTGTTTCGAAATGCGGGAGTTATTATCACCTACACCAGTCAGTCATTTGCATGGCTGCCGGATATATCGGGCAATCCGGAATATGGATACTCCAGTTTTTTCTGGGCACATAATATTCTCGCAGAAGGAATTGCATTATTATTCCTTATTGCACTTGCCTACAGCCTCTTCAGACTTATTCCTGCTCTTGGAGATTTTGCCGGGGATCTTGTTCAGTCGTATGAAAAAGAGATTAAGAGTATCGCCGGTAAAGATACACAATCCTCTGAAGTGCGGAAAGATTAGTGCAAATAGCAATTATCAGAACAGATATCCAGATAAATCCTGATAGTCCTCCGAGAACAAGGACCAGAACGGTTTCAGGCCGGCCAAAAAATCCGATTCCTTCAAGAGGATCATCAATCTTTCCTTCCTTTCGTTCGGTAAATCCTATCTCGGCATAGGTCACAGGTTTGATGAATGTGTTCATCATCGACCCGATAATGGCAACTGCCACGATCCCAAAATCCCAGACCGGAGAGACCTTCATAATCCCGGAAATTATAGGAATTCCTGAAAGACCCACCCCGAGAAGGACGATCGTGTCCACATACTTATCTGCAATCCAGTCAAAAACCGCCCCGAACGGGGTTTCCCGTCCGGTCATCCGGGCCACTGAACCATCGACGAGATCGAGAATAGCCGAACAGAACAGAAAAAGACTGCCGATAAAATATGAGTGAAAAATATACGATACTGAGCAGATACAGCCGGTCAGAATAGATAATATCGTGATAGTGTTCGGAGACAACCCGGCCTTTTTACATATTTCTGCGATCGGCTCGAGATATCTGATAAACTTGTACCGAAATGCAGTAATATTCATTCTACGCTCAGTCGTTGATAATGATATAAGATATTTCTACCGATAAAAGTCCCACCTTTCAAAACTTCCTGATGAACTTTCTTCTATGAGATCGTGAGATTAATACAAATCTCACAGCAAATATTAGTCCTGTTCCATCAAACATTAGTGATACATATGTCCGACCATATAAGACGCCCTTATGTCACCCTTGTATCAGAAGTAACCATTGATGGAAAACTCACGGTTACGAGGGGCGCCTCATCCAAGCTCCTGATGCAGTTTATGTCTCATGAGGCTGAAGTACTGCTTCATCAGATTCGGGCTGATTCTGACGCAATAATGGTCGGAGCGAATACCATCCGGATAGATAACTCATTTCTCACCGTCAGACATGTTGAAGGAAAAAACCCTATCCGCGTCATCCCGTCTTCAAAAGCGGATATTTCTCCGGATGCAAACATACTCTCACCTGATGCGCCGACCATTATTGCGGTGTCCGCCCGTGCTGAAAAGGAAAAATGTGCAGCACTAGTAGAAAAGGGTGCCCACCTGGAGATATGTGGTGAGGACCTGGTCGATCTTCCTGCTTTGATGCGATTACTTTATGAGAAATATAATGTCAAATCCCTGATGATTGAAGGTGGTTCAACCCTGAACGGTAACATGTTCCAGGAAGATCTTATCGATGAACTTCTGCTCATTCATCTTCCGTTTATAGCCGGTGGAGAGGATACCCCCTCACTGGTTACCGGACTTCATCCCCGGGATGTATCAGATCTTCTGAAACTGGATCTCATCAGTCAGTATATGGCTGGAGACAATCTCATTACAAAATGGCGTGTTGTCCGATCCTGAAGATATAGAGGATCAAACCATATTCAATGGATCGGTTTTCATAAGTTCCCGAAGGATGGTTGTTGCATACTGACCGGGTGGCAGGGAGAACCTGACAAGAAGGTCTCCCTCAATTATCTCATGTGTCAGTTCTGTTTTCATGAGCATGGGACGAAATGATCCGGCAAAGGTGGTATCAAGGACTGATGACACCTTCTCAAACATCTGACTCGTTATTCCCTGCTCTTCGAGAACCGTTTGGATATTTTTGTCATCTGGCCCGGTTTCAGGAACATATGATCCACCGGGAAGCAGGAGTGCCAGGCCACATTTGTTTCTCTTCACCTGGACTTTTGCTGCATGGACAGTCGCCTGTGTTGTCTTGTCGGTTCTGCCATCCGGCCAGATGAGCCGGTCCCCAACCTCCGGTTCAAATAGAGAACGTCCATCCTGAATGCGCATGCTTAAGGTAGTATTAAAAATCCATGACTGAACTGCACTTACATACATGGATCGGAGTGTTCTGGGGAGTTGCTGAATGGCACCAAGATAATCCCCTGGGTTACTCACGAGATAATGCAGAACCGAACGCTCAAGTGATAACCGGGGAGGCAGCAGATGAAGACATTGTGCAGCATCTTCTGTATCGAGATAACAGGCTCTTCCCTCCTGTTCATGGTCCTCCATGTGTGAGCCTGGTTTTCCTATCATTACCCTGACCGCTTCCTGGTAATCTCCTTTCAGTATCTCAAATCCGATGAGATGTGTTACCGGTCGCGAGACACCAAACCGCTGGTATCCGACATAATTCGGAATGCCTTCCTGGATGGATTTCTGAAAATCTTCTAAAGATGTATACAGGGAGGTATCAGAAACATTCCTTATTCGAATAGCAAAGATGTTCCCCAGGAGGTCTCCAAGTTTTATCTGGTGTTGTGATGTGCCAAGGGCGGTCAGCGTTATATCCGGAATCGAAAGGCGTGCGATATCTTCTGCTTTGACTTTATAAATTGAGATAGACTGGGTGGTTACAGCCCGCTTGTCCTTCGTCCCTGCAAATCCTATACGTTGATGACTGATACCAAGTCCGTTCGCAATTGCTTTTATTGCCCGGTGCTGGTCCCAGTTCCTCCTGGTCAGAGAACAGATGAGATACGGCCCGTCTGTGTATGTGTGGTCGGCATTTTCTATGACTTCAAAATCCTCAGGCTGGTCTCTGAGAACCCCTCCGGTGCCGGGAGATTCAGTCCGGTAATATAAAAGACCAAGCTCTTTATCGATATCCCAGGGACTTTGCATCATAATAGTGTTAAAGAACCGGTAATTTTATCCAGATCTTCGCATTTAGCCGGTCCAAGTCCCAGAGCAGTTATCGTGCCGGGGGGTATCTCGGTCATACCCGCATCCTGAATAAGAACGGCTGCAATTCCTGCAGACTCTGCGAGGGTTTTCAGCTCAAACAACGTCTTCTGATCAGATGCCTTCAGAACCACCTTTTTTTGTCCCTCATTCATCCATGCTTTTTTAAGCGTGGCTGAACTTCTTTCATACGCACCTATTGCGGCATGTCCTGCCTGGGCACATTTTTTTCCACAACTCATCTTGACATCATTGCGAATGATGATACATTGTTTATATTTGAATTCAGGTTCTATTGCCATCTGCCTTTAGAGGTTGGAGCGATGAGTACAAAGGTCTGTTCTCCGGTGAGTTGATAGCCGGTTGTGAAGAGTACTATACCAGATCATGAACCGGAAGGTCGATGTTGCTATAGTGGGCGGAGGACCGGTGGGCTCCACAGCTGCCCGAATCTGTGCACAATCCGGTCTTAAAACACTACTTATTGAGGAACAGGCTCATTTCGGATACCCGGTACAATGTGCCGGTCTGCTGTCCAATAGTGCCTTTTCAGAGTGTGAAGTCTCCCAGTCATCTGTTCTTAATACCGTCTCTGGAGCTGATGTCCACGCGGGAGATGCTACCTGTTCATTTGATGCGGGCAGGACCATGGCATATGTGGTTGACCGGGGAGCACTGGATCATGAGATGGGAAAAGCGGCAGCTGATGCCGGTGCAGAAATAAGATTGAAGACGATTGCATCCGGCATTTCGCGCACTTCCGGAATTCTCCATCTGAAAGGGGTATACGGATCAGAGGAGGTCAGCTATAAAATGCTCATCGCTGCAGATGGGCCCCGGAGTTCAATCAGCCGGATGGTGGGCATACCCCGTGCCCCGGTGTACCTTTCTGGCCTGCAATGTGATGTGCACCACGCTCTCCCCCTCGAACATGTTCAGATCTATCCAAATGCATCTCCTGATTTTTTCGGATGGATGATTCCCCTGCATCCCGAACGAACGCGAATTGGTCTCTGCGGTATCCATAACGTGAAGGAGCGGTTTTCAGAATTTATGAAACCCTTTCAAAACCAGGCCACTCACCTGGTCAGCGGGACTATACCTCTTGGAACACTCACCAGATCGTATGATGACCGGATACTTATCGCTGGAGATGCAGCAGCCATGGCTAAACCTACATCCGGTGGCGGAGTATACACAGGTATCCGGGCTGCCCGTCATGCTGCACAGGTTGCTATTCGGTGTATAGAAACAAATGACTTCAGCCGGAAGGCTATGGCATCATATGAACATGCCTGGAAGGCAGATTTTGGCCATGAGATTCTCAGGGGTTTTCAGTTCTTTCAAATCCGGCAACAGATTTCAGAAAAAGATATGGAATCTCTCATAAGAACTCTGGCACATCCGGATTTACAGGAAGTGATTACCAAAAAGGGAGATATGGATCGACCTTCAGCTCTTATCAAGGCACTTCTTACTCATCCACGAATGATTCCGGCATATTATCTCATGGGAAAGGCCTTTGCCAGATCAAAAATATGAATATGTAATCTTCATACCTTTGGTTCTCAATAATATGGTATGGCAACCAATACACCCTCCAGCAGATTCGGACGGGGGTTCATTGTAAATATTACACATCTGAAAGTGAAATTTTCTCTCCCGTCAGAACAGGCATGGCATGGTGCCCAGGATTATATGACTGAGCTGAAACTTCCTGCTCAATTCAAAGGCACTGAGGTCGAGCAACTGACAGATATGCTCCGCCAAAAAGTTGTCTGGCATCAGGCAGGCGGGCCGGTTGACAAAGAAATGTATGATGAGGTCAGAAGAATCCTAAACCGGCTTGTTGTGGCTATTGACAAGGAACTGGGTATTTCCGATGCTGATATCGGCCAATACCATGCCTGATTATAATCCGATTAAGCTTCTGACGGTGCTGATAACGCCACCAATGGTATCTCCATTTTTAAACTGAACATCCGCCAGGGCATCATAGAGTTCAGATTTTTCACCGCCTGTCTCAAGTCCTTTTGAAAGGGCAGCGAGTGCGTCCTCTCTCTGGCCATAAAATGAAAATACAAGCCCCTTATAGAGATGTCCCCGGGCATATCCCGGCTCCAGCTCCAGCGCCTTGTTTATATACTTCATCGCTTCCAGATAATCACCAAGTAACCCGGTTGTATATCCATATGATGAGAGTACTTCCGGATCATTTGGAAGAAACTCCAGGGCCCGTTTATAGGCATCCTGTGCACTTTCAATCCGTTTAATCTTTATTGCAGTATCCCCTTTCTTTTTCCAGCCTTCACCATAATCAGGAGTGATGGCCAGAATCTGATCATAGAGATCAATGGTATCCTGGTACCGCTTTATTTTATAATTGATAACCGTGGTTCGTTCCCATATCCCGGTAAACCTGACATTACTGGCGATCGCAACATAATATGAGTCCATGGGCTGCATATCCTGTGTGATACGGGTATTTTTGGATCCCTGGTAATACCAGAGATCGTTCTTTGCGAGGGCATTAAATCCACCATCCAATGAGTAAAAAGCCTCCTTCCAATTACGGTTATGGTATTGTGCTTCGCCTGAAACAAACCAGGCAGGAACACAGGTAAGGTCCATGTTTCTTGCGGTCTTGGCTACTCCAAGGGCCCCGTTATAATCACCTTTCTGAAGGTATGAGTATCCTTTATTCGCATAGAACTCCGGCTCATCCGGTTTTAATGCGATAGCCCGGTCAAAGGCAGATTGCGCCTTATCATAATCCTTCATGTTAAAATAGGTGACACCCATATTGTTCCAGGCCGCAGCATACCCTGAATTCAGATTGGTCGCTTTTTGAAATGCCTGAATTGCTTCTGTTAATTTACCGGTACGCGAGAGCGCAACGCCCTGGACATTATACTGGACCGGATCATCAGGATTTAAGGTAACCACGTTCTGAAAGGCTTCTACTGCCTTATCTGGCTGATTGAGATATCCCCAGGAACTTCCGATGATATGCCAGGCAAAACTACAGGAAGGATCGACCTTCAGACATTGTTCAGAGGCATTAATAGCTTCCGGATATTTTTCTTCATTGTAATATATGAGTGCACGAAACTGGAGTGCAGTAAGATTCTGTGGATCATGTGTGAGCACATAATCATTCTCTTCAATGAGATCCTCTAATGAGATGGTATCAACAGTCTGATTCTCCTCTTCTCCGCTCACACAAGCAGAAATGAGTACTATGATGAACAGAACTGGGAGGAATTTTTTCATATTTGCTCCTCCCGCCATATATCCTGGGGGGTTATGCTATATAGGAAGCCATTATTAAAAAAGAATATGATATGATCTGAATCTATGATTTACTGCCCATACAGGAATGAATATCTTTTCCAAGACAGCCGATTGCATCAGATCTGCATCTCTGACAATGAGACATCTGTCTGACATAGGGTTTACATTTCTCCTGCATTGCCAGTTTCTCCTCCATGGTCGGAGGATTAATATGAGCAAATTTGGCCTGGGCGATGAGAGGGATAATATTGTGAATGAACACACCCATTTCACTGATCTTTTTGGCAATATCCGGTATATGGTGATCATTGATGCCAGGTATGTACACCGTATTTACCTTAATGAGCATCTTTTTGGCGACTGCCATCTTTATTCCCTCCAGTTGGCGTGAAACCAGAAGTTCTCCCATCTCATGGCTGGAATAATAGCGCCGTCCCTTAAAATCGATGTACTGGTAAACCTTGGCGGCAATATCAGGGTCAATTGCATTCATAGTTACGGTAATATTGGTGACCCCGTATTTTTCCAGGAGATCAATCTTGTCAGGAAGGAGAAGGCCGTTCGTACTTACACACAGAATGAGATGTGGAAATTCTTCATGTATCAAGCGGAACGTCTCAAAGGTCTCTTCATTATCCAGTGGATCGCCAGGTCCTGCAATTCCCACGACTTTTATGAAATGATATTGATCAATAATTTCGCGGACTTTTAGAAGGGCCTGCTGCGGATTTAAGACTTCACTGGTAACCCCCGGGCGGCTTTCATTGACACAATCAAATTTGCGAACACAGTAATTGCATTGGATATTGCATTTTGGAGCAACCGGAAGATGGGCTCTCCCAAAGGTATGGCTGGCCTTTTCACTATAACAGGGGTGTTCCTGGATCTTACGAATCTGGTCAGGATCCCATTTCACCATCTGGCCATCTATTTCAGTCTCCCGGTACGATTCTTCAGCCATGAATTACACGTTATCTTTTTTTCTATTAATATCGGTCGATGAAGGCGTTGAAAAGTCTGAATAGTGTTCGTCATGTAGTTGACACAACCTTCCCTGTGAACCGATATTCACACGGTGTTGTTTTTTCCATCCTGATAATATATGCTGGATAAGTTCCTCTTTTGGCATCTCCATCTCATGAGCAACTTCATCAATTGATGTGCATAAATCCTTTGTTAGTGGGATCGTGATGAACTCAGTATTTCGGGATACCGTAATCTCTTCATTATCAGGAAGAATGAGTCTGTCTTTTAAATGAAGGAGCGAGAGTTCAAAAACCGGGATAAAAAAGTAGCATGCAGAACTCCAGGACGGGTCAATAAAAGTAATAATTATCGCGAAAATGGAGGCAAAAGGAACAATCAAGCTTTTCATGAGAATGAACTTGTACAGGGAATGCGGAATTGGATTTGAAAGACCTGATGAATTCACATATACCCATTGATAAAGAAATATCAGACTTAGCAATAGCATATTCATGTGAAATAAAAGAACAGCAGGACCTTCGGTATGGTTATCGCCAGCCAGAGTCGATGTAAAGGGAAGAAGACAGGCAACAAACAATAAAATAAATGTAAGCCTGATGAGTGCCGGGTCAAGTTTTTTTATAAGAGTGAATGTCCGGTGATGGGCACCCCAGAATGCTGCAAGAATAAAAAAAGCGAGAGCAAAATGGATTATTTGTGGAAGCATCTCAATGCATATATCAACTGGTGATAGGCTCTCCGGCTCTCCGGGAAGTGCTAGACCTAGAACCAGGATAGTCATGATTATAGCAAAAACAGCATCAAAAAATGCTTCCAACCGATGAGGTGTCAGTTCTGCAAAGGGAGATGAGATTGCCTGAGTGGTAGTTTGCCTGGTCATATTAGATCTGATAATTTGACTCAATCAATATATATGATAACAGAAAAGGACTACATATGGCACAGGAAGTACTCGCCGACATATCTGATTCTGACTGGGAAACAACAGTCGAACGAAATGAGAAACCTGTTTTTGTTATGTTTTACAGTCCTTCATGCACTCATTGCATCCAAATCATGCCATCAGTAGAAGAGCTGGCCAGGGATTTTGGAACAGAAGTAACATTTGTAAAATTAAACCTTCTCATGTATGATTACATAGGAGAACGGTACGGGGTCATGGCAACGCCGACATTTCTCTACTTCTGTGGGGGAAAACCTGTACAGACCCGGGTCGGTGCAGTATTTCCTGCAATGCTCAAAAAAATGGTAGAAGAGATGGTCACTCACGGGGATGAGTGCCGGATTGCTTCATCAGAATGGAAATATGAGATTACCGGATACGGGTAATCTACTCAGTCTTTTGTTCTTCGCCTGGAATATCCTGGATAATTTCACGAGCACTGATTACTTCTTCCACAATTTCTGCAGTCCGAGCAAGATAGACCAGTTCAAGGATACCATTACGAAATGTTCTGATACATGAGGATTCCACTACGGGAGGTAGAGGGGCAGAACTCCGGTACCTGGTTTTTCCATCAAATCCGATGATATGAAGAGTACTTTCGGCAATGGCGACATTTATGTGTTCGTCAAATAATCCTCTCATTTCACAGGTTGCAATGACACGGTCATCCCATTCAACAACCTCGATTGGCGGATGTTCAATATCATGACCCGGTCCTGACCCGCCGGAAAATGGAAATCCGGGAGGCAGATTTCCTGCCATGATTATATTGACGCCTATCATTCCAGGTCTTAACTGGCCGCTACCAAATGCCTGGGAGAGTATCTTTCGTAATATATCTTCCATATTTTTGAAATCTTCAGGTGGGGTATCATTCATATGTAAAATTCTCCCTTTAAGTTAGGGTTTTATCTCATATCAAGTTCCTCAGCAATGTTTTTGAGAGGAGTGTATTTTTTGTTTGCCTTACATTTCCCGATGTTTCAGTAAGGCATATTATTTTATCCAATTTTTCCTGTTTTTATAAGGATTGCAGTGTAATAACAGCCATTTTTAGAATTTTCACCAGTTCTTAATAGTCAGGATCTCCTCTGCCAGATAAGGATATTTTTCCCGGAAGGAAAAAAAGAACAGGATTTTTACTCTGGTCACCGGTACTATCAGGGAATACAATCAACGCTTCGCGCATGAGTGAGAGGCAATAATGATTGTAGAATACATCATAAGTACTTACGTATACTTTGATGAAAGGAGTGAATTTATAGGTCTCGTTCCCTCTTTGAGAACTTTGGACTTATATATATGCATAAGATATTCCATTTTCCTGTTTCAGAATTCTAATTTTTGATACTTTCATGTAACAAAGCCTCTACTCTGCCAGTGAGCTCCTCTATCCGGGAAAAATTCTTTTCTTCCCAGAATGTCATATCCCGAAGTTCAGATGCAGTCTTGAGCAGGTCTGATGATAACTCGGTTACAAGCGCTGCCCGTTCGATCTGTTTTAGTATATACGCTGACCGATAGAGTATCTGTTGTTTTGTTCTTGGGAACAAAAGAGCCCAGGCTCCTGATTCGAAATTTTCCAGATTCTTATTATCAAGAGTCCCTTGCATATGAGTTAATATCTCTTTGAGGTATTCGGTTGTGATCCGGGGCACATCCTCAGGTTTTTTTGTCTTCGTGAATACATCATCAAGAAGATTCATCTTGACTTCCCTGACAAAGGCATTGATATCAGCTCCCACAAAATAGTGCATCTCCTGAGCGATTGAATCATAATCAATATTTTCATCAAGGAGCGATCCGAGATCTTTTAAATAAATTTCCAGAATCGCCTTTCTACCCTTCTGGTCCGGGGGCTTGATGTAGATGTGTTTTTCAAGTCTGCCCGGACGAAGCAGAGCAGGGTCAAGAAGGTCAGGCCGATTGGTAGCAGCCATGATGACTACCCCGGAGAGTTCTTCGACCCCGTCCATCTCGGTAAGGATCTGTGATAATACACTCTCACCGACCCGTGAGTTAGTGTGTTGCTGACCGCGTTGCTGGACAAGGGCATCTATCTCATCAAAAAAGATAATGGATGGTGCTGAT
>ERZ1645192.1592-NODE-1592-length-18874-cov-12.601307_pt1 | contig 18874 bp, 15 predicted proteins | sample MGYA00575354_ERZ1645192 | MGnify/ENA primary metagenome ERZ1645192 (study PRJEB40844, sample SAMN11349763) | freshwater sediment metagenome | isolation source: river sediment | host: Sediment | place: India: Faizupur Khadar , New Delhi | collected 2017-02-21 ... | reverse complement strand
GTGTTATTCATAGAAATTTCCAGGAAGGAGAGGAAGGTAATATTAATGAAGAAATTGAAAGTATGGTAGTCCCAAATGTCAGTAGTAAATTGTTTAGGAAGAAAATTACCTCCAATTTTTACAGTTTTATCTGGAGACATAACTGCACTAGGACTATTTAATAATCCAGATACACCTAGTGTAGTTTGAGAATATAAAAAAGAAGATGTCAGGAGCGAAAAAGCAACTCCTAACATCATTCTTTTAAAATATTTTCTGAACCTCATTCAGATAAGTATGTAGATATTATATAGTTCCGCCACCACCTAAACCGTGATCATGACCATGATAGTGAGCATGAGCGTGTTCGTCATATTCTTTAGGGGTAAATATCAATTCAACAGTACCTGCATGAATAGTTGTAAATACAATTGATTTCTCATTTGAACCATTAAGATCAGTAATAGTTATTGTATATGTCTTCCTGGTAAAGTTCTGCTTTCCAGCTACTGTAAGATAAGTAAGGCTAGGTATTGTTCTTTCATCGACTATAACATCATCAGACAAAGTAAATGATTGAAGGGCAGATACATTATCATTAAATCCCTTTACTATATCTTTTACTGAATTAATGAGTTGCGTTTGGTCAGCACCAACAATACCCAGATTTGACAAGGTAGTTTCTAAAGGTTCTGAGAAAACATAACCACCCTTCTTGGAGAATTTCCAATTGCTCCATGTCGCAGTAGTCAATCCTCTGTTAATTTTAAGACTATCATATACAACAATACTTTCAGAAGTCGTGCTACCAGCACCAACTGGAACATTAAGACCTAATTTATAGGACGAGAAGTGGCTGATTTTTGTAACATAATCGTTTGTTAAAACATCAAATGTAACAGGTGTAGTTTGAGTTTCCCAAGCATTATTTTTAAAATACTGAAGTACAACATTTGAATATCTATAACTTGTTAAAGGATTTTCTAATTTTAGTGTTAATGCAGGACTGAATGTATATCCGTTAGGTAAAAAGTTAAGTACTTTTAGTGGAGGAAGATTAGTAGCACCAGTTGCCTGATCAGTTCCGAGTGTTGCTAAAATTTGGTATGATGTAGTTATTGTGGCACCGGTTTCGTCTTTAGCAGTTGTATTTGGCGCAACAGTAAGTGTAGCGTCTTGTGCTCCACCTTCAATAAACAAAGTACCGCCAACAGAAGGCTCAATATACTTTCCATCTGGAAGATAAGGAACCATTTTTGCTGATAGCGTAAAGATTAGAGCATGGTCAGGCGCTGCAGTTGGAAATTCAATAGAAATAGAAGTGGGAAGAAATCCATCTTTAGTTAGATTGATAGTATACTTCCCTGATGTAGCTAAATTTAAAAATTCAAATCTACCTGCAGTATTAGTTGTTGTAGAAAGGGTTCCCATTTTAACAGTAACACCTGCCAAAGCAGCATTAGTAGCATTGTTGTAAACATCCCCCTTTATTGTATATGTTGCTGGCTTTGGATCGGGAATTGGGATTGGAGCTTCAACTCTAGTACATGCAGCAGTGAGGAATGCAAACATCAATAATGCTGATGTTGAACCCACTAGTTTTGTGAAAAATTTTCTTGTTTTCATAAATCTTAGTTTATAAATGGTTAATTTTCATATATTTGGTAAATTAATTTCCTATTAAAAAAGTTGTAAGATGAATTTTCATCTGGAGATGTTGTAAAGTATCTAGCGTATTGAGTATAGGGTCTTGCAATGTACTCCAAATTAAAATAGTCACCGGAAGTTACTCTAACAAATTTATTCCTGTTATGTTTATATGGAGGCAATGAAATTGCAAAGAAGAATCCACCATTAATGGGATAGTCAGGGATATTCATAGTTTGAACGTAGAGTCCTACTGATGAATTCTTGAAATATCTTGTTATTTCTCCTCTTAAGGATAAGTCGTTCCCAAGATATTGACCTAAAGAGGCACTTAAAATAATATTACTTGGCTTGTGTAAGTAATTTGCACCAACTTTCCATGTAATCTTATCGAATTTTGAATATATCCACTGATCAAACATTGGTATAGATGTAGCAGTATAACTAAGTTGAGCAAAAGCACCTATTTTTTTTGTAATTTGACGAAACATTTTTAAATCAACTCCTCCCCTAAACATATTAAAGTTTCCAACTGTAATCATAGTATAAAGATTACCTGGCAATCTGAATTGCTGTGATAAAGTTAAAAAGCCTGGTCTTATTTTTCCCTCTTCAATGGAGTAATCATTAACCAAGGGAAAAATAATCTGGGCCGTTGCTTTAGCTCCCCTCCATAGAGAAACCTCCAATGTTGGGTTAATATTTAACTGTAGTAAGTACATCACATCAAGTCTTGAATTTTTAAACCTGAATATTGGGTAAAATTTAATGTCAAATTTTCCAAATCCTTGATTAACGAACATTTCACCATCAAGTTTCTTCAATTCAATCATTGATTCGTTAAATTCAAAATCATTTGTCCAGTTAATAAGGCCATCATTCCCAAAAGATGAAGTATATGTTCTCATTATTGGAATTCCTTCACCCAACATTATAATTTCAATGTTTTCTGACTGGAATTCACCTATTGCCATCTCAATTACTCTTCTAGCATTTGATAAACCTTCTTGTTCGTTTTTAAAGCTTCTATTCTCAATAAAAATAATGTCTTTCCCAGGTTTGCTTATATGCCTAATATTCTCGAATCCTTCAGACCTTAGCACCCCTTCAATTCTGTCTTGAGGAAAACAAATATTTGATTTTCCAATAAAAACAAATAGCACTAAGCAAAACCTGAATAATGTATGATAAATTATAATTCGCAACCTCTTTACAATATAATAAACAAACCAATTTCACAAATGTAATATTTTTTAATTAGCAATCAAATTATTTTGAAGCAATTATGAATTATTAAACAAAAATTTAACTACTGCTATTTTAATAGTAAATTTGTAAATATTATGCTTGCATAACTTTTACAACACTTATATGTTAGGCTTATGATAAACAGAGATAAAAGGATATTTGAGATATTTCATCCGGAGGATAAAAGTCCGCTATCCATTACAATTTCTGACTCTCCTGTTCATGCCGGGTTTCCATCTCCTGCAGATGATCATATTGAACAAAAACTTGATCTCAACAAAGCTTTGGTAAAAAACCCATCTACTACCTTCTTTGCCCGTGTCAAAGGAGAAAGCATGATTGGTGATGGTGTTGAAGATGGAGATATTCTTGTTATTGACAAATCTCAAGATCCATATGAAAATTGTATTGCAGTATGTTTTCTGGAGGGGGAGTTTACTCTTAAAAAGGTTAGGATTGAAGGGGAAAATCTAGTACTAATACCTTCAAATCCAAAATTTAAGCCGATAATAATCAAAAAAGATAATGATTTTTATATTTGGGGAGTTGTTAAATACCTGATAAAAAAACTATAGATGAGAATCATACGAATTATATTCAAGATTATGTTCGTTATATATTTGGGCTTGGTCTTTTTTTTCTGTCTCTATTCATTTAATGATACCGGAGTTGACTTATCAAAAACAATATTTGGGATTAGGGCAGACAGAGTAGCTCACTTTATTATGTTTTTTCCATATCCTCTTTCTGCATGGCTGGCAGCTAAAAAAGAACTAAGGGAGAGAACAGGCAGATACTCTTACTCAGTTATCCTGGGATCTGGAATTTTAGTTGCAATTTTAGCAGAAATTCTACAATCTTTAACTCCTACAAGAGACTCGGATCCGTTTGATTTAATTGCCAATATTGCGGGACTGACAATTGCAACACTATTGATTTTTATTCTGGAGAAGTATATAGACTATGTTTGGCCTGACAGATTGTAATAATTTTTATGTAAGCTGCGAGAGAATATTTAATCCCTCTCTTGAGGGAAAGCCTGTTGTTGTACTTAGCAATAATGACGGATGTGTTATTTCTAGATCTTCAGAGGCTAAAACAATAGGTATAAAAATGGGATCTCCCCTTTTCAAATTAAAAGAGATCATAAAAGACCATGGTGTAATAGCTTATTCTTCAAACTTTCCACTATACGGAGATATTTCGGCAAGAGTCATGGAAATATTGAGAATATCCACTCCTGCAATTGAGGTATATTCTATTGATGAGGCATTTATTGATTTTAGAGAAGTGCCTGATAACGAAATATCTGCTATCGGCCATTCACTTATAAAAAAAATCAGGAAAGGTGTTGGGATTCCTGTGAGCATCGGCGTATCTAAAACCAAAACCCTTGCTAAAGTTGCGACAAAACTTAGCAAGCAATACCCTTCAACAAAAGGATTTTGCCTTATGAGCAAAGAGTCTGATATATCTCGTGTATTGAAAAAATTTCCAGTTGAAGATGTATGGGGGATTGGTCGCGCTCATTCAAAAATGCTTGCCTCTTATGGAGTATCTACTGCATATGAATTCATTTTGAAAGATGAAAAGTGGATTAGGGCTAAAATGGGTATCACTGGTCTTAGGACATGGAGAGAGTTGCAAGGGGAGAATTGTATTTCCCTTGAAGATGGAACACCAGATAAAAAACAGATATGCACCAGCAGAAGTTTTGCTTCTGATTTATCTGATTTTGAGGATTTATACAAAGCTATTGCAACTTTTGCATCCTCTTCTGCTGAAAAGCTCAGAAAGCAAAAAGGAGTATGTCGTGAAATAATAATTTTTATACTTACAAACCCTTTTAAAGAATTTGAACTAACACATAATCAGAGCGCATTGATTACTTTATCTGAATATACTGACAATTCACTTGTAATCATATCCAATGCATGCAGTGGATTAAGAGCAATCTTCCGAGAGGGTTATCAGTACAAAAAGTGCGGTGTAATTTTATCTTCAATTATCAGAAAAACAGATCTTACCCCTACTCTATTTGCATCAATAGATGAACTTAGTAAAGCGAACTCTCTAATGAGTGTTATGGATGAAATTAACTCCAAGTATGGAAATAAAAGTATCGTTACAGCGGCTGCCGGGATTGAAAAAATAAAGGCTAACCAAAATTTATTATCAAAAAGATATACAACTTCTTGGGATGATATTATTGAAGTAAAAGTTTAAATATTTTCACGAAATTTGGTTGAACATTTAGAGTTAAATTAATATTTGGATTTAAATCTGCCACAAACTCGTCTCCACTCCATAAATCAATGTATTTTTGATTAGACCTGTTAGTTATACCCCAGTGAATAAAAAGATGTTCTGGAATATGTAGGGCAAAATTAAGTGCCTGATCTGAAAAATTTACAATAATAAAAACAAGTTGGTTTTTGTAAAATCTTGCAAATGAGAATAATTTACCGGAATTATAATCACTGTTTGAGATGTTTGCAAACTGCAAATCGTACGTTTCACCAAATTTAAAAACAGGCTCTTTTAAAGAAATATTTAATAGAAATTTATATTTATTATAAAGTTCAGAGTTATATACACCTTTTTTATAACTATTTATGGATTCTAAGGGCCAGAAATCAAATATTGATGTTCTTCCATCTAAACTGCTGAAACCTTCACTATTCATACCTCTCTCCCCTAACTCCTGACCAAAGTATAATAAAAATGATGATTTGTTAAAAAGGGTTGAAACGGCTGTTGCAGGCAATCCCTTCTCTGGCGACTTTGCAATAAAAGCTGAAGCCACTCTTTGTTCATCATGATTCTCAATAAAATTCAGCATATAATCCTGTATATCACCTATTGATTGCCAACATTTTGTTATTCCATCAGGGCTACTCTCTCCTTTAACAATACCCATAAGTGTATCATAAAGACCTACTTTATCATAGAGAAGATCAAATCCAGAATTTAGATAGGTTTTATATAAATCAGGATTGTAGATTTCAGCAATAAATACAAGTTCTGGAAATTTTATCCTAATAATGTCAATCAGGTATTTCCAAAATTCAGGAGGTACCATTTCCGCCATATCGCATCTAAATCCATCTATCCCCTTGCCAGACCAATATGAGATTATATCAACCATTTTGTCCCATAGCGGAGGAACTGGATCAAAGTGCTTAGATCCGGAATTTAAAAAATCTACTCCATAATTAAGTTTGACGGTTTCATACCAATCCAGCAATGACGGATTCTCAGTAAAGCAATTGTTTCCGGTAGCCCTGGCAGGATACTCCTCATAAATATGATTTATCGTTTCATCAGGAGATTTAAAATGCTTTCCCGGTATATAATAAAAATCATTTTTTGGTGAGAACGGCAGGGTACTATTTTCGTTTTCTCCTATATCTGGGACTAATCCCGGATTTTTATCTGACTTATATACTCTTGAAACATGATTTGGCACAAAGTCAATAATCACCTTAAGGCCAGTGTCATGACATCTTAAAATAAGCTCTTCAAATTCTTCTACCCTTCTCTCATGATTATCTGCCAGATAGTGAGCTACATCATAATAGTCTTTTACTGCATAAGGTGAACCAGCAATGCCTTTTACAATTTCAGGCGGGTCAGGGACGCAATTACTACTTAAACACTGACTTTGGGTTGCATGCTCTAATATACCTGTAAACCAAACATGTGTACATCCTAAGCTTTTAATTTCCAATAAATTAGAATCTGTAAAATCTGAGAATTTGCCGGTACCATTGATATCATAAGAATTTCCGGGAACAGGCTTAGTGACTCTGTTCCCGGAAATTCTTGGTAAAGTTTGATATATAATAATTTTCCCGCTCATGGCTCTATTGCCATTTGAGAATTTTTCGAAAATCGTATTCCTCCGGATCAGAGAGATAATTTGATGCCTGTTCGTAATCCTCTTTAGTAATATATTGCATTATATTATTTATAACTGCCTGTACTCTGTCAGATTCAAGTGAGACAAGTCTTGGAGGTATCTTTCCTGTTTTAGGGTCTTGTATATCCTTGAGGTACAATGGTTCAACTTTTCCCAGATTGTCAATATAGACCATGCATCCGGTTTTACCTTCATCAAACAGCTGGTGTACAGCAATTCCAAGTTCAGTACAATATACCAAATCATAGGCAACAGGTGGCTGGCATCTTAATTCATACCCAAGCTCTACGGGTCTGCATTTTATTTTGAGACCTAGGTTACGAAGCTTAGTCTCTAATAGTTCGTTAAAAATATGCGCCTTAGATACTTTTCCAAGCTCGGGGTGGCCGTGGTCATCATATGAAAATATAACTCCAGACTCTTTTAATTCCTTCTCATCAAGCTCATGGAAAACACCTTCAGAAATCATAACTGAACCATATTCAATTCCCATGATTAACCTTTTTACGATAGAGGAGACTGCAAGTCTTATGATTTTATCAAGGGTAATAGTTGTTTTGTTGAACATCTCAGGAATAACAATCATTGGATAGTGAGCAGCAGAACCTATACCAAAAGCAAGGTGCCCTGCAGACCTTCCCATCGCACAAACAACAAACCAATTATTGCTTGTTCTCGCATCTTCATAAACTGTTGTGGCAAGTCTTGCTCCTTCCGATTTAGCCGATTCGTAGCCAAAAGTAGGTCTTGCTAACGGAAGTGGAAGATCATTATCAATAGTCTTTGGAACATGAATATTAGATATTGGAAAATTATGTTCAGTTAAAAATTTTGCTACTCTGTTAGCTGTAGATGCAGTATCGTCACCGCCAATAGTGACAAGAAGTTTAATATTATTCTCTTTAAAAAATTCAATATTGAAATTTTGTGCAAAATCCTCAGGAGTAGGTTTATACCTGCTCATAATGAGAAAAGAGCCGCCTCTGTTAAAAATAGAATCAGCAAGCAGAAAATCAAGTTCTGTATATTTTGGATTTTGAGAAAACAGTCCTTTATAGCCACCATGCAATCCAATAACACGATAACCATTTGCTATGAAGGTTTTTGCAATACTGCCCACTACAGTATTCATTCCTGGTGCGGGACCTCCTCCCGTTAAAATTACAATCGATTTTTTCATCACTTTACTTTATTGAGCCCGCAAAGTTAACAATAATTAAAAAATATGTAAATTTGTTGATTAAGATTATGAAGAAAATAATATCTGATGTCTCCAAAAGGATAACGGAGCTAAGAGAAGAAATCGAGAAACACAATAGGTGCTATTATATTGATAATCAGCCTCTAATAACTGATTTCGAATATGATTTACTCATCTCAGAACTTCAGGCTCTTGAAAAGAAATACCCCCTGCTAATCGACTCTGACTCTCCAACTGTAAGGATTGGAAGTGATTTAGACTCTGAAAGCTCAAAAAAATCATTTGATCAAAGAGAGCATCAATTCCCAATGTTATCTTTAAGTAATACCTATGATAAAGTTGAGTTAATCTCTTTTAATGAGCGAATTATAAAAAGTTCTAACCATCCTGTTAACTATGTGTGTGAACTCAAAATCGATGGTTCTGCAATATCTCTTACATATCGTAATGGAGTTCTCGCCCATGCGGTTACCAGGGGAGATGGAGAGAAGGGAGATGATGTAACAAAAAATGTTCTTACAATAAAAGCTCTGCCAAAAATACTTAAAGGTAGCGGCTATCCTGAGGAGTTTGAAATCAGAGGTGAAATATTTATGCCTTGGGAAGCATTTGACAATCTTAACATTATACGAGAGAAAAATGAAGAGCAATTGTTTGCTAATCCAAGGAACGCAGCAGCAGGCTCTCTTAAACTAATTAACACATCCGAAGTATCACAAAGAGGACTGGACATTATTTTATACCATTTTGTCTCAAATCAAAATATCTTCCCTACTCATTATGACTCTCTGAATGCAGTTAAATCGTGGGGACTACCTGTATCTGAGCACATTAAGAGATGTTCTTCTATAGAAGAGGTTTTTGATTATTTAAACTATTGGGAAATTAACAGGAAGAATCTTCCGTACCCTACTGATGGTGCTGTAATTAAAGTAGATAGCATTCCACTCCAAAAGGAACTCGGTTTCACTGCAAAATCTCCAAGATGGGCTACAGCATATAAATTTAAAGCTGAATCTGCAATGACAAAACTTTTGTCAATTGATTATCAAGTAGGAAGAACCGGGGCAATTACCCCTGTCGCAAATCTTAAGCCTGTTCTACTTTCAGGAACAATTGTAAAAAGAGCCTCGTTGCATAACATGGATCAAATGTTGTCTCTTGATATCCATTTTGGCGACTATGTATATGTCGAGAAAGGAGGAGAAATAATTCCAAAAATAGTTTCTGTTGAATTATCTAAAAGGGAGGAATCTGCAGAAAGACCTGTTTTTCCGGTTTTTTGCCCTGACTGTAATACTTTATTAGTTAAAGAAGAGGGCGAGGCTAAACACTATTGTCAAAACTCAACCTATTGTCCAACTCAGATTAAGGGTAGACTTATCCATTTTTGCAGTAGAAAAGCGATGGATATTTTGGCTGGTGAAGCAACTGTTGAAATGCTATTCAAGGATGGGTTGCTCAAAACTCCTGCTGATTTTTATAAATTAAAAACAGATGATCTCATTAAATTTGAAGGATGGAAAGAGAAGTCAGCCGAGAGATTACTGAAGAGTATTGAAAAATCGAAGGACAAGCCTCTTTACCAAGTTTTATTTGCACTAGGTATAAGACATATCGGAGAGACAAGTGCAAAATCCCTGGCTAATCACTTTGGAAGTATTAAGAAGATTTCATCTGCTACAATTGAAGAGCTGACAGAAATTAATGATGTTGGTGAAATAGTCGCAAAGTCAATTCACAAGTTTTTCAATGACCAAAAGAATATTGAGCTAATTTCCCAGCTTGAAGAAGCTGGTGTTCAAGTGGAGGGGGGAAATGGATCTCTTAAGAACAAATTCTCAGAAATACTAACAAATAAAAGTTTCGTTGTTTCAGGAACCTTTTCTGTATCAAGAGATAGCATAAAAGAGATGATTGAGAAACATTCCGGAAAGATTATCTCATCAATTTCCTCAAAAGTCAATTTTTTGATTGCTGGTTCAGATGCTGGTCCATCTAAACTAGAAAAGGCAAAAACACTTGGTATTGAGATTATCACAGAAGAACAGTTCTTTAAACTAATTGAAAAATAATTGACTATTTTTACACTTTTAATAAATAAAATAACTAGAAATAAATATTTATGAAGCAAGTAGTTATAAGCAATAAAATCAATTATCTGGGAACTAATGACAGAAAAAAATCTCTTTTTGAGAATAACTGGCCTCTTCCCAAAGGTGTTTCTTACAACTCATATCTCATATGCGATAATAAAAGCGCCTTAATTGACACTCTGGAATTTGGTTCAAAAGATGATTATCTTGATCAGATAGCTGAAATTCTTGATGGGAATAATCTTGATTATTTAATAGTTAATCACATGGAACCTGATCACTCCAGTATGATTGGGATCCTTTTAAAATTCTATCCCCAACTAAAAATTGTTTCCAACATAAAAGCTTTTAAGATGCTTGAGGCCTATTTTGGGCTTACACAGAATAATTTTCTGGAGGTAAAGGATAATGAGATTCTTGACCTTGGTTATCATAAACTCTCATTCCATATTACCCCATGGGTACACTGGCCAGAAACAATGATGACTTACGATACAACTGACAAGGTTCTCTTTTCATGTGATGCCTTTGGAAGTTTTGGCACACTTGACGGGGGTATATTTGACGATGAAATCAATTTTGAGTGGTATGAAGACGAGATGAGGCGTTATTACTCAAATATCGTTGGTAAATACAGCAATATGGTTCAAAAAGCATTTGCTAAACTTAAAGATATTGACATCAAAATGATTTGCCCATCACATGGCCCTGTCTGGAGATCAAATCCTGTAAAAGCAATTGAACTGTATGATAAATGGAGCAGATACGAATCTGAAGAGGGAGTAATTATTGCATATGCATCTATGTACGGAAATACAGAGAAGATGGCGGATTATCTTGCCAGGCTTATTTCTGAAAAAGGGATTAAAAATATTCGTATCTATGATGTTTCTAAAACCCATGCATCATTTATTTTAAGCGACATATGGAAATATAAAACAGTTATTCTTGGCTCCTGTGCATACAACGCAGGTATGCATCCAATGATGGAACATCTGTGCCATGAATTATCAGTGCTCAATCCAAAGGATAAAAATTATGCCCTGTTTGGTTCGTATAGCTGGAACGGAGGTGGATTAAAATCTCTCCTTGCTTTTGCAGAGAAGATGACCTGGAATAAGATTGCAGAGCCAGTTGAATTAATGGGAGCGCCAACTCTTTTAAAAATGGAGGGATTTCAAAATATAGCTGAAAAGATCTGAAATGAGCATAGGTAAAACACTAAGAGTTGAGAAAACCGTTAGAACTGAGGATTCAGCGGCAAGTTATGGTTCAGGATTGTTAGATGTATTCTCTACGCCTGCAATGATAGCCCTTATGGAAAAAAGTGCTCACCTGTTGGCAAAAAGTATCCTTCCATCTGATCAGGATACTGTTGGTATAGAAGTTAATATAAAGCATTTGAGAGCGACACCTGTTGGAATGAAGGTATATGCTGAGGCAGAAATTTCAGAGATCGATGGCAGAAAAATAACTTTTTCTGTTACGGCTTATGACCAAAGTGGTGAAATTGGAGTTGGGAAACATACCAGATTTATAATAGATCCAAATAAATTCATGAATAAACTGATTTGAAAAAGTATAAAGAGATACAGCACACATATCAGAGAATCTTAAAATTCCTGATTAATGACATTTGGAGGCAGGACCTTTCTGAACTAAGCATAATGAAAGCCAGAATGGTACGCTATCTCAAGGTCTTAATTATTACTATTAAGGGATTCTCCAATGACAAGGTTGGCTTGCAAGCCGTCAATCTAAGTTTTTTTTCTGCAATGTCTGTTGTTCCTTTTGTTGCTTTGATGTTCACTATTACAAAAGGTTTTGGAATGGCAAAAAAACTGGAAGATTTATTACTCACTTATTTTGCTGAAAACGAAGAGATTATTGAGTACATTCTCCATTTCGCTAACAATGTTCTTAAATCTGCTGAAAATGGATTATTTGGAATACTTAGTTTTCTTTTCCTCTTGTGGTCTGTGATTTGGCTAATGCTTAGTATTGAGAAATCATTTAACGATATCTGGAAGGTCGAAGACAGGAGATCATTCGGAAAAAGGGCACTTTATTATCCACTGTTACTTCTGGTATCTCCATTAATTATCCTGATATTTTTATCTCTTGCTCTGATATATACTAATACACTAAAATCGGTTGGCCTCCAGATAGATAAATTTATTCCAATTACATCTATTTTCACTTGGCTTACTTTTTACGGAATTGTAGCTTTAGTTTTTTCTGTCATGTACTATTTTATACCAAATGTAAAGGTAAAATTTGCTGCTGCGTTTAACTCCTCAATGGTAGTCTCTTTCGCATTTGTAGTAGTACAATTTTTTTATCTGGAGACACAGATCCTTGTCTCAGGATTAAATGCTGTTTATGGGGTTTTTGCTGCGATACCCCTATTTTTGGTCTGGATGAATATAAGCTGGACTATAATATTATTTGGAGCAGAACTTTCTCACGCTTATCAAAATGTAGATAAATACAAAATTCAAAATGAAAACGAATCTTGAACTAACTAAAGATGCTGTTGACTTCATAAATGATGATAAACTGCACAATCTAATAAATAACACCAAAGAAGATCCGGCAAAGATCAGAGACATATTCCAAAAAAGCAAATCAAAGCAAGCATTGACAGTTGAGGAGACTGCAGAACTACTTGCAATCAAATCACCGGAAATGCTTGAGGAGTTATTTCAGACTGCCCGAGACCTAAAGAGATCAATTTATGGTAACAGGATTGTCTTGTTTGCTCCCCTTTATATTGGGAACTTCTGCGTAAATAATTGTCAGTACTGTGGTTTCAGAAGCTCTCTTACCAAGGCTGTAAGAAGAACCCTCTCAGATCAGGAGTTGATTGCTGAGGTTGCTCAACTTGAGAAAGAGGGACACAAAAGATTAATTCTTGTTTATGGAGAACATCCTAAATATACCCCTGAATATATTGCACAGACTGTAAAAACCTGTTATAATGTAAAAGTTGGAAATGGAGAGATCAGGAGGGTTAATATTAATGCCGCTCCAATGACTATTGAAGGATTCAGAACTGTTAAAGAGGCAGGAATAGGAACTTTTCAGGTTTTTCAAGAGACTTATCATAAAGAGACTTACGCTAAATTCCATCCAGGGCCCGGTGTTAAAAGTAACTATATGTGGAGACTAAATGCAATGGATAGAGCATTTGAGGGGGGACATGACGATGTTGGTATTGGAGCTCTTTTCGGTCTTTATGACTGGAGATTTGAAGTGCTTGGACTTGTTGAACACGCTCATCATTTACAAAACCGTTACGGAGTGGGGCCTCACACAATTAGTTTTCCCAGAGTTAAACCTGCTTATGGTTTAGAACTTCACCTTCCTTATCAGGTTACAGATGAGCAATTTAAACAACTTGTGGCCATTTTAAGAATTGCGGTTCCTTATACAGGATTGATTATGACAGCAAGAGAGAGCGCTGAAGTAAGAGACGCTGTTATTGAATTTGGAGTTTCTCAAATTGATGCAGGGACAAGATTAGAAATTGGGGGATATCAGGAGGAGAGAGGAAAAAACCAAGAGCTTGACAGAGAGCAGTTTGAAGTTGGCGACAGAAGAGAATTAGACCAAGTAATTGAATGGCTTCTGACTAGGGAATTCATTCCAAGTTTCTGTACATCTTGTTATAGGGTCGGAAGAACCGGCGAGCATTTTATGGAGTATGCAATTCCGGGTTTTATCGGAAGATTTTGTACACCAAATGCAATGCTTACACTTGCCGAATATTTAGAAGATTACTCATCTGAGCAAACAAAAAAAGCTGGTTATGACTTGATAGAGAGGGAGCTCTCTTTTATCTCAGATGAGAAAAAAAGAAATGACGTAGCATCTAAACTGGCATTAATAAAAAGCGGAAAAAGAGATTTACTTTATTAATCAACTATGTTTACAGATAAGGATAACGAACTCATAGACAGAGAGTTTGAAGAACTAAGACTGGCAAGTTTAAAACGCTGTGCAAATCAGTCAGAATATGAAATTGTTCTTAAAGCTTTCGAATTTGCCAGAGCAGCACATAATGGTGTTAGAAGGCGTTCTGGTGAACCATATATATTGCATCCAATATCTGTTGCAAAAATTGTTGTCCAGGAGATTGGCCTTGGATACAAATCAATCGTCTCAGCTCTGCTTCATGATGTAGTAGAAGACACAGAGTATAATACTGATGATATTGAACGGTTATTTGGAGCAAAAATTGCCTCTCTTGTTGACGGGCTTACAAAAATCAAAAGTGCCTTTGATAGTGGAACAAGTAGTCAGGCAGAAAATTTTAAAAGAATTCTGCTTACTTTGAACGACGATGTGAGGGTAATACTGATTAAGCTTGCAGACAGACTCCATAATATGCGTACTATTGAGTACATGCCTGAGCATAAAAGGTCTAAGATTCTCAGCGAAACAATGTACATTTTTATTCCCCTGGCACATCGTCTTGGATTATACAGCATTAAATCAGAATTGGAAAATATTTGGCTAATGCATACATTGCCTTCAGAATTTGAGAGTATTCAAATAAAAATTTCTCAAACTATTGCCGAAAGAGGCATAGCAATGGATAGCTTCATGGAGCCCATTTCAGAGAGCTTAAAAAAGGCCGGGTATGAGTTTTCTGTCTCTAAAAGGACAAAAAGCCCCTACTCTATTTGGAGAAAGATGAATGCTAAGTCAATCCCTTTTGAACAGATATATGATCTTTATGCTGTAAGAATAATTTTTGAAGCCAAAGAAGATCAGCCGGAAAGGATTCAGTGCTGGCATATTTATTCACTAATTACAGAAATCTATCTTTCAAAAACAGACAGAATACGGGATTGGGTAAGCACACCTAAAATCAATGGTTATGAAGCTCTGCACTGTACTGTAATGGGGCCGCAGGGCAACTGGATTGAGGTCCAGATAAGGTCATCCAGAATGAATGATTTGGCTGAGAGAGGCGTTGCTGCACATTGGAATTACAAAGGATCATCACCCTCTGAAGGAGATATGGACAAATGGTTGAATCTTGTAAGAGAGGTCCTGGAGAATCCAGATGTGAATGCCTTAGAATTCCTTGATAAGTTTCATACCGGACTACTCTCGTCTGAAATATATGTTTTTACACCAAAAGGAGAATCGAGAGCTTTACCAAAAGGTGCAACCGCACTCGATTTTGCTTATGCGATACATACTGAAGTTGGTAATAAAGCGATTGCTGCAAAGGCTAATTTTAAACTAGTGCCACTTACTTACGAACTAAGAAATGGAGATCAGATTGAGATAATAACAGCCGAGTCACAAAGACCTCAAAGAGATTGGCTGGAATTTATTGTAACTCCAAAAGCAAAAGGACTAATACTTGATGCTTTAAAGTCAGAAATTAAGGACTCTCAGAAAAAAGGACAGGAGATCCTTGATGAAAGGCTTAAAGGGATGGGGATTAAGCCACAATCCAGAGTATACAGAAAACTTTCGGAAAATTATAAACTAAATAACAGAGAAGAGCTTTTTAGTAAAATTGGAGCAAATATTATCGACTTAACAGATCTATCCAAAGTTCTTAAGAAGAATACAACTAGTAAATTTGTTCGTTACTGGAGCTTACAATTCTCAAAGATTACAGGCGGTGATTCAGATGGTAGTGTTGAGTGGAAAGGAGAAGAAGAACTTTCGGACGAGTCATCAAATTTGAATCCTGCTGTTAAAGATGAAAAGAGATCTAAGATTGACATTAAAAAGGATTTCCTTCTTAGGGAGAACCCAATTGAAAAGACTCTCTCATACCAGGTGGCAACCTGTTGCAGGCCAATCCCCGGAGATAAAGTTATTGGGTTTATTGACGACAATGATATCGTAATAGTCCATAAAAACAGCTGTCCCGAGGCAATTCATCTTGCAGCCCGTGATGGTGACCGTATTGTAAAGGCTAAATGGAGTAAGCATACAGTACTATCTTTTTTAGCCCGAATAAATATGAGGGGTATAGACAGACTCGGAATACTAAACGAATTGACTCAGTATATTACACTTGTTCTAAGCGTAAATATCAGAAAGATATTCATAGAGACCCACGATGGTATATTTGAAGGTTATATTGATTTGTATGTCCACAGCGTAGAAGATCTTGACAAATTAATGAAGCAGATGTCAGGTGTTAAAGGAGTTATGAGTGTTGTCCGCTCAGAGATAAAAGATAACCAATAAAAAAAGATGCAGATTAAAATTTTAAGAAGAGTACTATTAGGAATACTATTTTTATTTACAGTTTCCCAGTTACTTCCCTCTTGTGCCAATACAACAGCTCCCCCTTCCGGAGGAGAAAAGGATACTCTTGCACCTATTCTTTTAAAAGTTAATCCGGATACTAACAAGATTAACTTTCCTGTTTATGGTCAAAAAATAGAGCTAACATTTAACGAGTATGTAGTTCTTAAAGATGCTGAAAAAAATATTGTTGTCTCTCCTCCCGTTAAAAAAAGAATTGAGACTAAGGTAAGAGGAAAAAGTATTATTGCAGAATTTCCGGATTCACTTAAATCTGAGACAACATACAATATTGCATTCAATAGTTCAATTGCCGACAATAACGAAGGGAACTTGTTGCCCCCTTACAGGTACTCTTTCTCTACGGGTGCAAATATTGACTCGTTGATTGCAACTGCAGAAATACTGGATGCTTTTACTCTTTTACCTATTCCCAATGCGACTTTGGCTTTTTACGAAAATCATTCGGACTCTGTGCTTTACAACACTTTACCTTCTGCTATTGCAAAAAGTGATAAATGGGGCTATTTCACTATCACAAATTTAAAGCATGTTCCCTACAGAGTCATTGCATTCACCGATGACAATGGGAATAACATATATAATCCGGAAAACGAAAAGCTTGCTTTTCTTGATACGCTTTTCTCTCCTGTCAAGGTAATGAAGAGAGGGATGGAGGAACTTAAATATGTTGATCCAAAAGATACTACTGCCTCTCTGGCTAGAAAAAGTGATTTCAGACTATATCTTTTTAAAGAGGAGAATGACAAACAGTTTATAAAAAAACACGAAAGAGTATCTGAAAATTCTGGTTATGTTAAGTTTAATGCATCTGATGTAATGATTGATTCGTTAGGCTTTAAAGAAATTGACTCTGTTAATCTTATAAAGCAATTTAACATAAAACGCGATAGTCTGGTTTTGTGGATTAAAGGAGACATTAAAAGAATACCTGATACATTAAACCTTGATATTAAATATTATAAAACAGATTCAACAGACAAGTTAACATTGGCCAGAGAATCTCTGAGATTTCCTTTACCAAGGAAGGCCAAACAACAAGATCAGAGAGTTAAAGACAGACCGGAAAAAAGATCAAATCTTCTTGAGCTGAAGCTTGATGCAACTCCTGCTATGGTAGAGAAGGATGGTTACCAGATTATCTTTCCTGCTCCTATTGAAATAGTTTCCTCTGACAGCATAAAGTTTACTTCTTTAACGACTAAAGGAGTGGAAAAAGTAGAAAAATACAGAATAATTCCTGATAGTATTGAGATCCGAAAGTACATCATCAAGCCTGAAATAACTCTTCAACAGGGATTTGATTACATATTGTCATTAGGGAAGGGTGCATTCAAAGATATATCAGGTAATACAAATGACTCAACTGCCAACAAAATAATGCTTCCAAAAAGCGAACAGCTGGGAAGAATCGATTTAGATGTTTCTGGTATTAATAGTGGTTCTTTTGTTATTGAGCTGATAAATCAATCCAGGGATAAAATATTCAGGTCATATAAAATCTCATCCGATTCAAAAATTGAATTTAAATATCTGGACCCCGGTAAATATTCAATAAGGATATTCAGAGACACAAATGGAAATGGTATATTGGATTCCGGTATCTTAAAGGAGAGAAAACAACCTGAAATGGTTAGATTATATAAAATGCCATCCGGATCAGAAATTATTGACTTAAAAGAGGGAATGGAAATTATGCAGAGTATAAATCTTAATGAGATCTTTAAATGAAACGGATTGGGCTGGTTATTTTTTTAATTATTTCCATATCTGTGAATCTTCAATCTCAGAACAAGGTTCATATGGCCGGTGTTAGAATGGGCTATAATATAAGTAATGTTAATTATTCCCCTCCTAAAGATCACAGTCCTGTTAACACCATTAAAAACTACTCATTATTATATACTTATTATCATGATCTTTGGGGGGCTTCACCATATTTTGGATTTCAGACAGGGGTGTCTCACCTGGAGACAGGATTTGAAATGGGAGGAACCAGATATATCACAGAGATGTATCAAATTCCTTTAGTTTCACAGTTTCATATAGATTTCTGGAAAATGCGCCTTCTTTTAAATATTGGAGGATATGGTGCATACAGAAATAAAAGGCTAGAACCTGAATCATATACATTTGAACCTGATGATTACAGAATGGAGTTTGGAATAATTGCAGGAGGAGGATTAGCTGTTGTTTTAAAGCCCTTTGAAGTTCATCTGGAAGCGAATTATAACTACTCTTTTACCTATCTGCACGATCCAAGAAAAGGAGATTCTGCAAGACCTCTCTACTCCTACCCTAATCAGTTCATAATTAGTGCATCTCTTTTCTTCCATATTAAATCAAAATGAAAAAAGTAATTGTTAAAGTAGGTAATATCTATTTTGGAGGAGATTATCCTATTGTGGTTCAAACAATGTGCAACACTCCTACTCAGGATATTGATGCTTCTTTTAAACAGTGCGTAAATCTCTC
>ERZ1645192.1591-NODE-1591-length-18880-cov-22.034635_pt1 | contig 18880 bp, 11 predicted proteins | sample MGYA00575354_ERZ1645192 | MGnify/ENA primary metagenome ERZ1645192 (study PRJEB40844, sample SAMN11349763) | freshwater sediment metagenome | isolation source: river sediment | host: Sediment | place: India: Faizupur Khadar , New Delhi | collected 2017-02-21 ... | reverse complement strand
GCAATTAATCCGCCACATGGTAAACAAATTTTAATTATCTCCTTACTTTTATTTAAAAAATAGTATATTTGCAGGTTAAAATTTTAATCCCTTGCACATGGTAACCATACTGGAAGCTACAACCAAAAAACAGATGAAGCAATTCATCATGTTCCCTTTTGAACTTTATAAAAATGATAAAACATGGGTTCCTCCACTTATTTTTGATGAGTGGAACACATTCAACCGAAAAAAAAATCCTTCTTTTGAATTTTGCGACGCTGCATTTCTGCTGGCATTGAAAGACAATAAGGTGGTGGGACGCATTGCAGCCATCATCAACCACAAAGCCAACGAAACCTGGAAGGAAAAGCGCACCCGCTTTGGTTGGATTGCATTCATCGACGACCCCGAAGTATCAAAAGCGCTGCTGGATGCTGCCGAAAAATGGGGTGCCGATAAAGGAATGACAGGAATACACGGTCCGCTCGGTTTCACAGATCTCGATCCGGAAGGCATGCAGGTGGAAGGTTTCGGAAACAACTCCACCATCACCAGCGCACACAATTACCCCTACTTCCCGGTGCACATGGAGAAACACGGATTCCAAAAATCGGTGGACTGGGTGCAGTATAAATTCAATGCTTCGCAGCCCATCCCCGAAAAAGTGTTGCGCATCAACAAACTTATCGCGCAGAAATACAAAGTCAACACCGTAGTTCCGAAAACCAAAAAAGAGGCTCTGAAATACGTTCCGGGATTCTTCAAAGGGGTAAATGAAGGTTTCAGAAATCTGTACGGTTTCACCGAACTGAACGAAAAACAAATCAGGTACTATACCGATGCCTATTTTAATTTTGCCAAACCGGAACTGCTTTGCTTTCTCACCGACGAAAACGACGAAGTAGTTGGATTCGGTATTTGTTTTCCTTCGCTGTCCAAAGCTTTTCAGAAAGCCAAAGGGCGGTTGTTTCCCTTCGGTTTCATTCATATCCTGAAAGCATTGAGAAACTACGACGAAATAGACCTCTACTTCAACGGCGTAATGCCCGAATGGCAGCATAAAGGCATTCACTCGCTCTATTATGTGGCTATGAATGAGATAGCAATAGCCCGCAAAGTAAAATGGGCTTATTCCACCGGTCAGCTCGAAACAAACATCAATGCGGTGGGCATCTGGGATAATTACGAGAAAGAACCGTATTTCAGAACACGCTGCTACATCAAAGAGTAGTGAAATTGATTCCATAAAAAAAGGCTGACAAATGTCAGTCTTTTTTTACGACGAAAAAAAACCGGTGGTCGGGCTTATTTCTTTTGTTTCAGCGCGGCTTTGGCTTTCTTTATTTCGAGTTTTGCCTGTTTTCTTTCCACTGCCAGCTGCTTTGATTTCAAATCCTGGTCTCTCTGATATACATCAAGCTGACGAATTCTTTCGCTGATTTCGTAGTCTTTTTCGTCCAGAATTTTTTGCTGATCGGCCAGTTTATCCACGTTGTATTTCAGGGTTTCGCGTTTCATATCCCATTTTTCCTGAGCGGCTTCAATTCTTCGCTCACGGTCGTCAAACTGAGCCAGCCGGTCCTGCACCTGCCAGTCGGACAATTCGTCGGTTTTTTTCTTGAATTCTTTTCGCTCTTTTCTCAACAGCTTCAATTCCCTCCCCCTGAGTTTGTTTTCCTTTTTCAGCAGTTTCTCATCTTCCTTGTAGAAATTACGTTTTTCCTTCAGGTTTTTCTGTTCGTTTCTCAACACTTTTGCATAATCCTTAGCCTGGTCCTGATACGATTTCAGCTCTTTCCTGTTTTTGTTTACCACTTTCTCAAGCACTTCCACTTCGTAGAGGTATTGCTCGTTGTCGGTTTTGTGTTGTTTGATACCATCCACATCCACCATATCAAATACAGGAGTTTCCCACTTATAATATTTGCCGGCGGTATTTCCGTTTTGATATACATCCGGATTTTCAGCTGTTTTCCGGAGTTGCCTGTCATTTTCAGGAGCCGTTCTGATGGTATCCACCGGTTGATATCTGACTGTATCAACCACATACTGAGCACGTAAAACACCTGTAGCCGAAAGTATAAAACCGAATACCACAGCAAAGTTGAAAAGAATTGATTTCATAAGTTTATAATTTTAATATTTGCCCCCTACCCCCGTTCCGCTGAGCTCAAGTCGAGGCCTGAAGGGGGAATAGAGAGAAGTTAGTTTCATCAATAGTTACTCAATTTTGTGTCCTGAATTTTTAATCAGGTCACGAGTGTATCATTTGTAGTTGTTGTTATTTTAATGTAATTAAATGAAGCCTGTCTGTAAGTGTTCCGTAACCATCAGCTAAACGCTTCCGGTAAATTCAAATTTTATTAAACGTACAAATATAAAATAATTTTGAGATATCAACATCATTATTAATCAATTAGTTTTTCATCGAAAAAATCCGGACATTCTCATTTTACACCAGATTTCATTTGTAAACGGCGTACAATTTATTTCACTATTCATTATAAATGCCTGATTATTTTTCTATTTAAAACATTTTCTACCATTTTATTTTTATATTGTTATAAATATGTTTCCTGTAAAAATATTCAATTCAAAATGTTTCTAAATAAATACACAGCATTATAACTTTGCAAAAAAAAAGAGAGATATGAAACAGCCATGCCAAAATACTTTTAACACTCAAGGTAATGATTGTATGGCGTGTTCTCCCGATAATTCGGGACAAGCTATTTGACCTTAGTGTTAAAAAATATAATATAAACAGATGAAATTTACAAAAATGCACGGCTCTGGCAACGATTACATATATGTAAACGGCTTTGAACAAATCATTGAAAATCCGGGCGAAATTGCCATCCGCCTGAGCGACCGTCACAAAGGTATCGGTTCCGACGGGCTGGTGATGATACTTCCGTCCGAAACCTGCGATTTCCGCATGCGCATGTTCAATTCCGACGGATCGGAAGCTGAAATGTGTGGCAATGCCTCCCGCTGTGTCGGCAAATATGTATATGACAAAGGACTGACCAACAAAACCGAAGTAACTCTGGAAACTCTTGCCGGTGTGAAAGCGCTTAAACTCTTTGTGAACAATGATAACAAAGTGGAAAAAGTGACTGTGGATATGGGTGAGCCAATTCTCGACGCGAAACTCATCCCCACCACCTTCGACGAGTCACCGGTGATTAACAGGGTGGTTTCTTTCGGCAAATATACCGATTATCAGGTTACCTGCGTTTCGATGGGCAATCCGCATGCCGTTATGTTCATGGACAATGTCAACGAACTTGATCTGCCGAAAATCGGACCTGTGGTTGAACACGCATCTTATTTCCCCAACCGTACAAACACCGAGTTTGTTGAGATAATTTCACGCGATATGCTGAAAATGCGCGTGTGGGAACGCGGAGCCGGCGAAACAATGGCATGCGGCACCGGAGCCTGCGCTACGGTTGTAGCCGCTGTACTCAACGGGGTTGCCGACCGCAAGACAACGGTTCAGCTGCTTGGAGGCGATCTCGAAATTGAATGGAGAGAAGCTGATAATCACGTATATCTGACCGGCGACGCAGTAACCGTTTTCGAAGGCGAAGTGGAATTATAAAATATACACTATTAACTATAAACAAACAAATGGCTTATATTAACGACAATTTTATTAAGATACCCGCTACATATCTATTCTCCGAAATAGCAAAACGCGTTGCACAGCACAAAACTGAAAATCCTGAGGCAGATATTATCCGCATGGGAATTGGCGATGTTACGCTCCCACTGCCCGATGCTTCCGTCGACGCCATGATTACCGCAGCCAACGAACAACGCAAAAGTGAAACTTTCAGAGGCTATGGACCTGAACAGGGTTATGATTTTCTCCGGAACAGCATCGTTGAAAATGATTTTAAATCACGTGGAATTGACATTGAAGCTGACGAGATCTTTGTGAGCGACGGAGCTAAAAGCGACACCGGAAACATCGGCGATATTTTCGGGTTGCAGAACCGGGTGGCCATCACCGACCCCAGTTATCCCGTGTATGTGGACACAAACGCTATGGGAGGCCGGGCAGGAGAACCTTCTGCCAGCGGACAGTGGACCAATCTGATTTATCTTCCCTGCAATATGGCCAATAACTTTGTGCCGGAACTTCCGAAAGAGAAAGTGGACATTATTTATTTGTGTTATCCAAATAATCCTACCGGAACCACACTTACAAAAGAACAACTGACTGTTTGGGTAAATTATGCCCGTGAGAATAACGCGATTATTCTTTTCGATGCTGCTTACGAAGCTTACATCACCGAGGAAAACGTTCCCCACAGTATTTTCGAAATTGAGGGAGCCAAAGATATAGCCATCGAATTCCGCAGTTTCTCCAAAACCGCTGGATTTACCGGCACCCGCTGCGGATATACCGTTGTGCCCAAATCAGTGACCGCCTTATCCGAAAATGGAGAAAAAGTAAGCCTGAATAAACTCTGGCTTCGCCGTCAAACCACTAAATTCAACGGCACCTCATACGTTGTGCAGCGTGCTGCCGAAGCAACTTACAGTCCGGAAGGAAAAAAGCAGGTGAGAGCGTTGGTAGATTACTACATGGAAAATGCCCGCATCATCCGCCATTCGCTTGAAGCAGCCGGACTGACCGTTTACGGCGGAGTAAACGCTCCCTACATCTGGGCCAAAACACCTGACGGTATTGGCAGTTGGGAATATTTCGACTATCTGCTGAAAGAAAAGAACATTGTATGCACACCCGGCGCAGGCTTCGGACCTGCGGGCGAAGGATTTGTACGCTTCTCCGCCTTCGGAATTCGTGAAAACACAATCAGAGCCATGAAAAGGCTCGAAAAATAAAACAACGTCACAATTCATATCAGAAATCCCGATCAGCAACGCTGACCGGGATTTTTTTTTATTTAATACCCTCTTTACTACAACAATAAGTTTCAGGGGTGCTCTCTACCGGATATAACTTTTCAAAAAAAAATCGATATAACATTCCTGATAAACGGAAAAACAGAAACCAGTCCTTCAAAAAATCCTGTCAAGCACAGAAACACAAGAATAATTAACATAAACAAAAAGAAATCTTTAATTCCAATATTTCAATCTGTTGCAAATAACAGATTATTATTGTCATATTGTAACGTTTTTATTTTATTTGGTTTCTTTTTGATGCATTGTTTAATTATTTTTTATATTTATGACAGCAATTTATTGTTTTTACTATCTTTCTGAATACTTTTGTCTCGTTATATAATCATTTTGAATATAATGTTTAATTTTTTCAGTCATTATGATATCTCACACTTCAATATCATATTAAAATGCAGATAATAATCAACAAACAGATTTAGTATTAACACTAAAAAAAATGAATTTATGAAAAAGGTAAAAATCATTATGATTGTCATGCTAACAGGCATCTTTTCTTTGCACATCCGGGCGCAGAGCGTAAGCACAGGTTTAGATCTCGTCAGTACCTACGTCTGGCGGGGCACAAAATTATCAGGTGCATCCATCCAGCCACTCCTTCAATTTACAAAAGGTGGATTTAGCATAGGTTCGTGGGGCTCTGCCGGCTTTGACGGCTTCCTGGAAATGGATTTATTTGCCCGGTACGCTTTCAACTTCGGGCTCACCGCCGGGCTGACCGATTATTACTTCCCGGGAACCAACTACTTTGATTACAGCAAAGACACAGGATCTCATGGTTATGAAATAAATCTTGGCTACAACATGCAAGGTTTTTCTGTATCCGCAAATTATATGCTGAACGAAGCGGGAGGAGCCAAGACTGCCGGCGGCGACAAATACTTCGAGCTGGGATACACCCGGAAAAACATCAGCTTATTTGCCGGAGCTGGCGACGGCTGGCACACGCCTTCGGGCGAATTTGGCGTAGTTAATCTTGGGTTGAGCGCAACAAAAGAATTACTGATTTCGGAAACATTCCGCGTTCCCGTAAAACTGAGTGCAATTCTCAATCCCACAACAAAGCAATATTATCTCACAGCCGGTGTCACACTATAATCAGGTATTTGACAAAGAGAGTAAAAGTTTAAATAATCATTTTGAAACAATTTTGTGATAATTACCACGCATTTTGACACAAATAAAACATGTTTTGAAATATATTTCTGCTAAATTTGATTTTTATTTATCTTTTTGTTTTGTATTATAAATTATTTATATACTTTTGCTGCCGAAAACCATATCCGGCAAACAAAATGCAAGTTATTCTATTAAAAAACTAACAAGTTAACAACATGAAGAAAATTGAAGCGGTAATTCGCAAATCCAGATTCGAAGATGTAAAGGAAGCACTGAACGAAGCGGGCATCGAGTGGTTTTCATACTGGGACATCACCGGCCTGGGCAAGTCCACCGAAGACCAGGTTGTAAGAGGACAGATTTTTAAATCAAATTACATCCAGCGTCGCATGCTTTCTATTGTAGTACGCGATGTGAACCTCGAAAAAACAGTCAATGCCATTCTGAAATCAGCCCGAACAGGCGAAATGGGCGACGGAAAAGTTTTTGTTTATGACATTGAGGAAACGTACCGTATCAGAACGGGCGAATCGGGACCCGGCGCTCTTTACAATAAAGAAAATTCCGAAAATCTCTAATCTCTCACAAAAAATATTACAAAAATGAAAAAATACATATACACCCTTTTAGTATTATTAGCAGCATCGGTCACGCAACTTGAAGCTCAAACAAATGCCGCTGTTACCCCAGTTATCAATTCGGGCGATACAGCCTGGATGATCATGGCTACCGCACTGGTTTTATTCATGTCAATCCCTGCTCTTGCGCTTTTCTACGGTGGTTTGGTTCGCCGCAAAAACGTATTGAATGTATTTATGCAATGCCTTATAATCGTAGCTGTCATCAGCATCGAATGGGTGATTTGCGGTTACAGCCTGTCATTCGGCAGTTCAAACGGATTTCTGGCTCCATTTATTGGTGGTTTTGATTGGGCTTTTTTGAGAAATATTCATGCATCCGATCTTAGTCCCTATTTCATATCACATTCGCAAGTTGCAGCCGACGGAACCAGCATTGGCACCATACCTCACCTTGTATTTGTGATGTACCAATGCATGTTTGCAGTCATTACACCGGCTCTCATTATCGGGGCATTTGCTGAGCGCATCAACTTCAAGGGATTTTTGATATTTACCTTACTATGGTCTTTGCTTGTTTACAATCCGGTTGCTCATTGGGTTTGGTCAGCCGACGGCTGGCTGTTCAAGCTCGGAGCACTTGATTTCGCGGGCGGCACTGTTGTGCATGTCAATGCCGGAATTGCAGCTATCGTCACAGCCATCATGCTCGGCAAACGCCGAGATTACGAAGGTCACGCGCTTCCGCCTCACAATATTACATATGTCGTGATGGGCGCAGCCATGCTTTGGGTCGGCTGGTTTGGTTTCAACGCCGGGAGCGGGCTTGCAGCTGACGGACTGGCCGCCAACGCATTCATGGTCACTCACATTGCAGCAGCAGCCGCAGCACTTACCTGGGCTGTATTGGATTGGTTCAATGACAAAAGACCAACCATTGTAGGAACAAGTACCGGTGCTGTGGCCGGATTAGTTGCCATCACTCCGGCTGCCGGTTTTGTTGGTGTAGGCGGAGCATTGGCCATTGGAGTGGTTGTTTCACTGGTTTGTTTCGTTATGGTTGCCCGCGTAAAACCCAAATTGGGTTACGACGACTCGCTTGATGCATTCGGAGTTCACGGAATTGGCGGTATGATTGGCGCTATCATGACCGGCCTCCTGGCTACTCCGGTGGTTCAGCAGGCTTATAGCGGAGCATTTTATGGCAACTGGCATCAGTTATGGGTTCAGTTAATAGCGGTTGGCGCTACGATAATCTATTCCGGCCTGGGCACATTTATCATTTTCAAGGTTACCGGGTCCATTATTGCCGTCAGAGCCAACGACAAACATGAAGCAATCGGGCTGGATGAAACACAGCATGGTGAGACTGCTTACACCAGTTTCGAATAGACAAAAAACTTTTTTACGAATGATTGATGCAGTGGCGTCAATACAACAAAATATTTTTTGAAAACAGGTCTGTCAGCGAATATAAAATTACACATCGCATCCCTGTCACAAATACTGAGATTGCGATAAAAGGATATGCTTTCATTTTATCGTATGTTTTGAGTTTTATTGTTTCGGGCAGACTACTTCGTGATGAAATAGTCTGCCTTATTTTTAAAATACATTTTGTAAGCTACAAATTAATTATAGTGTTATTTTTATTGCATTTATTCGTTATTAAAGTCATTTTGTCATAATAATTAAATTTTTTGAAGTGTTTTTTCAACAACTAAAAAAATACATAAATTACCATTTGAAACTTAATTGATTTATTTGATATCATACATTAACTTTATATTGATTTTTCATTACATATTATCACTTTACCTGTAACAGGATTAAAAAATACTATATTTAGTTGTGTTTAGCTTTCAAAATATCTATTTTTGCACCATATAATAAACAGATTTTTATTAATTAGAACTGAATATAAAACAAACCATATAATTACCTACAATTATGTCATCATTAAGATTTAAGGCAGTAGAAGAAGCATTTAAGAAAAAAGCGTTGTGCGTTACAGCACCTTCGAAATTCACCACCGATTACTACGGTAAATATGTATTCACCAAATCCATTATGGCCAAATATCTGTCCAAAGATATAATGAAAGCGCTGAATAATGCCATTGATAAAGGAGTTACTCTTGATCGAAATATAGCTGATGATGTAGCTACCGGCATGAAAATGTGGGCTATGGAACTTGGAGCGACACACTACACGCACTGGTTTCAGCCTCTGACCGACGGAACAGCCGAAAAACATGACTCGTTCATCGACTATGCAGCCGGACCCGGTGAAGCTATTATCGAGGATTTTTCGGGAAAACTCCTGGCACAACAGGAACCTGATGCATCGTCCTTCCCGAGCGGTGGTATCCGCAGTACATTCGAAGCCCGCGGATACACAGCCTGGGATCCTTCGTCACCTGCTTTTGTGGTGGATGATACACTTTGTATTCCTACCATATTCATCTCCTATACCGGCGAATCGCTCGACATGAAAGCTCCATTGCTCAAATCGCTTAACGCTGTCAACAAAGCAGCCACAGCGGTTTGTCAAATGTTTGACCCGAACGTAAAAAAAGTTACTGCTTATCTTGGCTGGGAACAGGAGTATTTTCTGATTGACGAAGGATTGTATGCTACCCGGCCTGACCTTATGCTCACCGGTCGTACATTGATCGGTCACGAGTCTGCCAAAAATCAGCAGATGGAAGACCATTATTTTGGTTCTGTACCTACCCGTGTTGCAGCTTATATGAAAGATCTGGAATTTGAGGCTTATAAGTTCGGTATTCCAGTGAAAACCCGTCACAACGAAGTAGCCCCTAACCAGTTTGAGCTTGCTCCTATTTTTGGAGAATGTAACCTGGCTGTCGACCAAAATCTGCTGGTGATGTCCATTATGAAAAAAGTGGCACGTCGTCACGGTTTTCGTCTGCTGCTGCATGAAAAACCCTTTGCTGGCATTAACGGCTCCGGGAAACACAATAACTGGTCACTCGGAACTGATACAGGCGTCGGATTGCTTACACCGGGAAAAACTCCGGCAGAAAATCTTCAATTTATCACCTTTTTGGTTAACGTCCTAATGGCCGTATATAAAAATAATGCCTTGCTGAAAGCATCCATTATGACGGCTCAGAATGCGCACCGGTTAGGTGCAAATGAAGCACCGCCAGCCATCATTTCAGCGTTTCTCGGAAAACAGATTACAGCCGTGCTTGATAAACTGGAAAACAGCACCAGCGATGAAGCAATTGTAGTGAGCGACAAACAACAACTGAGTTTGGGTATTGCTCACATTCCGGAAGTATTGCTCGATAATACCGACCGCAACCGTACTTCACCGTTTGCTTTTACCGGTAATCGTTTTGAATTCCGAGCAGTGGGTTCATCCGCCAACTGTTCCTCAGCAATGGCAACTCTGAATGCTGCCGTAGCCGCCCAGCTGACTGAATTTAAGATAGCTGTGGATGCTAAAATCGCTGCCGGCTCCACCGAACAGAGTGCCATATTTGAAATTCTGAAAGAATATATCAAAATCTCAAAACCAATACGTTTTGACGGCAATGGTTATAGCGAAGAGTGGAAAGTCGAAGCAGCGAAACGCGGACTGGATTGCGAAACAAGCGTTCCTGAAATTTACAAGGCATTTACGAGCGAACAAAGCGTGAAAATGTTCACCTCAACAGGTGTACTCACCGAAAAGGAACTTGAAGCCCGCAACGAAGTGAAATGGGAAACTTACACAAAGTGGATACAGATTGAAGCGCGGGTGTTGGGAGACATTTCCATGAACCACATCATTCCGCTGGCTACTAAGTATCAGAGCTTCCTGCTTGATAATGTGTGTAAAATAAAAACTGTGTTCAGCGGTGAAAAAGCAGAGAAACTCAGCACACTCGACACAGCTCTTATCGTTGAAATAGGTGAACGTATTGCTACAATCAAAAATGCAGTGGACGATATGATTGATATTCGCCGCTCGGTCAATAAGATTGAAGATGAATATGAAAAAGCGGTTGCATACCATGATAAGGTATTACCTTATTTCGATATTATCCGCTACAACGCTGACAAACTGGAACTGATTGTGAATGATGAAATGTGGACATTGCCTAAATACAGGGAAATGTTGTTCATCAGATAAACAATTGAATTTTAAATTCTTTCTCAATAAAAAAATAGTGAGAGTTTGTATTCAACAAGACTTCTCACTATTTTTTAGAATAAAACTTAAAACAAAACCGATTGCAAGCGAGATTGTTTCTCCGGAAGCAGCCTCCCTATTTCCCAACTAATTATGAGTTTAAGCCCATTACAAATAGATGAATATGAGCAGCATTCGCTGTATTCATTCCAAAACGAACACGATGCCTGCGGTGTAGGCCTGGTTATTAATCTCAGTGGCGACAAATCGCATGAAATTGTAGATAACGGTTTGCAGGTACTCGAAAATATGGTGCACCGTGGAGCTGAAAGCGCCGACAATAAAACAGGTGACGGAGCAGGAATTTTAGTGCATATTCCGCACGAATTTATTCTTTTACAGGGCATTGCCGTTCCTTCCAAAGGGAAATACGGTACCGGATTGGTTTTTCTGCCCAAGGATAAGAAAAAATCGGGCGACTGTCTGAATGTGCTCAAAGATTATATCGAAAAAGAAGGATTGACGCTGCTTGCAGTACGTGATGTACCGGTCAACAGCCAAATTCTGGGTGAAATTTCCGCTTCCAACGAACCCGATATTAAGCAGATATTCGTTACTGGCAACCTGCAACAGGATGAGCTGGAAACCAAACTTTACATTGTCCGTAAAAAAATAGAAAAAGCCATTCAGCAGTCCAAACTGGCAGCTGAACGGAGTTTTTATATTGTCAGCCTTTCCACCAAACAAATGATTTACAAGGGAATGCTCACTTCGCTGCAATTGCGTGAATACTATCCCGACCTGAGCAATCCTAATTTCACAAGCCGCATTGCATTGGTTCACTCACGTTTCAGCACCAACACATTCCCGACCTGGGATCTGGCTCAACCGTTCCGTATGATCGGCCACAACGGTGAAATCAATACCATTCGCGGTAACCGCCAATGGATGGAAAGTCGCGAAAGTGTGCTGAAAACGGACGTGCTGGGTACAAATATGCAGGACCTCTACCCCATCGTTCAGCCCGGCATGAGCGACAGCGCTTCGCTGGATAATGTGCTCGAATTTCTGGTGATGTCGGGCAAGAGCCTGCCGCACGCCTTGGCAATGCTTGTTCCGGAAAGTTTCAACGATAAAAATCCAATTTCAGATGGTTTAAAAGCATTTTACGAATACCACAGCATGCTGATGGAACCCTGGGACGGGCCTGCTACTCTACTTTTCAGCGACGGACGGTTTGCTGGCGGCATGCTCGACCGTAACGGACTAAGACCGGCACGCTACACCATCACCAACGATGACCGAATGATAATAGCTTCCGAAACCGGAACAATTGACCTGGAAGCATCGAATATCAAAGCGCGGGGCAGGTTAAGACCAGGTAAAATGCTGATTGTTGACACAAAAACAGGTCAGATTTTCTATGACAACGAACTAAAAGACGGTTTGGCAAAAGCATTTCCGTACCGCGACTGGTTGAATAAAAATTGCAGCAATCTGGACGTTATTTCGTCCGGAAGAAGCGTTAACAACGATATTTCAAATTACGAAACATTGATGACTGCTTTCGGTTATTCAGTGGAAGATATTGAAAAACTGATACTTCCAATGGCTGATGAAGGAAAAGAACCTACTTCATCCATGGGAAATGATGTGACGCTGGCTGCATTCTCCAACAAGCCGCAGCGGTTGTTCAACTATTTCCGGCAGCAATTTGCGCAGGTTACCAATCCTCCGATTGATCCTATACGTGAAGAACTGGTGATGTCACTCACCGGTTATGTGGGTTCTGTTCATCAAAATTTATTGGAGCAAATTCCCGAATTATCAAAAATTGTAAAGCTGAAAAGTCCGATTTTGACCAATACACAGTTCGATATCTTACTGAATTTGAGATACAAAGGTTTCTCAACCGCTGTTTTGCCCATGCTTTTCGATCCGAAAGGTGGGACAAAAGGACTTGAAAAAGCCATTGACGAACTTTGTATTTCTGTGGAAAAAGCAGTAGATGAAGGCAAAAATTACATTGTGCTAAGCGACCGTGGCGTTGATGCCACTCACGCTCCTATTCCTTCGTTGCTCGCTGTTTCTGCGGTTCACTTATATCTGGTCGAAAAACGCAAGAGGATGCAGATTGATATTGTGGTAGAAAGTGCCGAGCCGCGTGAAGTGATGCATTTTGCCCTGCTTTTCGGCTTTGGTGCCAATGCCGTTAATCCTTATCTCGCATTTGCCGTTTTGAACCGGAAAGTAAAATCCGAAGATATTCAGCTTGACTTCGACACAGCCAAGAAAAATTACATCAAAGCCATCAACAAAGGGTTGCTGAAAGTGCTTTCAAAAATGGGTAATTCCACGTTGAGAAGCTACCGTGGCGCCCATATTTTCGAAGCAATAGGCATTTCATCACGTGTTTTGAACGCCTATTTCAAGGATATTTCTTCTAAAATTGAAGGAATTGACATGGAAGACATTACACGCGAAGTGCTGCAACCTTTTTACGAAGCATTTGACGCTAACAACAACGAAAGTTTTCACCTGAAAAATCTTGGTCACTACGCCTACCGCAACGATGGTGAATATCATGCCTGGAACCCTGAAACAATTGCCCGACTGCAAATAGCAACAAAAACAGGCGATTACAATAAATATAAGGAATATTCCGCGTTGGTGGACAACAAATCCAACCCGGCGTTTATCCGCGATTTACTGGATTACAAACGCAATCCGATTGATATTTCGGAAGTGGAACCGGCAGAGAATATCATGAAACGGTTTTGTACTGGTGCCATGTCTTATGGTTCCATCAGTCGCGAAGCACATGAAGCTATGGCAATAGCCATGAACAAAATAGGTGGACGAAGCAATACAGGTGAAGGCGGTGAAGATCCCGAACGATACAAAAAACGGGATGACGGGCTGAGTACCCGTTCAGCTATTAAACAGGTTGCATCCGGACGTTTTGGCGTAACGGCAGAATACCTTGTAAATGCCGACGAACTTCAAATTAAAATTGCACAGGGAGCAAAGCCCGGCGAAGGAGGGCAACTTCCGGGCTACAAAGTGGATAAAATCATTGCCAAAACGCGGCACTCTATTCCAGGAATTTCGCTGATTTCGCCGCCTCCGCATCACGACATATATTCTATTGAAGATTTGGCACAGTTGATTTTTGATTTAAAAAACATTAATCCAAAAGCAATTGTAAGCGTAAAACTGGTGTCAGAAAGTGGTGTTGGAACCATTGCGGCAGGTGTTGCCAAAGCCAAAGCCGACTTAATTCTGATAAGCGGAGCCGAAGGCGGAACAGGAGCAAGTCCTTCCAGTTCTATCAAACATGCCGGACTTCCGGTGGAAATAGGACTGGCTGAAACTCAGCAAACACTGGTAATGAACAATCTTAGGGGAAAAATCCGCCTACAAACCGACGGCCAACTCAAAACCGGTCGCGATATCATCATATCTACCCTGTTGGGAGCCGAAGAATTCGGTTTTGCCACCAGTGCACTGATTGTTTTGGGTTGTGTGATGATGCGCAAATGTCACATGAACACTTGCCCAGTGGGCGTTGCCACCCAAAATGAAGAACTGCGCAAACGCTTTGTAGGCAAATATGAATATTTGGTGAATTTCTTCACTTTCCTTGCCGAAGAAACCCGCGAGCATCTGGCTCAGCTTGGTTTCAAAACCCTGGACGAGGCAGTGGGACGGGCAGATTTGCTCGAACGCAAACAGTTACCCGATTATCCGAAAACCGAAAAAATAGATTTATCCAGAATTACATTCATGCCCAAAGAAGCAGCGGTTAATGCGCTTCGCAAAACAAGCGACCAGGATCACAAACTCGACAACATTCTGGACCGTGAACTTATCAGCAAATCGCTTCCTGCACTTGATCTTTGTATGCCGGTTACCATACAGACGAAAATAAAAAACACCGACAGAACCACAGGCGCCATGCTTTCGGGTGAAATTGCAAAACGTTACGGACAAACCGGACTACCGGAAAATACGATTTCCATTCAGTTTGAAGGTTCGGCCGGACAAAGTTTTGGAGCTTTCCTGTCCAAAGGAATGACTTTCCACTTGCAGGGCGATGCCAATGATTATCTCGGCAAAGGACTTTCGGGCGGACGAATTATTGTTACACCTCTGAAAGGGAGCACATTTGCACCCGAAGAAAATATCCTGTGTGGAAATACGCTGCTTTACGGAGCAACTTCCGGCGAGGTCTTCATCAACGGGGTAGTCGGTGAACGCTTCTGCGTGCGTAACTCCGGTGCAACAGCCGTGGTGGAAGGCGCCGGTGATCATTGCTGCGAATACATGACCGGAGGCCGAACTGTTGTACTCGGCACAACCGGACGAAATTTCGCAGCAGGTATGAGTGGCGGTGTGGCGTATGTGCTCGATGAAAAAGGTGATTTCGATTATTTCTGCAACATGGAAATGGTGGAACTTTCGCTCATCGAAGAAAGCGGCGACAATAAAGAATTGCACGGCTTAATTGAGGCACACTACAAACATACCGACAGTCCGCTGGCAAAGAAAATACTGGACAGCTGGAATGAATACGTGGATAAATTCATCAAAGTGGTTCCTATTGAATACAAGAAAGTACTGGAAGAAGAAAAAATAGAAGCAATAAAACGAAAAATTGCAAGTGTAGAGAGAGATTATTAACCGGCCCCTCTAAATCTCCCCAAAAAGGAGACTGTAAGACGAGCTGACTATAAATGAAAAAGAAATAATAAAACAAAACTAACTACAAGTTCCCCTTTTCGGGGGAATTTAAAGGGGCTTAATATGGGAAATCCAAAAGCATTTATATCTATTCCGCGCAAAGAAGCGGGATATCGCCCGGTTCTCGAACGAATTTATGATTTCGGAGAAGTGGAGCAAACACTTAATCAGGAAGACCGCAAATTGCAGGCATCTCGCTGCATGGATTGCGGCATTCCGTTTTGTCACTGGGCATGCCCGCTCGGCAACAAAATGCCGGAATGGCAGGATTTGATTTACAAGGGAAGATGGAAAGAAGCCATTGAAGTGCTGCATGAAACCAATAATTTCCCGGATTTTACCGGACGAATTTGTCCGGCACCGTGCGAAAAATCGTGCGTACTCAATTTGAGTGAGGCACCTGTAACCATTCGTGAAAACGAAGCAGCTGTTACCGAAGTGGCTTTCATAGAAGGGATGATCAAGGCTAGACCGCCCAAAACCCGAACGGGTAAAAAAGTGGCTGTGATTGGTTCCGGTCCAGCAGGACTGGCTGCCGCTCAACAACTCAACCGCAAAGGACACACCGTTACTGTTTTTGAAAAAGACAACAGCATCGGCGGATTGCTGCGTTACGGCATTCCTAATTTCAAACTGAATAAAAACATAATCGACCGCCGGTTGGCTCAACTCGAAGAAGAAGGAGTTATTTTCAAACCCAATATTGAAATCGGGAAAACCATTTCGGGAACTGACATAATGAAGAAATTTGATGCTGTTTGTCTGGCCGTCGGTGCGGGTCATCCGCGCGACATTTCTCCGTCTGGCAGAGAGTTGAAGGGCATTTATTTTGCCATGGATTTTCTCGCACAGCAAAATCAGGTGATAATGGGAGAAAACCTGACCAACACCGAACGGATTTCAGCCAAAGATAAACACGTACTGGTGATTGGCGGCGGTGATACCGGTTCCGACTGCGTGGGTACTTCATTGCGTCAGGGTGCAGTAAAGGTTACGCAGATTGAAATTCTGCCGAAACCTCCGGCAGGTAAAAATCCCGAGACACCCTGGCCTTACTACCCCAACATTCTGAAAACATCCAGTTCGCATCTCGAAGGCTGCGAACGCAAATGGTCACTGAATACACTGGAATTCAAGGGTAAAAACGGACAATTGGAAGAAGTGTTGGTAGAAAAAGTGGAATGGAAAAAAGACGAAAATGGTCGGTTTACAATGATTTCCACAGGAAAAACCGAAACAATCAAAGCTGATTTGGTGTTTTTAGCATTGGGATTTGTTCATCCCGTTCACGAAGGATTGCTGACCGAACTGGGTGTAAATTTTGATGCACGAGGAAATGTGGCTGTTGACCGCCAAAATCAAAGCAGCGTGGCAAAAGTATTTGCTGCGGGTGATGCAGCCGTGGGAGCCAGTCTGGTGGTTCGTGCTATTGCGTCAGGACGAAAAGTGGCCGAAGATATTCATAAGACATTAGCCCCCTAAATCCCCCGAAGGGGGACTTTTTAGAGTGTGCTATCTCTTAATTTATTATAAAAAAACAATTCAACTAATCAAAAGTTCCCCCTTCGGGGGAATTTAAGGGGGCTCTATGTGTGGAATAGTATGTACATTTAATATAAAACAACCTATTGAAGTGTTGCGTCCGCAGGTACTTCAAATGTCTAAAACCATCCGTCACCGCGGTCCGGACTGGTCTGGAATTTTCTCAAATGACAACGCCGTTCTGGCCCACGAGCGCCTGGCAATCGTTGATCCGCGTTCAGGCAAACAACCTCTTTACAGCAAAGATGGAAAACTTGTACTGGCAGTGAATGGAGAAATCTACAATCACCGTGAAATCAGAAAAAAATTCGAAGGGAAATATGATTTTCTCACGCAATCGGACTGTGAAGTCATTCTGGCACTTTATCGGGAGAAAGGTCCCGCTTTTCTGGAAGATCTGAACGGAATTTTTGCTTTTGCCCTGTACGATATTGAAAACAACCGATTTCTGATTGGCCGTGACCACATAGGTATTATTCCACTTTATCAGGGTTGGGACAAAGATGGTGCTTATTATGTAGCATCCGAACTGAAAGCGCTCGAAGGTTATTGCGAGAAGATTGAAGAATTTCTGCCGGGACAGTATTATTACAGTCCAGATGGTAAACCCTCTCAATGGTATTCCCGCGACTGGATGGAATATGAAAACGTAAAAGACAATCAATCAAGTGTTGCCGAACTTAGAAAGGCACTGGAAGATGCTGTGGAACGTCAGTTGATGTCGGATGTACCTTATGGAGTATTGCTTTCGGGTGGTCTCGACAGTTCTATTATTTCGGCTGTGGCCAAAAAATTTGCCGCCAGGCGTATTGAAAGCGGAAACACAGAAGATGCATGGTGGCCTCAACTTCACTCTTTTGCCATCGGTCTGGAAGGTTCACCCGATCTGGCAGCAGCCCGCAAAGTCGCTGAACATATTGGTTCAGTACACCACGAAATAAATTTTACAGTTCAGGAAGGGCTCGATGCCATCCGTGATGTTATCTATCATATTGAAACCTACGACGTGACTACGGTAAGAGCCAGCACACCGATGTATCTCCTCTCCCGTTACATCAAATCCATGGGTGTAAAAATGGTACTTTCGGGCGAAGGAGCCGACGAAATTTTCGGCGGATACCTGTATTTCCACAAAGCGCCCAATGCCGAAGAATTTCACAAGGAAACAGTGCGCAAACTTAGCAAACTTCATCTTTACGATTGTCTTCGGGCCAATAAATCGCTGGCATCCTGGGGTGTAGAAGGCCGTGTGCCGTTTCTCGACAAGGAATTCATGGATGTGGCCATGCGGTTAAATCCGGCTGACAAAATGGCAGGAAATGGCAAAATTGAGAAACATATTCTGAGGCAGGCATTTGAGGATTACTTACCATCAGAAATTGCATGGCGACAAAAAGAACAGTTTTCCGATGGTGTTGGTTACAACTGGATTGATACCCTGAAAGAAATTGCTTCTGAAAAAGTTACCGACGAACAAATGGAAAACGTGGCAACCAGATTTCCAATCCAGCCACCAATGACAAAAGAAGAATATCACTATCGAAGTATTTATAACGAACTTTTCCCTTCGGACAGTGCAGCACTCTGTGTGCCATCCGTTAAGTCGGTGGCTTGCAGTACCCCCATTGCTCTTGAATGGGACGAAGCTTTCAAAAAGAATGCCGATCCTTCGGGACGGGCGGTCAGCTCAGTGCATGAAAAGGGTTACAAAAAAAATCCTGATTAATTTTGAAACATCCGTAATAATCGTTGATTTTACGGATGTTTTTTTTGAAGTGTACTGATGATGGATTTACAGAATTGAGCACAATTCTTCATACAACGAACGA
>ERZ1645192.1585-NODE-1585-length-18911-cov-6.133910_pt1 | contig 18911 bp, 10 predicted proteins | sample MGYA00575354_ERZ1645192 | MGnify/ENA primary metagenome ERZ1645192 (study PRJEB40844, sample SAMN11349763) | freshwater sediment metagenome | isolation source: river sediment | host: Sediment | place: India: Faizupur Khadar , New Delhi | collected 2017-02-21 ... | reverse complement strand
CCAGGTAGTGGAATTCGGTGGCCACCCCGTTGGCGTACTCGATCCGCCGGAGCAGCCCGTCCGGGAAGTAGGCGTACCGGGCCAGGCATGATTCGAAGCCGCCCGGCACCGCGCGCCACACCTCGGTTAGCCGCCCGGCGGCGTCGTAGGTATACCGGAGGGAGAAATCGGCCAGGGATGAGGTCGCCGTGTCGCCGCGTCGCCCTTCGCCGCGTCGCGGCTGGCCCGAGGATGCTGCCGAGAGAACCGGCTGCGCGTGCGGCGCCCGCGAGCCACTCGCGACCGGCGCCGGCGAGCCGGCCACGCCGCCGGGGCACTGGGCCCAGCCGAGGCAAAGCAGCCACAGGCCGAGCCAGAAACGGGACCAAATGGCTCCAGAACGCCAGCGAATCAATCGTCACCTCCGGTCCGGGAGAGCGTCAGCTTGGGTCAATCAACGGTGAACTGACAGCAGTATAACTCGGATGCCACGGTGAATCAATTCCGGAGAGAATCCCGTGTCCGGCTGGCCCTGTTCAGTGTTGGAGATCGCTGTGCCGCGCCGGGCCGGCGCGGTCTACGCCGGGCGAGGATTCGGGCGGCTTGTTCGTTGTTGTTACGCGCCGGGCCGGCTGCGTCTATTCGCCCTCAGGCCCCCGGGAGGAGGCCCGGTCGAGTGCATATCGCAAGATCCAAGCCTGTGGCCGGCGATCACAGTGACTTTTATCATTTGCCGGTCACGTTGTACTGAACTTCAGGAATCTCAAACTGTCAGCAAAGAGCCAAAGTCCATTCGCCTCACCTCTCGCCAGCAGTTGAACAAAGTTGATTTGGTGCTGCACTTTGCCTGCATCGGCGATTTCCTTTGCAACCGTTTGTGGGCGGCAACGCGCACCGGCCAGGATGCGTGCTCCCACTGGAGACGCCCTCTCAGCGGCGAGGCGGCGCGTCCATGAACACGACCTCGCCGGAGTCCATATTGTACATCGCCCCCACGATCTTGATCTTGCCGGCGGCTTCCATGTCACGGAGGATAGGGCTTTCTTTCCGAATCCGGTCCAAGTTGAGCTGTACGTTCTTCTCCGCCACCAGATTAACATAACCGGGGTTCGCGCTGCTCCGCTCTCCACCGTAGTCGCTGCAGCTGGCCACGGCAGGCTGAATCTTCCTCAGCATGCCGGTGATGTTGCCCAACTCGACCTGATCGATCGCGCCCTTCACTGCTCCGCAGTGCTCGTGGCCCATCACCAGAACCACCTTCGCGCCTGAGACCTTGCACGCGAATTCCATGCTGCCGAGAATGTCGGCGTTCACGAAGTTGCCAGCCACACGAGCCACGAACATATCGCCGATGCCGCGGTCGAAAACGTCCTCTACCGGGACTCGTGAATCGACGCAGGAGAGCACGATGGCTTTGGGAAACTGACCTTTAGCCGCCTTGCGGACTTGCTCTTTGTGATTCCGCAACGTCACCTCTCCACTGGAGAAGCGGGCATTGCCTTCCTTCAGGAGTTCGATCACGATGCCAGGCGTCAGCGCCTCCTGTTCTTCCTGAGTGAGTACCGCTTCCACTAGACCATCGACTTGCGTGTTCAGAATGTTGTCTCTCGGTTTCATGGTTTCCTCCAGGTTGAAGAATCTAGAGAACCGTGCATGTTATCCGGCGTCAATCGGGGGACTGAACCGCGGGCGGCCTCGCCTCCAGTTCTCTCGCCAACCACTTCAGGCAAGGTTCTGCTCCTCGGCAGAGGCACTCCTCGGGGATCAAGCCGGGCACGATGTTTATCTTGCGAAGCATGTCGTCCGGCTGTGGTTGAACGCCTGTCAGCAACACAATGACGTTACGCTGCCGGAGAGGGTGAATGGCATCCTCCAAAGCGTAGAGCCCCGATTGATCGATGTAGGGGACGCGCTCCATCCGGATGATCAGTGCCCGGATGTCCGGACTCAGGGCCGACGCCAGTTCTTGGAAGCGGGCGGTGAATCCGAAGAACAGCGGACCGTAGAGATGCTTCACGAAAATGCGATCCTTGTACCTGGCATAGAGCTCTGCCTCGTCCTGCCACGGGTCCTCTTTCAAGGGTTCGACCGATGATTCCGCTTCTGCGAGGTCACTGGCCTTCTTCATGAACAGGACGCTGGCCAAGACGATCCCGATGCCCACTGCGTGGATCAGATTGCCAAACAAGGTGATGCCGAGCACCATGAGCAAGACTGCCGCATCGGCGCGCGGCACATCGCGGAGGTGCCTGAGGCCCTTGTAGTCGATGATGGCGAAGCCGACGGGAATGAGCAGCCCCGCCAGCACGCTCAGCGGGATGTAGGCGGCGAACTGGCCCGCCCCAAGCAGGACCGCGAGCAGCAGTAAGCCATGAACCACGCCGGACAGGCGCGTCTTGCCGCCGGCCGTGATGTTCACCACGGTGCCCTTGGTCGCCCCGGCGCCAGGGATGCCGCCAAAGATCGCCGCGACGGTGTTACCGATGCCTTGCCCGATGAGTTCGCGCCGGCTGTCGTGCTTGGTCTTGGTCACGTTGTCGGCGATGACCGAGGTAAGCAGGGAATCAATCGAACCCAGCAAAGCCAGCGTCATCCCGGACCCAATGACAAACAGCAGATGCTCCGGGACAGCGGCGAAAATGACGCCCAACCGCAGGGCGGGTAGTCCCGTGGGGATGGCGCCGATGACCGGCACGTCGAATCCGGTGAACCGTGATGCCAAGGTACCCGCCAGCAGCGCAACGAGGACCGACGGTACCGCCTTTGTCAGTCGTGGAAAGAGGTAGTAGACAGCCACCGTGATCCCGCCCAGCAGAACGGCTCCCCAATTGATCTGGCTGAGCGGGGTGCGGATTTGCGTGAAGACATCCAGCGTGGTCTTGGGCGACGCCGACCCTAGAAAGGGCCAGACTTGCAGCGTGATGATGATCAGGCCAACGCCGCTCATGAAACCCGAGATGACCGGATAGGGGAAGTAGCGGATGTACTTTCCCACTCCCAGAAAGCCGAGGGCGATCTGGAGCAAACCACCGAGCATGAAGGCCAGCAGGATGATGCCCATACCCGCCTCGATAGTGCCCCCCCTCGCGATGCCCATGGCCACGATGGAGGCTGACACCACCGTCATCGGTCCCGTCGGCCCTGAAGCCTGCGTGGCGGTTCCGCCCAGCGCCGCAGCCAAGACGCCCACCGCGATGGCGCCATAGAGTCCCGCTGCCGCGCCGAGGCCAGATTGAACGCCAAAGGCCAGTGCCAACGGCAGCGCGATGATCCCGGCTACCAATCCTCCAGAGAGATCTCCCTTGAGGTTCCGAATGTCATAGAACTTCATGGGGGTTCGATCAGAAGAGTGCTTGAACGGTTTGGAATTCATGTACGTGCCTTTCGCGTTCACATCGTGACGGCGGATGGGTTGTGATGTCCGCTCCACAATGTATATTTTGTTTCTTCATAACACCTTATCGGAATGCCTTCACAGGCACGCCGGGCAGCGGCTCCAGAGGAGCAGGGCGGCGAGCAGCAGCCCGGCGGCCGCGCCGAGCAGGAAGGGGAGCAGCGCGTGCCGGACGGTGACGGTCCGCTTTTCCAGCACGGTCTTCTCCAGCCGGTCGATCTCGCCGTAGATGCCGGCCAGGCCGGCCGTGTCGGAGGCCAGGTAGGACTTGCCTCCCGCGACGCGGGCAATGTCGTCCAGGGCCCGGGGATCGAAATCCACCTTGGCCTCGATCATCGTTTCGCGGCCGTCGGCGCCGCGGGCCACCACCCGGGCCGCCGTCCCGGTCCCGATGCCGATCGTGTACACCTTCAAGCCGTAGGTTCTGCAAAACTCGGCCGCCTGAAGCGGCGAGACCTCCCCCCGGGTGTTGCTCCCGTCGGTGAGGAGCACCACCACCTTCGACTTGGCGGAGGACTCCCGGAGCCGGTTGACGGCGCTGGCCAGGGCCAGGCCGATCGCGGTGCCGTCGGCCTCGAAGGCGATCCGCTCCACCGACGCCAGCAGCGCTTCCAGGGTGAAGTGGTCGATGGTCAGGGGGCAGACCACGTAGGCGTCGGCCGCGAACGTGATGAGCGCCAGCCGGTCGTGCGGCCGCCGCCGGATGAAGTCGCGGAGGACGCCCCGGGCGGCCTCGAGGCGGTTGGCCGGCCGGAAATCCTCGGCCGACATGGAGGTGGAGATGTCGAGCACCAGGACGATGTCCACGCCCTTGGCCGAGACTTCCTCCCGGGCGACCTGGTAGACCGGTTCGCCGAGTCCGAGCAGCAGCAGCACGCCCGCCAGCCACAGGCAACCCGCGGCGGCTCGGGGCAGAAAGCGTCCGGCGCCGGAATGGAGCCGCAGCCAGGCATGACCCGGAAAATAGGGCGCCGTCCGGGGCCGGCGGAAGCACAGGAAGCGGAACCCGAGCAGGGTTCCGGCCACCGCCAGCGCCCACAGCCAGTTTTCAGGCCGGTTGAACGAGATGGCCAGGTCTGCCATGGTTTTCCCTTTCTCCGAGTTGTCCCATGAGCTGCCCGAGCGATTCGACCACCTGGCGGATCTGCACCTCGCCGGGGCCGAACCGGGACTCGTCCGCCCAGAGGAGCGTCTGCCGGATTCCGGCCAGCAGGTCTTCCCGTCCGGCGGCCAACTCGCCCAGGCGCGCGCCGGCCTCGGCGGTGGTGCGCGTGTGGAAATCCTCCCGAAACCGCCAGCAGAGAAAATCCCGGAAGATCTCCACCGCCTGGCGGGCCACGTCGGCCGGCGGCCCCGACTCGCCGTGCCGGGCCCACAAATCTTCCAGCCGATCCAGGAAGTAAGACGCCCCGACCGTCACGGGGGAGGCTTGCCCCACCGCCACCAGCGACAGCGTTCTTCGCCGGAGCAACCACCAGATGCCGAGGCCCAGGGCCGCCAGGCCGGCCAGCAAGGCGGCCAGCAGCAGATGATCACCGGACTCCGGCTCCAGGCCGCCTCGGGGAGGCTGCGGCGAGAACGGGCCGGCGCCCGTGAACAGGCTCCCCACGGTCACTTCCCCGGGCAGGTAGGCCAGTGCCGCCGGTTCGGCCGTACCCGCAGACCATCGGATCGGGGCGGTCGGGAGCGGCAGGCGGCCCGGGCGGAACGCCTGCCATTCCATCGATATCTGGACAGAGCCGGGCGCCCCGGCGGAATCGAGGGAGACACGCCGCAAGGTGAAATCCCCGAGCCGCAGCGGCGTGCGCGGCAACTGCCAGCGAACCGGCCCCGGCGTGTCCACCGAAAGCACCGTCTGAAACACGGTTCCCACCTGGATGGCCGTTTTCTCCGGCCGGACGCGGATCTCGCGGACCCGCGGGGCCTGGCCCGCGGCCGGCGCTGCCCACAGTAACAGGAAGACCGCGGCCACCCAGCCGGGCCAGCCGGCCGGCCGGCCCGCGCCGGAGGCAACTTTACGGAGAGAGAAAGGAAGGCCGCCCATCAGATGTCCATCAAACCGCGGATCCGGTGCAGGTTCCGGCGCAGGCTCCGGACTTGCTCACTCCCGGCCTTCAGTTGGCCGTAGCTGGTCAGCAGGGTGGGCGCTTCCCGGCGGGCGCCCGGCTGCTGGAAGCGTTCCTCCGGAGTCAGGGTCATGACCTGCCGGTTGAAGGATTGAAAGAGCAGGTACAGGACGAGGCCGGGCGCCAGCACGTTGCTGGGGACCAGGATGTGGATTTTTTCAAAATCGAGCTTGGAGAACAATTGGGCCGGCGCGCCGGTGTCGGGAATCTCGATCCCCCAATCGGCCAAGGACTCGTCCCGCAGCAAGCGGTCGAGCAACCGTTCCCGGAACCGCCGCTGCCCGGGAGTCCGCAAGGCGAAGACCACGCCCGACCCGGTCATGGCCCGCAAGCGGGCCATCTCCCAGAACACCTCCATCTTCCAGGGACAATGGGGTTCCTGATGGTAGATGAAGATGCCGGCCGCCTCCAGGAACCCCCGGATGCTGGCGGTCCCGTAGCTGGCACTCTCCTTGAGCCGGAAGATCTTCAGCTCTTCATACCGGGAAGCCAGGGCGCGCAGCTCGCTCCAGGTGTCGTCGCGGCTCAGGGCGTCGACGGCGATGATTTCGGAGCCCGGGATCTTGGCCGTGATGACGCGATGGGCTTCGTCCACCAGGGCCTTGACCCGGTCCTGGCAGTTGGCCAGAGGCAGAACGACCGAAACGGATGGGGTTCCGGATCCCCGGCTGCTCAATGTGACCTCGCCCTCGTCCCAAAAGATAGATGCGTATTGTAGCAGAGTCCGGACTGGAGGAAAAGGAAACGATGCGTGCCGCTTGCAAAGGGTGGGTGAAACTGGTAGAGTGCGCCCCGAGACCGGCCCGCCCCGGCGTTGCCGGGCTGGGCGAGCGAGCCGCGCCATGACCTGGATCCTGCTCGTCGTATACAATCTCGGCCTGCTGATGTTCCTGCCTTTCGGGCTGGCTTACCTGTACTGGCGCCGGGCGAGGACGGGCAAGGCCTTCCTCGGCGTTGCCGAGCGCCTGGCGCTCCGCCTGCCGGACCCGCCGGAGGCAACGGCATCGGTCTGGATTCACGCCGCCAGCGTCGGTGAGGTCCTGGTGGCGGTGCCGCTGGTGGAACAACTGCGGTTGGCCTGTCCGGGCAGGACGATCTTCCTCTCCACCATCACGCCGACGGGGCGGGCGACCGCGGTCAAGGCGCTCGGCCCGAAAGTCCGCCTGCTGGCCTGCCCATTCGACTTGTGGTGGCCGGTGGGGCGGGTTTTCGATCGCCTCCGGCCCGAACGCCTGATCATCGTGGAGACGGAGATCTGGCCGAGCCTGCTCTTCGCCGCGAAGAGGCGCCGGGTCCCGGTCAGTTTCGTCAACGGGAGGATCTCCGACCGGTCCATGCCCGGTTACCGGCGGGTGCGGCGCTTTCTGGCGCCGTTTTTGACCTGCCCGGAATGGTTCCTGATGCAGTCCGAGACGGATGCCGGGCGGATCCGGGAACTCGGCGCCCCGGCGAGCCGCGTGCGCCTCACCGGCAACATGAAATTCGACACCCTGCGCCATATTCAGCCCAACGATCCGCTGGCGGAGCGTTTGGGACGCCTGTGGGGCGCCGAAAACCCCTCCGTCATCTTGTGCGGCAGCACCCTGGAAGGCGAAGAAGCCCTCCTGGCCGAAATCTACCCCCGCTTGCGCCGGGAATTTCCCGGCTTGCGGCTCCTGGTCGCGCCCCGCCACCCGGAGCGGTTCGAGTCTGCCGGGCAGGTCTTCCAGGAAGCCGGCCTGCGAGTCTTTCGGCGGTCATGGCTGGATCGGGAAACGCCTCCCCCGGCGGTGGAGGTGATCCTGCTGGACACGCTGGGAGAGCTGGCCGGGCTCTACCCCATGGCCGGCCTGGTGTTCGTGGGCGGTTCACTCGTGCCCCGAGGCGGTCACAACGTGCTGGAGCCGGCCGCCGCGAGCCGGGCCATCCTGGTCGGGCCGTCCATGGACAACTTCCGCGACATCGCCCGGCTGTTCCTCGAAGCCGACGCCATGGAGCAGGCCGCCGGCCCGTCCGATTTCGAAGCCCGCCTCCGGCGACTGCTCGGCGACCCCGACCGGCGGCAAGAGCTGGGGCGCCGGGCCCGGGAGCTGGTAAAGCGCCACCAGGGAGCGACCCGGCGCAACCTCGACCTCATCCTGTCCGGCGCGGGGGCGCCGGCGCCGGCAGCGCGTCAGGCGGCGGGAGACGCCACGTGAACATCCATCATCCGCCCCGGTTCTGGTCAAAGGTGGCCTTGCCGCTCGCCGGCCTCTACGGCGCCGTGGCCCGGCTGCGCGCCCGGCTGTACGTGGAGGCGATCTTCAAGACGCGCCGGCTGGATAGCCCGGTCGTCTCCATCGGCAATCTCACCGTCGGCGGGACCGGCAAGACGCCGACGGCCATGTGCCTGGCTTCCCGCCTGGCCGGGAAGGGCTGGCGCCCGGCCATCCTCAGCCGCGGCTACGGCCGCCGTTCACTGGATGGGTTTCCCCGGCGGCAGGTGCTGCTGGTCTCCGACGGATCGAAGCTGTACTGCTCCCCGGCCGCGGCGGGAGACGAGCCTTACCTGATGGGTCTGAAACTGGCGGGGATACCCGTCCTGTGCCATCACCGCCGTTACCTGGCGGGCCGTTGGGCCGAAGATCACCTGCCGGCGAACCTGTTCGTGCTCGACGACGGCTTCCAGCACCTGGGCCTGCACCGGGATTTCAACCTCCTGCTGATGGATGGCGCCGCGCCGCTGGGGAACGGGCTGGCGCTGCCCGCCGGCCCCCTGCGTGAACCGGCGCGGGCGATCCGGCGGGCCGACGCCGTCCTGCTGACCCGCTGTGCCGAATCGGACCGCGAGCGGGTGCAGCCGTTGCTGGACCGCTGGTCGCCGCGGCTGCCGGTGTTCACCTCCCACTTCACCCCCTCCCGGCTGATCGGACCGGAGTGGTCCGACCGGCGCCCCATCACCGACCTGGCCGGGCAAAAGGCGGTGGCCTTCTGCGGGCTGGCGCGCCCGGAACAGTTCTTCCACATGCTGGAAGACTTGAAAGTCCGCCTGGCGGAGCGGATCGTTTTTGAAGACCACCAGGCCTATGGCCCGGGCGAGCTGAAACAGATCGAATCCGCTTGCCGTTCCCGGGCGCCGGACATCCTCCTCACCACGGAGAAAGACCTGGTCAAGTTGGCCGGAAACCCGTTCCAGGCGCCGCTGCTGGCCGTGGAAATCTCCCTCGATTTTCACCAGGACGGCTTGCTGGAGTTGATCGAGGCCAAATTGGCCACCCGGCTTTCCGGGAAGTAGAAGCGCAGGATCTCTTCGACCGATCGTCCCCCGAGTCCCAACTGGATCGCCCCGGCCAGGCACAGGCCGGCGCAGTGGCCAAAGCCCTTTCCTTCCAGGACGAACTGCCCGCCTTGCCGCTCCAGGTTGAAATTGTTGCTGCGGATCCGGTTCCAGCCGTAAAGCCGGCCGTAGCGGATCCGGAATTGCTCGACCGGCCAGTCGCTTCGCTTCCCGGCGGCGGTGACCGTCACCCGCGGGCCCCGTTTCGGGTCCATCACGATCGACACGGCTTGGACCGCCCGAAGATCGAGCGCCCGGGCCACCTCGTCCAGGAATATCTCCCGGGGGGCCTGGTATCGCCACCTGAAATCGGGGCTCTCCCGGCACCAGGGACACTCGCGGAGTCCCTCGATCGAACCGTCCGGCCAGAGCCACCCCGAGGGAAACAGATGCCCGCCGCAACACGCCGTGAACGGGTGCGGCGACGGGTGTCCGCCGACGGTCAGGATCTTGCCGGCGGACTCACGCACCGCCGCCCTGACCGGATCGGCCACCGCCTCCTCGCCGAGATAGAGCATGCAGTGGGTGTTGTCGCACAGATCGAAGCCGTCCCGCCGGTGCCGGCCCCGCCACGCCACGGCGTTGCCGCGCGCCAGGACGGCCAGGGCGGCGAGGGCGGGCGGTGAATCGAGCCGGGCTTGCTCCGCCTGGACCACCCCGGCCACGTAACTTTCCAGAGGCCGGTCCACCACGGCCCGGATCCAGGGGCCGGCGCGTTCCGGGGTGAAACAGGCAGGACCGGCGAAGATTCGGCGAAAACCCGCCGGGAGACGCACTTCCCATCGGCCGCCGGCGGCGGCCGGGATCCACCGGAGTTTCTTCGCCCGCGCGCCGGCGCCGGACGGATCGATCCGCAGCGCCAGGTGGCCGTCCAAGCGGTCCAGCCGGCAGAATCCGTCCGGCCCCACCGGATACGCCTCGCCCTTGGGCTCCAGCACCATCCGGCCCGGATCCAAGGGGCGTAGTTCGAGCGATCCGGGCTTCAGCAGGGACAGCACTCCCACCCGCACCACCGGTTCCGCGGCCGCGGCCGAACCAGCCACCAACACGGCGGCGAATACCCACAGCCACACGCGCCGTCGCGTCACGGTCCCAGCCTCCGCCGGCGGCAGAAATCGGCCAGGACGTCGCCCGCCAGCGGCGCCGCGGTCAGGGCCGCGAATCCCCGCGGCACGAACAGGAAGATGAACGCCCGAGGGGTGTCGGCCGGGTAGAACCCACAGATCAGGCAGAGGCTCTCGCGCGCCCGGCCGTTCCCGGAAGGCGGCGGCCCCAAGCTCGAAGAGGTCTTGGCCAGCAGGTCCCCGGAACCGAACCGCCGCGCCATCTGGGCCGCGGTTCCTTCCCGCGCCGCCAGTTTCATGCCGGACAGCACCGCCAGGCGCGGCTTCCGGGCCAACCGCCGGTACTCGAAATGAAGTTGGCCGCCGCTCCTCCCCTCGCCCAACCGGGCCTCTCCTTCCAGGACCAGGGAGAGGATTCCTTCGGCCCATTGCCTAAGGGAGAGGGCTTCCGAGGTCAGGTTGCCCCGCATGAAGGCGTCCTGCCACTCCGCCGGGGGCGGCCGGGCCAAACCGCGCTGGGATGGGAAAAACACCTTCACCGTGGCGAGGTACGCGGCCGGATCCACCCGCGGCAGCACGGTGGCGAACCAGTCGTTGCAACTCCAGCCGAGGGCCTGGCGCAGATCCAGCCAGCCGTGGCCCGGTCCGTACCAGCAATGGTGCCGGTCCCCCCGCCAGCCCCGGCAGAAAAAGGTTTCATCTTCCCGCACCTGCTCCCCGGCCAACAGGTGATAGGCCAGGAACAGCTTCACCCAGGAGCCGGCCGGTACCCGGCGGTCCAGCATCTCCGTCCGGCCTGCCAGGACGGCCCGGCCTTGACGCAGATCCCCCAGGATGGCCATGGCGCCGCGCTCCCGGCTGACCAAGGCCTGGTAGTCGGGCGGGGTGGCCGCCGCCGGGGCAGCGGCGGCGAGCCACGATTGAGCGATGAGGGCGATTCCGATCAGTTCGAGACAACCACCACGCAGCGGCGCCAGGCCGAAGCGGACAACGGTCATGGACGCATCCGGTAGAAGAGCTTCTGCCAGGCGCCGCCCGCCACCGGCTGCTCGATGGACTGGATCTCGGCGACCTTGTCCAGAACTTCCAGGATGGCGGGAACCACGTCCTCCATCAGGCGGGGCGCGTTCTCTTCATCAAAAGCGTCCACCGGCGGCTGGTTCAGGTCCTCCAGATACCGGAGGTATTTTTTAGCGCTATCGGTCAAGACGAGCCGGCTGGCCTCCGCGGGCTTGATCTCGCTGCCCGCCAGGCGCCGGGCCTGCTCCAATTGCACGCCGGACGTGGCCAGCAGGATGACGCCGGGCGCCTGGTCCTCGAGTACGAGTTCCACCGGGTGGAGGCAATGGTGCACCCGGGGCCCGGCCAGGCGCCCTTGCCAACTGACCGCGGACGGATTGCAGAGATAGGCCGCCGCCAGCAGCCGCCCCAGGGCGTCCCGCAGATCCGCCGCCCGGATCTTGGCGGGGTCGGCGGCCGTCAAGACCAGTCCGCCCTCCTGGCGGGTCCACCCGCCGGTGGACGGTTCCCGGCGAAAGTCCCAGGTCCAGCGCACCGTCCACGGGCCGCCCTGCTCCAGGATCGACCGCAGCGCCGCCCCGGCCGGAGAGGTCTCGGCCCAGAGCAATTTCTGGTTGAGTTCGGCCGGGGGCACCTCGATGCTCAGGTTGAAGTCGGATTCCGGGACGGCCGAGGCTTTCAGGGCGGTGTTCGCGTAAATCCGCTCGGGGGCCAATTCCTGGCGGAGCCCGTCCGGCAGGCGAACGATCCCGTCCAGGAGGAGTTCGAAAACCGCCTCCGCCGGCACCTGGCGGCGGACCTGCCAGTAAGGATTGGTCAGGGCCGCGTCAGGAAAAACCGTTTCGGCCGGGGCAACCGCCTCCCTGGCCGAACGGTCCTGCAGGAAATAGCGTTCTTCGACCCAGCCTTCATCCGCCCGGGCGACCGTCAGCCACTCGCGGGCGTAATGCTGCAACCGGCTCTGGCGGGGGTAGCGCCAGTAGCGCTGGAAGTGGGGCGTTTTCCGGATCGCTTCCAAATCGAGGTCCAGCCGGAGCACCGTCCCCGAAGCGGCGGCCGGGACCGGGCAGGCATATCCCCCGCCCTCCTGCCCGAGACGGATCACCTCGCGCACCAGGCGCTCGGAGGTCGCCAGGTAAGCTTGGGTGCCGTTGCGGAATAGTCCCAGGAAAACGTCCTGCCCCTCCACCACCCCGCCCCGGTAGGAGCGGTTCAGGTGGCGCTTTTCCGGCAGGGCCGCGGTGATCGCGTCGATCAGGGCGGCCCCCGCGGGCAGCTCCACCGCCAGCAGGACTTCCCTCTTGCCGGGATCGTAGAGCACGGCGGCGGCCCGGGTGGCCCCCAGTTCACGGAGGAAATCGTCATCCAGCTCTACTCCGGCCAACCCGGACAGGGCGGCCCGGCGGTCTTCCAGTTTCAGGGAAAGCCGCGAGCGGCGAAACAACTCGAGCACCGCGCCACCCTCCCAGGCCGTTTTGGCCGTGGAGCCGTCCCAGAGATTCAGCAGTCCTTTCAGGTCCGGGGTCTCGGCGTAGATCATGGCCCCAACGGGGACATCGAACGGGCGGTTGGCCGGTAAATCCCGGCCCGGGACGCTCCAGGCCGCCAGCAGGAAGAACACCCAGGCAGTCCAGCGGAGTTTGTTTTCCATGATCCACCTCTCAGTAATGCAACTCGCGGTCCAAGCGGAAACGGAGGCGCTCATCCCGCCTCTGCTGTTCCATCTCGGCTCCGAGTTCGAAGAGCTTGCCGAGGAGGGCTTCCTTGGCGGCAACGGGCAGGTCTCCGGACAAGGCGTTCTCCCACGGCACCTGCATGCCGCCCTTCAGGTTGAGATGCTCCAGCAGCCGCTGGATCACTCCCAGGTCCTCCAGGGTCTTGATCTCGCCGCCCAGGGTCTCCTGGAACTGGCGCCCCAGGTTTTCCAGCCGGCCGGCGTCGGTCCGGTTGTTGAGGTTGCCGTAGGACAGGCAGTCCTTCCAGACGAGGCTGGCCGCGGTCTTCTCGTGGTGGCCGGCCAGGCTGGCCCGGAGCAGCGGCAGCAGCGGACGGCCGGACAAGGCGCGGGTGCGGAAGGCTTCCGGCAGGAAGCGGGCCAGGAGGTCGTTCCGGCCCGCCGTTTCCGCCCTCTCCACGAGCCAGGCCAGCAAGCGGTTGGCTTCGGGGTGGGCATCCAGGTCGGCGACCGCGGCCGGGATGGCCTTGTCGGCGCCGAACTGGAGCGACTGGAGGCGCGCCGTCAGCAGGCGGCGGATCTCCGACCAGGCCTGGCCCGGCTTGTCGGGGGGGATGGCCGCGGCCAGGCCGGTTGCCCAGGTCTTGTTTTTGAGGCCGGTCTGGATGACCAGGTCCACCGCCCGGGCGCGCTGGTCGAGCGACACGTCGGACCGGTCGAGGAAGGTGAGCAGGCGTTCGGCCGTGTAAGCCGCCGGGTCCGTCGCCAGCAGCCAGCGCAGCCTCAGCCAGGCTGGCAGCGGACCCCAGCGGTCCAGCCCCTCGAGGGTGTCGAGGAACGGCTCCACCTGCCCCGCCTGGCCATGGTCCAGCAGGAACTCGATGACCCGCCGGGACATCTCGGCGCGGTCCCCGGCCTGGTAGAGGGCGTTCCGGAAATGGCCCGCCATCCCAGACGGATTGCCGAGAACGCACTCCCAGCTCCCCATTTGGAACTCGTCCGCGGCGTCCGGGAGACTGTCGCGGCGCTCTGCCTCCAGGAGGGCCAGGCGCAGCCGCGCTTCCTCCTTCTCCAAGCCCCAGGCCCCCAGCAGGCTGGCCATGAGCGGCGCCCACCGGTCCCGGCCGCCGGGCATCGATCCGGCCCAGGCCAGGATTTCCGGCGCCCCGGGTTTCACGGCGCCGCCCGGCTGGCCTTTCAGCCAGCCCAGCCAACGCGTCCATTCGCCCGGGGTCAGCTCCAGGAGCGACTGCCGGAGACTCTCGTCCCGCACGAAGGACCGGACGGGCAAGGGTTCGGCCCCCGGCGCGGCGGCCGCGCCCGGGAGCGCCCCCCAGGACTTCCCGGCCAGAGCCAGCCGGAACTCCCGGGCGGCGGGTTCCTTTTCTCCCAGCCGGGTGGCAGCCAATTCGGCCAACGGGTAGAAGTTGCCGGCCTGGACCAGGCCCCGCTCCAGATAGAACCCGATCACCACCGCCGGCTTGGCGTGCTTGGCGGCGACGGTTTCGAGGAACCTGGCCCGCGCCGGCGCGGGCAAGGCGTAGGCGAAGGTCAGGAAGGTCTCGGCCAGGGGGTTGTACTCACCGGTGAAATCGTGCCGGAGAAAGATCTTGAGCCACTTGTCGGTGCAGGGTTCCAGCGCGCCCAGCCGCTTTCCCTGGCGCACGAGGTCAAGCTCGCGCCAACCCGGGTCGGTCTTGCTGTCTCCCAGCAGGTCCAGCAGCCGGCCGTAGGCCTGGCCGGCCTCCGCCGTGTTGCCCGCGGCCACCGCCAGCCGGTAACGGGACAGGCCGTCGCGGTATTCCTGAGGCTGCATCTGCTGCGCCCAGTCGAGGCTGCGGCGGGCCAGGTCGGCCTGGCCGCGATCCAGGAGTTGTTCGAAGAGGGTGTCGTAGTCTGCCCGGCGGTGCCGGTTGCGCTCCAACCCGGCCAGGACCAGGCCCGCGCCCTTGGCCGATTGCCCGGCCGCGAGCAACTCCAGCCCGTAACGGCCGGCGTAGTGATGCCAGGCCGGCGGGAAGAGCTGCTCCGACTCGTCGGAAACGGCGTCCAGCAGGTTGCGGATGTTGCCCACGCCCAGCACCTTCCGGAAAGACGCGTCCATGGGCAGGGCGCCCCCGGAAGACGCCGCGAGCAGGGCCAGGTTGGTCTCACGCCACACCGGCTGCTCCGGCCGGAACAGTTTTCGGATGGCCTCGGAGGCCTTGGCGTAATCCTTTTTCTGGGCCAGGAAATCGATGAAATCACCCTGGTGCGAGGTGACTCCCTCCAGGTTGAGCCCCAATTCTCCCAAGCCGTTGCCGCGGTACAGCAGTTCGTAGTACCGGTTGGCCAGCTCCGCCGAGACGTAATCGGGATCCGCGCGGTACCCGCCGCGGAGGTGTTCCAGTTCCCGGGCGGTGTCATTCTGAAGCATGAACAGCCAGCCCAGTTCCTCGTACATCCGGGCGCGCTGGTAGCTCTCCAGGGACCGCTCGTCCAGTATCCGCCGGTTCAGCGCGGTCATTTCCGGCCACATGGCCCGGGCGTTCAGGTACGAGTCCATGTTCCACGGCAGGGAGTCCCGGGACCATCTCTGGAGCCGGTTCTGGTAGAGGACGACCAGGAGGTCCTTCAACTCGCCCGCTTCCGCCACGGACACCAGGCGGTCCACGGCGGTGGCGGCCGGGTCGCCGCTCACCTTCTTCAGCAGCCGCTCCTGGAGAATCTGGGACACGGCCTGGCCCGTTTCGGCGGCCAAACCGCCCCGGAAGACCTCCAGCAGATCGTCGCGGATGATATCCAGGATCGCTTCCAGGTAGTACTGCGCGTCCGGGCTGGCGCTCCCCCGCACGTACTGGTCGGCCAGCTTGCCCAGGAATTCGGGCAGCCGGCCGGCCCGGGAGGCGGCCACGAGCAGCCGCCGGTTTCGAAATTCAACCAACAGCTCCTGCGACGCGGGACCGGCCGAGAGCAACTTGTCCGCCACGTCCATGGCCCAGTTCTCCCGGTGCCACTCGGCGTAAAGCTCGAACATGGCCAGGGACTGCTCCTGAAGGTTTGGCGAAAACGCTTCGGCGTAGCGGCGGGCCAAGGTCCGGGCTTCGTCGTCCTTGCCCTGGCGCCAGGCCGCGGTCGCCGCCAGGCGCAGCCAGGACGAGTCGTTGTAGCGCAGGTGGGCCAATTCCAGGCCGAGCTTCTGCAGGCCGGCCCAGTCGCCGCGCAACTCCAGCGGGCGGGCGGATTCGGCGGCCAGGTCGGTCCGCTGCGGTACCACTTTCAGACACTGGGCGTAATGGGTGGAAGCGGCCGCCGGGTCTTGCCGGAGCATGCTCAACCGGGCCAGCAGCAGCGGCCAGCGGTAGTCGGAGGGGCTGGCCGCGGCCGCTTTCTGACAGTAGCCGGAAATCCGGTCCACCAGGCTGGCCTGCCGGGCGACGACGAAGGCGGATTCGAGCACCCACCGTTCTTCCGGCACGATCTTGAGGAGTTCCAGGTAATGGTCCACGGCCAGGGAGCGGTCGCCCATCGCCAAGGCGGCCTCGATAATCTGCTGGCGGACCTCGATTCTTTTTTCGCGCAGCTTGTCGGCGTCCTTGAAGAGTGCCGGCAACCGTTCCAGCACCGCCTTGCCGGACTGGATGACGCCGGCGTGGTTGTCGCCCCCGCTCATGACCCGCCACTGCAGCGCCATCACTTCCCAGTCGTCCGGCGAGCGGGCCAGCCACCCCTCGACCAGGGCGCCGGCCTCGGGAAAGCGCTTGGCCTGGCTGAGTAGATCGATCAGCCGGAGGGTGAATTCCCGGCGGTAAGGCTCCACCGCCCGGGGCAGGGCCTGCTGCAAAACCGTGATGGCCGGATCGAGCCGGTCCTGGTAGGCCAGGGTCTGGACCGACCGGCGGATCACGCCCAAGTTGGCCGGGTTGTCCCGGACCGTCTCCGAGAGCAATTTGGCGGCCTCTTCCGGCTTGTTCAGGTTCCACAGCCGGTCGATCAGGGCGAACTGGGCCTCCAGCCGGGCGGCGCCGGGCGTGGACAATTCCACCAGCGTCCGGTAGGCGCGAAGTTCCTCCTCCGGCCCGATCAAGTCCCCGAACTGGCCCAGGACGGCCTGGATGGTTTCGGGACCCCGATCCCGGCCCAGCAACGCGAGCACCCAATCCCGGATCGCGAACTCGTCCGCGTGACCGTAATTGCTTAAAAACTCACGGATACCGGACAGATATTCCACCGGGGCCTTTTCCCTGGCCAACTGTCCCGCGACCACCTTGGCGAAGAGGTCCCGGCTTTTCTCCTTGCGAAGCAACCGGTCCAGGCGTTCTTTGGCTTGCCAGGAGTTCTCCTCCCAGGTCGTGGCCAGTTTGAGGTACTCCACCATGGCCAGGCCCGGTTGGTCCTCTTCCTCCAGCAGGGCGGCCATCTCGAACGGGTACAGGTTCGCGTCGGCCTTGCGGCGGCGGATTTCCTCCAGGATCTGGCGAGACTCGCCGAAGAGATAGTAGTCCCAGAAAACCGTGGCCACGTCCAGCCACTTGGCGGAATCTTCCGGGTAGAGGTCGAGCACCTCCCGCCAGCGTGTGCCGGCGGCCCCCAAGTCTCCCCCCATGGCCAGGCAGTCGCCGGCGGTGATCAGGAACTCGGATTCACGGCCGAGCCGCCGGCCGAGGGTCTCGACGAGCGCGGCGGCTTCGCCGTAGCGCTCCGGGTTCCAGGCGCCTTCGGAACGGAGCAGCTCCATGCAACGGACGGCGGTCCGCTCGTCGCCGGGATAAAAATCGGTCAGCCGCCGGTACAGCGGGGTGGCCTCCTCGAACCGGCAACGCCAGATGCGGGCTTCGGCCGCCAGGTAGGTCAGGAGCGGGTCGTCGGCGGGCGCTTCGGTCTGGAGCAGGGGATCCAGCAGTTTCCGGGAAACAAGGTTGGCGAAATAGAGGTCGCGCGCCTCGTCCGAGATCATGCAGTACGACGCCAGCGTTTGCTGATAGCGGGGAGGATCCAATTGGCGGGAGAGGCCGAGCACCCGTTGCAGGAAATTCCGGTTGAGCGGAAAGCGCCGCAGGGCGGCCTGGTGAATCTCCAGGATGAAGCGGTTGTAAGCGTTCTTGTCCATGCCGCTCACATCCGGCAGCACCTCCCGCAGGTAAACCTCCAGGTCGGTTCCGGCGAAAATCCCCACGATCCGGCCGCTGAGCTCCTGGAAGTCGGCCATCCGCTTCTGCCGGAGGTAGAACCGGGCCAACCGGTTGAACCAACCCGGCTGGTCAAATTTCTCCATGGCCGCGCGGTAGAGCGCTTCCTGCTCGGGGAGCATCGACTTGGACTCGAGCACTCCCGCCAGCTTCTCATACAGGCGCTCGTCGCCGGGATTGGCCACCATCAGGTCACGATAGAGGGCGACCACTTCCAGGGGGCGTTTCCGGGCCAGCAGAAAGCCGGCCAACTCATCCAGGGCCTTGTACCGTTCGGCCCGGGGATGTTCGTCCGCGCTCCCCAGCCAGTATGCCAACGCGGCCGGACTGAGCGCCTTGGACGATCCCTGGCCTTCGATCGCGACGGCCCGGCGGTAGCAGTCTTCCGCCGCCTTCTCGTTTTTTGCTTCCACGGCGCCGCCGGCGGCTCGCAGCAGGAGCCCCCGCCGGGTATCGGGATCGGCGGATTCCGCGGCCGACGCTTCCAGCAGTTTCCACGCCAGGCCCGCTTGCCCGCAGTTTTTATAGACGCCGGCCAGCCGCGTCTTGAGGCCGACGTACTCCTCGGCCGGGAGCAGCGGCTTGAGCTCGGCCAGGGTCGCCTCGGCACGCCGGGCGAGGAAGTAGGGACCCGCGCTGTGCTCGAACTGGCTAAAGGCGCCCTCCAGGTCCTCCCCGTTGAGCAGGAGCGACAGCGAGCCGGCCAGCAGGCCGGGCTCCGGGTCCATCCCGGCGATGGTGCACAGGGCGCGCAGCGACTCGCCCGAGTACTGCCGGGCGCCCTCGTCACCGGTGACCAGCACCAGGTAAGCGGCCCGGAGCGCTTCCGCCCGGGCGATCTCGCCCGTGAGACCGGGCACGGTCAGTGCCGGCTGGCCGCCGCTGTCCCGGTACAGGCTGGTAAAAAAGCGGAGCGCTTCGCCGTAGTCGTTGCAGCGGCCGCTGAGGATTCCCAAGATGGCCATCTGGTCCGGAGTCCAGGGTGCCTTGGGCCGCTGGCCGGTGAGGCTCGCGTTTTTCAACACCCGGAAATCCCGCACGATGCCGGCGGCGGCCGACAGGTTCTCCCGGTAGATCTGGCAGTGGCATAGCAGGTAGACGGCCCCGGCGTCCAGCGGATCGCGCCGCAACCGGTCCTCGGCGTCCCGGACCAGCGGTTTCCACAAGCCGGCCGCGTCCAGGTTCCGGAA
>ERZ1645192.1584-NODE-1584-length-18911-cov-9.376644_pt1 | contig 18911 bp, 21 predicted proteins | sample MGYA00575354_ERZ1645192 | MGnify/ENA primary metagenome ERZ1645192 (study PRJEB40844, sample SAMN11349763) | freshwater sediment metagenome | isolation source: river sediment | host: Sediment | place: India: Faizupur Khadar , New Delhi | collected 2017-02-21 ... | reverse complement strand
CGACGTAGGCTTTGGCGGGCATCGTGCCATAGGTCGTCGTATCGCCGCCGTACACCGTCCAGTCATACCAGTGCGGGTCCACGGACCCGGACTTCGGCGTCACGCCCGCAGTGGTCACGAACGAAATCGCATTGCCGTCATCGTCCAGCCCGGTCACGGTGTTGCCGTTGCCGAATTGGGCCGTCGTCGTTGTGTACCCGTAAATCGTGCAGGCCCCGGACAGGGTCGTGACGTAGTCCACGATCATCTGTGCCCCGCTGGTCCCGTCCGTCAGGGTGTTCCCCCGGTCGGGTGGGTTTGCTCCCACGTCCGTAGTGGTGATCTTGGTGTTCTGGAAGTCGATCACCTTGAGGTTCGTGCCGTTGACCACGAAGACTTTCCCGTAGGCCGGGAACATCATCAGTTGGTCGGTGGTGTCAATCTCGCCCACGGAGGCGGCCAGTTGTGTGAAAGTAGGTGCTGTCATTCGTCACCCTGAAATCCAAATCTCGTTGTTTGCCGCCGCGATCACATAGGTCGCTACGTACTTGTCCATCACGTCCCGAACTATGATAGGCGACGAGTTTCCGAGAGAGCTGCTCGTACCGAAGGTGATCGCACACGTCACTGCCGCGTCCACGTAGGTTGAGGCGTCCATCGCGGCGGTCGCCCCGAACGTGAGGGCACACTCTACGGCGGCGTCTACGTACTCAGGACCGGGGTCGTAGGTCCCGCCACGGATGTCGGCAATCTCGTCCGCTGAGAGGACACGGTCGTAGACGAAAATCTCGTCGAGGTTACCAGCGGTGTAAGCACTGTAGAAAATGTACTGGCCGATACGGAACGGTTCTTCGCTACAGAACTGGGCATGGGCGAACGTGCCGCTTGTGGTCTTTAACTCCCCGCCTACATAGGAGTACAGAACCCACGCCTGTGTCGCATCGTCGTATGTCACAGCGATGTGAGACCATGCGTCATCTACAAAGGCATTTGCGAGTGAAACAACTGAATCGACACTACTTTCGCCGTAATAATGCCAGAGATCCAGAGAGGTCCCGCTTTGAACCAAAATAACAGACTTGGCCTTGCTGATGATGTCGCACCCGGCCCCCGGCATAGTTGTAGGGCGAAACCACCCTCCTATGGTATACGTCGTGTTCGCCGTCCCACTCTTACACGGAAACGCCGCTGACAAATCCGCGTCATTGCGCCTCTGGTACTCGCCGAAGGTGATGAGGCCGGACGCCAGCCCCTCGGCGTAATTGACCGTGTCGGCAGTCATTGGCCCCGAATTGGTCAGGGTGTTCCCATTCGCCGTCGAATCGGTGGTCAGTGCCCCGGACTCCAGCTTGTACCAAGCAACAGCATCGGAGAGGTCGTTAGCCATTACGCCGCCGTCCAGACAAAGTCACCTGCTGGGAAACGAATTACCTGACCCGCTGTCGCCGTGATTGGAGCGGTCAGGTCATACGAGGCGTATTTCGAGCCGCCGGAGACCGCACTGTAGAGGCCGACCTTCGCCGCCTCACTCCATGTGTCCGTCGCCTCGGGGAACGAGATCGCCGCCCCGTTGTCCTTGGCCCCGCCGGAGGCCGCGTCCCACGTAGACGCCGCCACGGACACGCGGGCGTAGCCGTTGCCCGACAACTCTACGTCACCCGAAGTCAGAAGCCCAACGTACAGGCCGGAGACCTCCAAGGCCGCGTCGAGAATGATGTCCGCCCATACTGTTTCAAGAGCCATGCGTTAAACCTCCGCAATCCAAACTGAATACCGTGCCGCCGCGAGGACTTTGTTGTGCGAAGACCCCGGTGCGCTATCACCCCCAGTGTAAGGCGGCGGGGGCTCGATAGCCGGGACCGTCACCGTAAACGGGGTGGTGTAGGACTCCGTGACCCCGCTCATGCCACTATATGTCCCGTCGTAGGAGTAGTACCACGAAAGTACCAGTCTAAAATAAACGTCGTAGCTCCCAGGTGTTAACTGCGCCCATTCCTCCGCAGATAGGGTTGAACTATACGTTTCCGAAGTCGGATATGAAGGCCCCGTAGCTCCTGGCTGGTAAGAAGTCTTGAGGGTGTGGGATACCAAAGCATCACCGGAAAAAGTAACATACGCTCTCCATATACGATCGCAGATGGACGTATATGGGTCGAGCCCCGGTGTAAGCCCGTAGGCGAAGTATCCCTCCCACGTATTGTCGGACCAGATAACACTCCCGTCCTCTGGAGTAGGAGGGCTGCTAATTACAGGTATCGGGACGCCATAAGGACTTTGTTCGCTCATGGACTCTCCACTACATGCACCGAAGTGATAGCCACCACCGGCTGCTCGGTCCCGCCGACCTGGGTCGTGGACCACTTACCGAGGCCCGGACGCTGGCCGCCCCGGAATCGGCCCTGCCAATACGGCCTCACATTTGCACACTTGAACGTCGTGTTCTCAGGAGGGGAGTCGGGGTTCGCCCCTTTATGGATACCGTTCATCGGGAATCTAAGGACCAGACTCATGCTGAATACTCCACAATACCACGGTTTACGTACACGGTGCGGGGGCCGTTGCCGGGTTTCATCACGCCGAGTTTCTTGGGCCGGGTCCGGCCGTCGATCGCCCACGCGGAAGGTAGGTCCACGTTCAGGTACTTGTCCATGTAGCCTCGCTTCACGTCGCTGAACTCCTGTTCGGTGAAAGCGAGACACGCGGCCACGATAGCGAAGTCGAACTCCAGACCTGCCGGATGTGTGTCGCCCGCGTCCACGTAGTACACACTGTCGGTCGATGGGTCGGTCCCCCCGGCCTCGCCGTTCTGGTAGAGCCAGTCGGCTACAGTAAAGGTACAGGTCGAGCCGGTGAAGTCGGTAACGGTAGCGTAGGAGGTCTTGCCCGTGCCGGAGATGATACGGATCGTGTCGCCGTTGAAGTAGTTGTCCGGGTACATCCCGGCGAAGGTGTCGTCCACCAGCGTAGTCGTGGACGCACTGGACGCTACTCCGGCGATCAGGGTGAGACTGTCGAAGTTCGCTTTGTATGGGAAAGTGACCGTGCTGTTGCCCGAGGGCCGGGGGTGAACCATCAACTCCCACCGACGCTTGGTCGAGTAGGGCTTAACCGCTGCTAAGTACGGCGTGTCGCCCGACGGCACGTCCACCTCGCGGAGTCGGCGTAACTCGCCCTCGCTCGTCCACTCCAACCCACACGCCTCGGAATCAGCGATAAAACTGATGTCACCCGCCACCTCGCCTTGGAAGTCCTGCGGGAGCAGGTATCGCGAGGCGTCGGCGTCGATCACCTGAGTCGATCGTGCGATACGGTATTGACTGGTCGTGTCCGGCGTACTCGCCCCCGAAAGAGCGGCGAAGTCGAACTTCCCCGAGGAGCCGGTAAAATCTGCAACCGTCGCGGTCTCACCGATACCTGTCCCCGCCGTGATCTTGAGGACATACCCGTTGAAGTAATCATCGGCGTAGTCTCCGGCTATGTCCCCATCGGTCAACGAGGCAGCCGTACCCGCAGTCGCGGTCCCTTCATAGGACTGCACGAGGCTGACTTCCATGTCCCGATTCCGCCAGTGCCAGCCGCCCGGAGGGCCTTTGGCGATGAAGTCCCGCACGGCGGTGTTCACGACTTTCAGGCACCGGGCGAGGTCATAGGCGTCGATAGGGATCATCTCGGCCTCTTGACCGTCGGTGCCGTGGTAGGCTATCTCCGCAGCGGAGGCGACGGTCAGGACCAGATCGTGGGTTGTCAGGGCACTCGTAACCTCAGCCATAGCATACCTTTACATGCGTATTTGTGCCAAGTTGCACACAGATCTCGGGATTACTATACGTTTCTACACAAATACTAAATCTGAGTGAATTAGTACGAGATTAGTACATTTCTACACAAGGCTCCAGGCGGGGCTCGAACCCGCGACCTCGGGGCATCCTCACCGGCTCTGCCTGCTGAGCTACTGGAGCCATAAATACCGGGAGGGCGGGGAACGGGGCCCTCCCGGTCCAATCAGGCGGGGCCTGAAGGTTACGCTACTGTCACGGCATCGAAATCACACGATGCCGCTGTGCCCTCGTTGCAGTACAGGAACGTCCCGGCCGAGCCGTCAACGTGAATGAACATCCCACCGGGGCAATACCCGGCGGTCCCATCTGAGGGTACGGAGTCGCCGTAAGCAAGCAGGCACCCCTCCACAGATTCGATCACCTTGACCGGAGTCGTACCGGATTGAGGTCCCAGATACTTGAGGGCTTTGAGTCTTGCACCGATACTCATAGGACCCTCCTTTACGGCCAAATCTGCAACAGACAGAACGGGGCGTTCGATGCGCCGGAACCACTCGTGTCGAGGGCCACACCGGCGATCTGAAGACCGCTTTCGACGGTCACATCGTTGCTCGAAACCACCGAGCCATTGCCGACGAACACGATCGTGCGGTCACGGGCACTGTCGCAGGTGTTGCCGTCGCTGGTAATCCAGCACGGACCCCACGTCTGCACCCAAAAATACTGACCACTGGTCGCGGTCACAGCCGCCATGCCGAGGAAGGTCACATAGTCGCCACCGGAGCCGTCCGCCTTCAGGTTGTAGAACGGATTCTCCATCAGCTCGATCGTGGTGGTCGCGGCCGTCACAGCCGACGCCAGCGGGGCGTCCAGCTTCAACGTCAGCGTTCCACCCGTCGAGGTCAGGGCCGGATGCGAGACAATCATACGCATCTGGGGGTGCTGGCCCGAACCGTTGCCGACGACAATGTAGCCGCCATGCAACTCATTCTCATGCAGCACGCCCGTGGTCAGGGCGCCAATCTCGGTGTCGATCGTAACCGACACGTACCGGCTTCCTGCCGCACCAGCGGTCTCAGTGGTAGCCAACCCGCTGTCGGGGTCGGTCACACTCACACTGGCCTGGGCCGGGGCCACAGCTACGGTGTTGGTCTTCTTCGACTTGTAGCAGCCCCACTCGGTGTAGACAGTACCGCTCGCCAGAGCGTAGCGGTACACGCGGCCGTCGGGGAGTACCACACGGTCCCCGATGTTATATCGGGGGTCTTTCACGGTGGAAGCGGTGTAGATGAAATCCCACCCACCGTACGTGCCGGTGCGGTACACTTCGCCGCCCTCCGACACATAGTTTACCCGGATAGGGTGTTTGCTTGTGTCACTCATATTTACTCCTTGTTGTTGAGGTTAGTCTCGCTTAGGCAGTGAGAGCTTTGTGCAAAACAAACCCGGCCTGACGCGGGCTGTCGCAGAGGATGTTGAACGCACCGTCCTTGAACATCGTGAAGACGGTGTGCTGCTGGGTACCGCCGTGAACCGGGCCACGGGTCTGCATCCAGTACCCGCTGTAGACGACCGGCATCAGGTGCGCGAAATCCACGCAATAGATGGATTCCGGGCTGTCCGTAGTCTCGGGGTCGGTCTGGGACTCCAGCGTGTCGATCTCGACCACGTCATGCCCGTTGATGAGCATGTCCGTGCCGCCGTCCGGGGACACCACCATTCGACCGAGAGCCTCCTTGGTCGTGTGCATGTCGTCCTTGGCGTCGAGATAGTCGAACAGCTTCTGCTTCACGGTGAAGCTGGTGTACACACGCCGCTTGGCCGCAGCACGTTTCTCAAACTGCGTCGCACCGAGAGGAGCCTTGAACCGAGTGTACATGAACGCCTTGCGGAGCCGACTCATCAGGTCGTCATCCACGGCGGTGTACAGGTCGGCCCAGTTGCACCACTGAGGATGCACGTTCGAGTCGATGCCGGAACAGTTCGTTCCGGTCGAGGTGTCACGATAACGGATGGTCTTGCCGACCCAGCCAGCCGTCGTGGTGTCCTTGTTCATCCACCGGATGTAGTACGGGATGCCTCGCGGGAACTTGTCGTCGTTGGCGTTGGTCGGGGCTTGCCACAGGGCCGCCTCGAACAAATTGGCGAGGTCCCAAATCGCCTGCATTTCCTTGACTTTGGCGAGGTCGATGAAACCCTCGGGGTCGGACTTGTTCTGGATGATTTCCAGTTCGTCCCACGACCAGTTGGTCGTGAACCGGCACCACGGCATGTTGTAGGTGTGCAGCGTTTCGCCTTGGGCCAGGTCGTCCTTATCGTAGTAACCCGTGAACCGGGCGTTACCCTGCGGCGACAGGATCGCCTTGCCGGTGATCGAGGTCCCGCCCTGTTTCTTGATGCTTTCCTGATTGAAGATGCGCGCGGCTTCGTAGCGGTGACTGTCCCATGTGATCGTCAGCTCCTGCTTCGGATACATGGTATGAGTCGTGCCTACCAAGCCGGCGAGTTGATCGTAGTTGTAAGCCATACTACTCGCCTCCTATGGGAGTCAGGCTATCCTCCGAATATCTTTTTCTGGAGATTAGCCACTGTTTCGATTGCTTTGGTTTTGTTGTACGTGCCTCCAGTCGGTTCGGGAGTCTTGGAACTGCTCGGCTTCAGCGTCACGCCCTTGGCTCGCTTCTGCACGCTCTGGACGATCCGGTCGCGGACGAATTGTGCCGCCATCGGAGCCGTCAACTGAACGTGCGCTCGCTCCAGAGCTTCGGCGGAAGAGATCTGAAGTCCCGCCATCGCCGCTCCGTCGAGGATTATCTGGGCCTGGTCGCACACTTCCTTGCGATGCTGGATTTGTGCGGGCGTCAGGTTCTGCCAGTTCTCCGTCGAGCCGGTCTTACCGTAGTGGTCTTTGAACACCGACATCTCGTCGCCCGCAAAGAACTGATTGATCTGCTGGCGTTGGGCGATCTCGGTCTCGATGTCCCGCTGAGGGTCACTCCTCGGGGACTCCACAGGCTCTCGCTTCTGCTTCAGTTCGCGTCGCTGCTCGATCACGAGTTCGACGATCGGGTCGTCCTCGTACTTCTCGCGCAGCTTCTTCTCCCACTCGTCAACTGCCGGAGCTTGGGACGGGGTAGGCGCACCTGCCGTCTCCTTGTCCTTCAACTGACGCATCTTCTGGCCGAGTTCACCGAGTTGCTTGCTGGAGGCATTGTAGCTCTCGTGCAGCTTGGCGAAGGTTTTCAGGGCCAGGTCTGGATCGGTGTCCATGAGTTTCCCGATCTCCTCTGCGGTCCAGTTCGCATGGAGAGCGGCCCGATAGTGACTGTCGGGTATCGCAGGCGTCTCCTTGGCGGGCGGCTCCTCTGCCGTCGGCTCCGCCGGGGTCTCCGGGGTAGCGGCTTCAGGCTCTGCTATCGTCTCCTTTGGAGTTTCCTCCTTGGGCACCGTTAGGGTAGGGTCTTCGGCCGCTGCCGGTTCCACAGGCGTCGCTTCCGGGGTAGCGGGGGCCGGGGTCTCAAGACCCGGCCCACCGGCCCAGTCGATCGCGTCAATAGCTACTTGAAGTTCTTGTGTTTTGTCGTTGGCCATGTTTTAGTTCCCCTTAATACCACTTCTGTTTGGTTGTATGATTCAATCCTCGCGCCTTCAGATAGGCGTCGTGTTGCCGATAGTTCGTAAACACCGGACGACACGCGCTGTCGAGCGGCACGTCCGGGTACAACTGGCGGTGCTCGGCCGCCTGCTCGGGGTGAATCGCCAACGAGTCACTGTGTATATCGCGGTGGTAGCTGTCGCCGCAGTGACCCGTCTCCACCCGCCGTCCCTCGTTCATGTAATCCCGGTCCATAGGTGTCCCGCACTGCCGACAATTTTCCACTTCCCGGTGTCTACTGACAGGTTTTGAAATTTCTTCATTCCACTCACACTTGGGGCATAGGTACTTGTAATCAGGCATCAGCAGCCTCCGCCCGGACTAACCCCCCGCACCGACACTGAAGGGCTCCGACATACACAAACGGTCCCAAATGCGGAACCGTTGGGTTTTCAAATAGAACGCGCCAAGGCACCTCGTAACTACTTCCACAGATATCGCATTTGAAGACCACAGTGGTTTCATCCGCTATTGCCTGTTCCATCAATGTTTCCCCTCACACAACGGACACTTATACACCCGATGGGTTCCACCCGGCACCGAGGGTCGCGGCGGCTTGTCCTTGTCCGGCGGTTTGCTGGGCTTGCATGTTGAACTGTTGCATGGGGTCGGGCATGGCCGAGCCTCCGACCGGGAACGCCCCGTTCTGCGGAGATGCACTCGCTCCCCCGCCCATTTTCGCAGGTTTCGCCATAGTGCTTGCGTACCACGCCATGCGCGCCTGAAAACTGGGATCAGTGAAAATCTCATCGACAATCTCCACGATACCCTCGTCGTCCGCGACGAGCGTCAGGTACTTCTGGATGTTGAACGGCTGCCCCGCCTGCATCGCCACCAACAAGCATTGAAACGCCTGCGGAACCGTTTGCGAGGTGAACTGAGTAACTCGTAAGGCCCGCTGGCCGGGGTCGAGAACGGCCATCGACCGCTTGACGATCTCGAACCCGAGGGTCTCGAACTCGCCTGTCTTGTCGGACGGGGTCAGGAACAACTGCTGCTCATCGCCGCCGGGCGTCCGCTTGATAAGCGGGATACCCGGCTGGCCGGGGACGAACAGCAGGGGGTCGTTATGCAGGAACCACGCCTGCTTACCGCTGATCTCGGCAGCGAAGTCATACATCATGTCCCGCATGTCGCCGACGCCGATCGAGGCGTTCTGCTGAAGGATCTGCTGGCCGGTCGCCTTGTCCGCGTTGATCCCGGCCCCGCTCATCAGGTCGGGGTTGCCCGCCATCAGGTTGAACCAACCGTACATCGTGTTGGTCATCGCCACGGTCTCGGCGGACGGCCCCTCGTAGGACACGGTCTTGACGCCGTCCGGGTCCTCGGTCGGGATCATCTCGCCGTCGTAGGCGTCCCGCACGGCCTCGGCAGTGTCCGCCATGTTCGGGCGGTACAGGGTGACGTTCTTCTGGCGGTCGGCCTGCCCCATAACCTTCTTCAGGAGCTTGTTCGCCATGTCCGACAGGTCCCTCCACACGCCCACGGGGGCGACCGGGAACGGGTTGTCGGGCACCGGTTGGGTCAGGGAGCCGAACGTATACGGACCCGACGGCGGGCCATAGTAGTCCTCGATCTTGAGGAAGTCGTTGGACACGGCCTCGGTCGGGTCGGGCAGATAGCACACCGACTCGGCCTCGGGGACCCACAGTTCGACGATGTTCACGTAGTCCTGAAGGTCGTAGGTCTCGCCCGACAGGTCGTCGTCACGGGACAACTCAGCGGCCTTCTCCTCGTGGGAGGCCCCGGCCTTGGGAAGCCGCTTGACGAGGGCTTCGTCGAAACCCCCGGCGGCGAGCAGTTTGTTCCGTTCGATTCTGACCCGGTGCCCGATGAATGTCGCCCGGTCCCAGTCCGTGCAGACGGGGTCGGCGGTCATGTCGTCGAGACTGATGCGTTCGGTGTAAATCTGGCCCGGATCGACCAGAAGGTCGGGGGCCACCACGAGTTCCTGCCCGCTGGAGGCGAGCGAGGTCTTGGTTACGGTCAGCCCAAAGCACGCATCCACCGCACAGGCCCGGAGGAGGCGGGCCATGCGGAGTTGTTTCTGGAGGTCATTCAGGGCGAGACCGAGCTTCTCAGCGTAGTCCCGCTGGGCGATCAGTTTGGTCAGGACCCGGTTGATGCCCTCCTTCTGAACGAGGTTCGGGATCAGGCTACGCACCGCCAGGAACACGAGGTTGATCGGTTCCTCGCCGGTCATGCCCTGCGTCTCGGCCATGTATTTCCCAACATACGACCTGATGTGATCCGCGCGGGCCTTGCGGAATCGCTCGAATCGCTTGAATCCTTCCAGAACAGATTGGGATAGTCGTCTCGCGGTCAGCTCGACGGGCATGTTACAGTCTCCGCTTGGCGTGCCACTCGTGTCTCGCGGGAGCCGCATTGGCACAACCAACCCCCGAAGAAATAGAAATCCCCAACGTGGGGGGCGAGTTTCTTGTACTCCCCCCACACAATGTTCAACTCATTGTCGCAGTCGCGGCAGTAAATAGTCAGTCGATCGGTGTCAAGCATCTGCGGGCCCCAGACGTTCCAGACTCTGTTGGATTTGTTTCGCCATGTCCCGGTACACTCGGATCAGGTTGGACCTGACAAGTTCTGTCGCACTCTTGGATTGCGGGAGCGTTTCCAAGTCGAAATATGCGGCCCCAATCAGTCGCATGAAATAGGTCCCGACCCCGGAATGACTCACCGTCACCTTTGGGAAAGGCTCTCCTAACTCTCTAAGGCGCGTCTCCAACAAATCCACCGCTTCTTGGTTTTCCATAGGCCCCCTATGCGTAGTTAAACGGCCTCTGCCAACTGTTGCTCTTGGGCCTGCTCTGTTTCCACTGCTGGAACCTCGCGCCCCATGTCCCAGTAGGGGCGGGTTCATTCTCGCCCCTTCGCGGGGTCATCACCGTCTTGTCCATCACACAAAGAGCGTCGGCGATGACGCGGTCGCCGTGGTGGTACGTGTCGCTCTTGTCCTTGTCCGTCAACTCCGCCGGGCCGCAGCCGCCGTTCGGATACAGGATGTAGGTCTTGGCCTGTTCCAGCGACTGCTTGTCGCGATTGATAATCAGGCCCTCTTTCAAGGCCCGCTCGTAGGCCCGCAGGAGCAGGGCTTTACGCTCCCGATTCGAGTGCCACCCGTACTTCTCGGTTTTCTTCGTCACCACGGTCCCGAGCGTCTCGTCGGTGAAGCAGTGGGGATACCCCATCTCCTTCGCGAACACGGCCGTGAAGTCCCAACCTGGACCGTTGATCTCCCAGACTACGAGCGGCATTTTCTGCGGGGCGGAGCCTCCGACCCACAGGCACAGGGCGGCCATGACTCGTGCGGCGTCATAAGGAGGTGTCGAACGGGACACCCACTTGGCGACGATTTCGCCCGTTTGCTTGCATTTGACGCTCGCGACTGTTTCACTGGTTCCTTCTCCGGCCTGTCCTTTACTAATGTCAAGGCCCACAATATATGTCTTGGACTGATCCAGCCGATGTCCTTCATTGAGGGCCCCCCACACCATCAACTCGCCGTCCTTGGCCTTGGTCAGTTGCACGGCCTTGAGGTCCCGGTCGCGGAACACCCGGCTGACCTCGGCGTTCGGGATTTTATCCCGCAGTCGGATGTTGAAACGGTCGCGGCAAGGCTTCGCGTACAACGCGGCGTGCTTGTCGAGGTCGGTGTTCGTGAAGAAGCAGTCGCCTACAGCACCCTCCTCCGCGTAGATTTCCTTCAGGACTTCCTTCATCCCGTTACGGGCGATCTCGTGTTCGATGAACGGCGACGTGATCCGATACTCCTTCGTCACGTCGTCCTGAACCACGAACCGGCCCGCTCCCTTACGGGGGTGGTCCCACGCCATCAGGGAGAATACCTTGATAGTACCCGACGCTTTCCATGTCGAGTAGCAAGTACCTGGCAGGTCCACGGTCGAGTTCACAATTCGACACGGCGTCACGGCCGCCGTCGATCGTTTGATGCTCTCGCCATTGTCCACTTTGCTGAACTCGTCGAGCAGTACGATCGCCGCACGGTCGCCGGACATCGCGGATCGGTTGGTCGATTCGCCCGCGATCGTGGAGCCGTTCAATTCGTTGTGAATCCGCAGACTCGTGCGATTGAACCGACCCCGCGCCAGCACATTCGGCGGACACATCCACTCTGGCAGATAGGCGTTCACCGTGTCGTGTTTGAAGAACAGCGACTTGCTGATCGGGCTGTCCACAAGATCCTCGGTACGGGACATCTCGCGTATCTGGGTGTTCGGCCGGAACAGCCACAACCAGTGCAGGAACAACGCACACAGCCACGAGGCCCCCATGTCGCGGCTCTTGTCGATCAGGCCGTCCTCGCCTTGGGTGAAACAATTGACGAGGAAGTCCACCATTTCATCCTGCCGCTCGAAAGTGATGAACGGGTGCAGGGCGGTCCTCGCCGGAACATTGCCGTGGGTCACGGACGATACTTCCTGTTCCCACAGGGTCCACGCAAAGGCGTTGACCCAGAACAGGCAACTCTCTTTACTTGCCGCTAAAAGATCACGTTGCAGTGCGGAATCATTTGTCGCCTTGCGGAGAAGTCGCTGTCGCCACTCCACATTCTCCGCTTCTCGCATCGGGACTTTCAGGCCGGTCTTAGGACACGCCCACCACTGGCGGTTCGTCGGAAAGGGCGTACTAAGAGACGGCTGCGTCGCGAGCATCGCCCATCACTTCCTCGGCCAAGTCGTTGATACGCACCGTATTCAGTCGGCTTATCCTGTCTACGACGGCCTCTTTCTCTGCGTGTTCCTCGCCCTGCACTCCCGGCTTGCCCTCGCAGCGATCGAGGACGAGCTTGATCGCGTCCATGTCGTGTGCCTCATTCGCCTGCGTCCACAGGTGTCGGGCCAGGGCCTCGGCCTTGGACACCAGCCTCGATTCGACCACGGGCGCACCCTCCGCGCTCGTGCGCGTGGTCACGGAGATGATCTCGGTCACTTCCTGACCGATTCCGCGTAGGTACTCGCTAACGAGTCTTCCAGCGCGTTTCTTCTCTCCTCGTTCGAGGAGGTCGGGGTTTTCTACTTTTTTTGCTTTCTTCGCCATCGTCGCATTTGCCCGGTTCGCCGGGCGTCCCGTGTCATTTGCACCAGAGGTCCCTCTTTCGTCACCTTGATTCGGACCCGATGAACGAGTCCGCAGTCACAGCAGGCCAGCAACCAGTCCTTTGTCAGCGGCCACCAATCGCCGTCATAAACTTGGTCATATTTCATTTCTTCCTCGGCTTGGAGAAGTGCTTCTCCCGCTCGGGTTTCCATCCTTGCTTTCTCATGGTCCCGTACACGTAGGCCCCGGTGCGTTCTTTGCTAAGGCCCTTCTTACGAGCCTCGCGTTTGAGGGCTTCTTCCATTGCTTTAGGCATCAGCTACACCCCAATGAGTTGCCACAGTTAGGACACTTAAAGCACGTCCCGTTACGCACGGTCAGGCTCCCGCACACGTCACACGGCGGGGCGTCGCCGCTCGGGGCCGGGGTAGGCCCGGCGGTGGTTGGGGTTGGTGCCGACTTAACCTCCGCGACCTCAGTGGTCCCCGGCAGGAACCGGCGACCCAACCACGTAAAGACGTAATCCACGATGCTCTTGGCGAACGGGATGTCTTTGCTACCTGTCATTCCCGCAGGCTCGAACCGGACATGCCGGAACTTCTTGACCATCGACTCCAGCGGGACCCCATACTGAAGGTTCAGGCTCACGCTGGTGGCGAAGCAATCCATCAGGCCCCCGAGGGTGGACCCGGCCTTGGTCATGGTGATGAACATCTCGCCGGGCGTCCCGTCCTCGTACAGACCGACGGTGATGTATCCCTCGTGCTTCGCTACATTGAACTTATGCGTCACACTGTCCCGTGTTTCGGGCAGTCTTCGTCGGGCCGGTGTCCGTTCGATCCGGGCGTCAGGTTGGGTCTGCGCCTTATCCTCCGAGGCTGGCCGAGGGCCAGTGGACACCGGCTGGAATTGCTTGGAACCGTCACGGTACACCGTCACGGACTTCAGGCCCAACTTCCACCCCTCCATGAATACGTTCTCGACGTCCTCGACCGTCGCGGTCGCGGGCATGTTTATGGTCTTGCTGATCGCCCCCGAGATGAAGGGCTGCACGGCGGCCATCATTTTGAGATGCGCCATGTAGGGAATACCCGGCATCCCAGGGGCAGGCATCGCACAGGCGACCACATCTTTGGTGAGTTCGCCCGAGTTTATCCGCTCCTTTACCAGCTCAACACACTGAGGAACCAGCGTCGCTTCCCAGCCCCCCGCGAGGTGCTTGACGCTGCTCAGGGCCAGCACCGGCTCGATCCCGGTCGTGTCGCAGTCCATCATAAACCCGATCGTGCCGGTCGGGGCGATGCAGGTGACTTGGGCGTTGCGGAAACCGTCGCATACTGGAACCCCGCTCCACTCACACACGGCGGCACGCCACATTGGGGAGTCGTCGGAGCGTTGCAAGACCTCATTGTGGTGGTCCTCCAACACCTCCTTCATCGAAGTCCGGTTGAGACTGAGTCCTTGGGGTTCGCCCAACTCCTCCGCGATCTCCGCGCTCGTCAGGTACGCCTGCCCGGTCATCAGGGCGGCGATACTACCGGCGAGACTTCGGGCGTCGTCGGAGTCGTAGGGCAGTCCGTTGGACATGACCAGTGCGCCGAGATTGGCGAAACCGAGACCCAGTGGTCTAAACCGCCAGCTATTCGTTTCAATGGATGGAGTCGGGTAACTTCCAAGGTCAACGAGGATGTCCTGGGCGATGATGAAGATTCGCACGGCATGTTTGAAAGCCTCCACGTTGAACGAACCGTCCGGGTTCCTGAACTTCATCAGGTTCAGACTGGCGAGGTTGCACGCCGAGTCGTCGAGGAACATGTACTCGCTGCACGGATTGCTGGCATTGATCGACCCGGACTCCGGGCAGGTGTGCCAGCGGTTGATCGTGTCATGGTACTGGATGCCGGGGTCCCCGCAGGCGTGGGCACACTCGGCCATGCGGCGAAAAAGATCACGAGGATTTATAAACCCATAATCATGCCCCGTAGTCACTTTCTTCGTATAGAAGCTATTGGGCCACGTCGGGTCAAGTGCCTTCATAAACTCATCCGTCACCCGCACCGACAGGTTAGCGTTCTGATACGCCACGGTGTCGTATGCCTCGGGTCCCCACCCGGCGGCGACGAGGTCGCGGGCCTTTCGGTCCTCGCGTTCCTTGCACTCGATGAACTCAAGGATGTCGGGGTGGTCAACCCGCAGACTCTGCATCTTGGCCGCCCGGCGGGTCTTTCCCCCGGACTTGACCACGGCCGCGATCTGGTCGTAGACACGCATGAATGACAGGGGGCCGGAGGGCCGACCCCCACTGCTAAGACGTTCCTTACTGGAGCGTATCGAGCTGAGGTCAGTGCCCGTCCCTGAGCCGTGCTTGAACAGATTGGCCTCGGTAACGGCGAGTTGCATGATCGAGTCCATGTTGTCCTCGACCGACTGGATGAAGCACGCGGAGACCTGCGGCTTGGGCTGGAGGCCGACGTTGAACCAGACCGGGCTGTTGAAACTGCCGTACTGGTTCAGGCAGAGCCAGATCAGGTCGGCCTCAAACGCATTTTCGTCGAGTAACGAGGTGAAATACCCGGACTTTAGCCCGGCCCCGCTTATCCCGCAACAGACACGGCGGATCAGGTCCTTCACCGAGGTCTCGTCCTTGCCGAGATACTTGCTCGCCACGACCCGGCAGGCCATATCCGACCACTGTTCCGGGGCCTCTATTGACTTTTCAAAGATCGTCTCGCCGTTGGACCCGGTTATCCGGGCATCTCGACTGGACCACCGGTGTTCGTCAAAGGGGTGGACCCCTTCCTTGCTGAAAAATCTCTCGATACGCATGTGTTCCCCTTGTCAAGCAGTCATGTCCCGTGTTTATTGGGCACACGGGACCAAGCCATACCCGGTCTCAAAAACCGGGCCACCCCGATTCGCCAGGCCGGTTCGGGGGCGACCTCTATGGACCCCGTTAAGGGCTGTGCCCGTCACCGGGCGTACTCACTACCACACCCGCGAATAACCGGAGGCTGATTAGCCGGTAACACGTACCACACGATAGTCGCCTCGGCACTGAGGGACTGACTGGCCACTACCGGGTTGTCCGTCGCCCGGACGTAGATGTAGTAGGTCCCCTTAGTCGTCGGGATGCCGTTGATCGTGTAGGTTCCATTCGGGTCCGTCTGAGTCAGCGTCAGTCCGGGGGGCAGGCCCCCGGCCGCTTGGACGGCCACAGGGTCCCCGTCGGGGTCGCAACAATGCCCGGTCATCCCTCCGCCCTGGCCGACGTACTGCGTCCTTGACCCCAGGAGTGCCCCACGGACCCGCAGGACGTCGATCACGTAAGGCAGGGTGTTCGGATCCAGGCTGACCGTCGGAAGGCAGTTAGGGTCCGCCACGCGGGTCTGCCCGAGGCACAGTCCCGCGACGAGGGCTACAGCTAACGCTATGGTCACGGCCCTGGTCACTGCTTGGTATCCTCCGTGGGCAGCATCTCCTGGACGACCTCAGCCGGGGTTTTGCCGGACTTGTACCCGGCGATAGCGATAGCCCCGGCTATTAGGCCAGATAGAACGTCCCCAGGGACGCTCCCCTGGCCTAAGTCGAACAGGAACCCCGCCCCCACTCCCATCCCGAGGACGGCGAAGGGCAGGTACTCGGTGTACTTACTCACGTAGGTGTTCGCCTTGATCTGCTGCGTCACCCAGATGATGCTGGCGGCGATCGCCAGCAACTGTGCGGTCAGGATGTTGTCCACGAATTACGTCCTCCAATTGTTGTCTTGTGATCTCCCCGGTCATGTACTGCCATCGGGCGTCGTACTCCGCCCGCGATACCTGCCTCTTGCGGGGGGTGTCGCCTTTACCAGCCTGGGTGCCGGGGGCACTCATACGTCAAGCTGCACCAGTCGGACGATACCGCCGTTCACGTCGGCCTCGTAGTGCAGCGTCGTGCCGGAGTCGGCCCCGAGGTCGATGATGGTCGGGAAGTTCGCCGGAACAATCCACCGGACATTGGCAGCGGTGGTCACGTCAGCGAGACCGAACACGGCCTGGGTCGTACAGGTCACGAGGTATTTTCCCCCGGCGACTACCGTCAGGGTGTGGTCCCCGCCCGTGGCGGCGTCGGTCGCGGTCTGTCCGGTGCCCGCCTTCGGGCTGATTTTCAGAGCGATGATGTCTTGGTTCATGTGATCTCCTTCTGTATACTACGTATAATATGCCATCCCCACGGGATTTTTATGGAATATTTTTATATTGCATAGGGATTTAGTGGGGTATCGGGAAATTTTGGGGTGTGGTGGGGGACCGGCACGCGGGGTCCCAAACGAAAACTCCCGGCCTCAAGGGTGGCACCGGGGGTGGTCGATAGACTGTGTGGCAGTTGAGCACGTGCAGCGTGACACACACACACAAGATATGAAGACAAAACGGACCAACATAGCACGATGCGACCAAACGATTTGGGGGACTTGTGCCGATTGCTCAACCGGACGGCATGATGAGATATCTCAAGCTGCACAATGAAGGGCACCGAACCCTATGGGGCAAGATCTGTGTCGCGAAATAATCGACCAGAGCCAGTGGACAAGCCCGCTTGACGCGGGCTTTTTTATGCGCTGGGCGATCTACTACGGCCCGTAGTAGTAAAAATGTCAAAAATGTCAATCGAATGTCAATCTTGTCCAAGTCCTCTAAATCGTATCTATCTTTAAGTCGGAGTACTCGGAGGAACACAACCGCGTTTTTGTCAACGCCAGGCCCTATTTACTCTATCTTCTTTATTTTTTTAAGATCAAAAGAAAGATATATATAGGTATAGGGCCTTATATGGTAAAAAAGCCTTAAAATGTTAAGCGTTTATATAACCCTATTATTACGTCAATAATGGGGATTCTGGAAAACCCTATAAGGGGTAGTTTGGTCCAGGTCGGAGTAATAGTGTAAATCGCTATAAGTCTTTGTTTTGTACTGACTTACAACGTTTTTTGCTCAAGAAGAATTAAAGCACGCCGCAAGTAAAAAAGTTTGAAAATCATATAACATCGAAAACCAAAAGACCGTCAAAGTTTCACCCGACCAAAAGACGTGCAAAGTTTCGCCCGACCCCCGAGCGTCACAAAAGTGACCTAATCGTATGCGCTCCGACCGTCGATAGACCCCCGCGCAGAGCCGATAGGCCCCTCAAAAATATTTTTCATAATCTGGAATTTTTGTTGTTGACACCGACCCGAACGGCCGATAGAGTGAGTGACGTTCAACAAACAAATGAATAGGTACTAATAGGCAAAAGGTGACGTATGCAGACAGCAACACAGCCGTATATTTGCGATTGCGGGCACCCCGAAAGCGAACATTCCGAACTTACACGGGGATATGGGACCGACCGCGAAACGGGTAAGACATCATGCTACGCTTGTTGTGCCGAACACGATAGGGACATCATGCGGACCACTGGGCGCATTACCCTCTATCTGTGCGGCAACACTCGATTGACGAACTGGCCCGGATCTTTGGTTATAGAACCGTATCGCCTCCGAATAGGACGCCACAACATCGCAGGCAAGCGATACGACGTATGGTTTCACTTCGAGGATACCAAATGGCATGGCGTTCAGTATGGTAGCAATACCCAAATATGCCACTGCCGACGGCTCAAGGCGTAACCCGCCCCGCACTGGCGTGCCGCACGACGGCCCGCCGGTCTGGGGCGTGTGCCGCAGTACATAGGACTACTGGCTATATAAGAGGTGACTTATGCAACTACTCAACGATGTTATCCGCAATCCATCGGGATGGGACAGCCTCGACAATTACATGGGTGAAACGGAGTTCGGGCCGATGTTTGTGGTCCTAACCCGCAACCGCGACAGTGACGTTCTGACTAACTGCAACTGGGACGTGGCCTTGAAGGAACTGGGCGGGGAAAGTGACGATGTTGTGATTCATCACTTTGGCCACTGGGCTTGCGGCTGGTGGGAAGCGTTGTGCGTCCGTGAAGGATCTGAGGCGTACAAGACCGCCGAAGCTATTCACACCAAGCTGGAAAATTATCTGGTCCTCGACGAAATGGCGTTCAGTGACGCCGAACAAGAGGAAGCGGATACTATATGGAAATCATGCTATACTTGGCAAAAACGAATCCAGTATATCCGCAACCATGCCAGCCAATTTGAACCCCGCGATTTCGCGGATCTACTCCACTGCGTTCGGGGGGAATATTTCATCGGGTATACGTGTGAATTAATTGACTAACCCCCGTCCCCGGCTGTAACCGGGGCGGCGGTCGATAGACTCAGTGACATACTGGCAGGTGTGAGTCAGACAAGTGAATCAGCTTTGTGGGTTGGAATGACAAGGGGTGGAATATGGCAACGAAAAAGGAAAGACTGGCGTGGAATCAGCAGTACCGGCACGGCGAGAATATCAAGAAGCTTTTTG
>ERZ1645192.1583-NODE-1583-length-18916-cov-15.775675_pt1 | contig 18916 bp, 19 predicted proteins | sample MGYA00575354_ERZ1645192 | MGnify/ENA primary metagenome ERZ1645192 (study PRJEB40844, sample SAMN11349763) | freshwater sediment metagenome | isolation source: river sediment | host: Sediment | place: India: Faizupur Khadar , New Delhi | collected 2017-02-21 ... | reverse complement strand
GCTGCGGAGGCGAAAGTTAACCAAATTATTATGACTTGCTAACAAAAATCTAACAATCGCTGCTTAATTTAAGGTTAAGAAAAAATATAAAAAGGAGGTACCTATGGCAAGTATTGTAAAACGTCGTTTCTATCCAAGGGATATGTATAACCTGGACCAGTTCATTGAGCGCTTCTTTGATATGAACACCGATGTCTGGGGCTCTCAGCCGCTTGGTTTCCCATTGGATGTGATTGAGAAGGACAATGAATTCCTTGTGCGGGCTGATACGGCTGGTTTTGACCCTGAACGGCTCGAAATCACCTATGATAACAGCACCCTGAGCATTAAAGGTGAAATCAAGGAAGAAAACGTTGAGGAAAAGGAAGGCAAATACCACATCCAGGAACGCCGGACGGGAACCTTCTTCCGCAGTGTTTCCCTGCCTGGTCAGATTGAGCAGAGCGGGATCAGCGCGGAAACTGAGAACGGCATTCTGACTGTGCATCTGCCCAAAAAGCCCGAGGCTCAACCCAAACGGATTGAGATCAAACCCAAATCAGTCCAGGTCGTAGATCAGGCTAAGTAAGACATCCTGACCCGAGGATAAGCAGGCTGCCGGAAGGCAGCCTGTATGTTATTAACAGGCGCGCCGACCTGATTTCCCGGCATTCAACAGGACAAAGCCTGTATACCCGTTATAATAAAGCCAGTCAACCGACCCATAAGGAGTGAATCATGGACGATGAGATGTACCGTGTCCCGATTAAGGGCAAAATCAAGCTCAAGGATTACGATCCCAACGATTCAAAACTTTTTGATGGCAACAAAAAAGACGGCAAAGAAGCCCTGCAGAAACTCAACGCGGAACTGGAATTGCTGCAGGAACAACTGTACGCGGAAGGCAAGCACCGCCTGCTGATTGTCTTGCAAGCGATGGATACCGGCGGTAAGGACGGCGCTATCCGGGCGGTTTTTGAGGGTGTGAACCCCCAGGGCGTTAAGGTCGCTTCATTCAAGACCCCTACGCCAGTGGAGCTTTCGCACGATTACCTCTGGCGGGTGCACCAGCAGACCCCTGGAAAAGGCGAGATAGTCATTTTCAACCGCTCCCAGTACGAAGACGTGCTGGTAGTGCGCGTGCACAACCTGGCGCCGGAAGAGGTGTGGTCCAAACGCTATCAGCACATCCGTGAGTTTGAACGTTTACTGGCGGACGAGGGCACCACCATCCTTAAGTTTTACCTGCACATTGATTTGGAGGAACAGGCCGAGCGCTTTCTGGCGCGCGTGGAAGACCCCACCAAGCAGTGGAAATTCAATCCCGGCGATCTGGATGAGCGCGCCCGTTGGGATGACTACATGAAAGCCTACGAGGATATGCTGAACCAGACCAGCACCGCCTGGGCACCCTGGTACATTATTCCCTCCAATAAAAAGTGGTACCGCAACTGGCTGATCTCAAAGATTGTGATCAAGACCCTGAAAAACCTGGATATGCGTTACCCTGCGCCCGTAGAAAACATTGAGGATTACCACAAGCGCCTGCTTGAGATGGTTGCGGTGAAATAAACTGTGATGACTGATCTCCCGGGCTCGCCTCTGGGAGCTGTCATTGGGGGTCGGCTCCAGCGCGATTTTATCCTGCCATTTGAAGGCAAACACCGCCTGAACGTAGTCGGCGGGAACTTACCCTATGCCGCGGCTGCTTATGCCTTTTGGGGCGGCAGGGCGGGGCTTTACGCGCGCGTTCCTAACGAATTTCCGCTGGAGCATCTGGACATACTAAGCCAGAAAGGCTGCGACCTGACCGGTATTGTGCGCGTGAGGGAAGCGATTGATGACCGGCGCTTCATTGCTTACACAGACCCGCTCAGCCCGCACTACGACAACCCAATCACGTACTTCGCCGAAAGGGGCATACCCTTCCCGCGCGAACTGATTGGTTACGGCAGCGCCCCCTCCCGCTTTTGCAGCAAACTGGAATATGAGAACTTCACCGCGCGGGTGAACGACCTGCCGCGCCCTTATCTGGATGTTCCCGCCGCGCACCTCTGCCCGATTGATTACCTTTCGCACAAGATACTGCCCTCGCTGCTGAGGGCTGGCATGATTGAAACGCTCACCATGCGCGCCAGCGCCTGTTACATGGACCCCAGCTTTTGGGAAGAAATTCGCGGCTTAATCTCGGACCTGACCGCCTTTATGCTCACCGAAGCGGAAGCCTTGCGCCTCTTCCGCGGGCGCAGCGTGGACCTGTGGGAAATCGCGGAAGCCCTGGCGCATTATGGACCGGAATTTGTGTTGGTGCACCTGCCGGACGGCTCTGTGCGTTTGTTCGACCGCATGGGGCATAAACGCTGGGTCATTCCGGCTTACCCGGCCAGGACCGCCGACCCGACTGGTATGCTGGACGCCTTCGATGGGGCTTTTCTGCTGAACTACCGCAAGAAGTTTGACGCTGTGGAAGCCGCGCTGTGCGGAAATGTGACCGCCGCGGTATGTATGGAGGGCTTTGGCCCGTATTACGTCCTGGATACGCTGCCGGGATTGATGAGCGCCCGGCTGGATGTTCTGCGCGCGCGGGTCAGCAGCGCCTGAATTTCAAGGCGTTTTCACCGTCTCCAAAGACACTTCGTAAATCCAGGGCCAGTTTTTACCGGTGATAAACAGCCGGTCGCCCTGCGCGTCGTACGCGATCCCATTCAGCACGTCTTTGGGCAGCGGGGCGTCCTGGCCCTCCCGCAGGATGCTGCAGTCAATCACGCCGATGACCTCGCCGCTCTCGGGGTTGATACGGACAATCAGGTCTTTGTACCAGATATTGGCGTAAATTTCCCCGCGGATAAATTCCAACTCGTTCAGGCGCTCCAGAGGCGCGCCGTCCAGGGAGACCAGCAAAGTGCGGCTGGTCTGCATGGTCTTCGGGTCGATGAAATACAGGTTCGCGCTGCCGTCGGAGAGTATCAGGCTGCTGCCGTCCGTGGTCAATCCCCAACCCTCCGTGGAATACGTGAAGGTGCCGAGCTGGCGGAAATCTTGTGGGTCGTATATGAAGCCCTTGTTTTCCTTCCAGGTGAGCTGATAAAGTTTGCCGTCCAGCAGCGTCAGCCCTTCCGCGAAGTACTGCGCGTCGAGATGTTCCTCCAGCAACACCGCGCCGCTCTCAAGCTCCAGCTTGCGCAGGGTGGATTGCCCGTACAGCCCGGCGCTTTCGTAAAGGACTCCGTCGGCGTAAAGCAGTCCTTGCGTGAAGGAAGCCGGGTCGTGCGGATATTTGGCAAGAACAGTTACCGCCGCGTTCGTGCCCAGGTCCTTCGGGATGGCGCGGTAGCTTGGAATGCGCAGGCGCATTACCAGCACGAAGAGGATCAGGGCAGCCAGCGTGATGAATAAGCGGTAGTTTTTTGGTTTTTTGGAATTTTGTTTTGTTGCCATAGTACTCGATTATACATGCGAAATTGGCGCGGGGTGTAAACCGCGTGATAGAATTCCCCCAGAAATTGAAGGAAATTTGCGGAGGAAGCTGTATGTCAGAAGTATTGGATCGTTTTTTGCGTTATGTCAAAATAGATACCGAATCGGACCGGGATTCACAGACTTACCCAAGTTCAGCCAAACAGTTGGATTTGCTGCGGCTGCTGGCGGAGGAACTGCGCCAGATTGGCTTGAGCGATGTGAAGATGGACCAATACGGGTATGTGACCGCCACACTCGACGCCACGACCAGCGCGCCCGCGCCGGTGATTGGCTTCCTCGCGCACGTGGATACCAGTCCGGACTTCAGCGGGAAAGACGTTCGGCCGCAGCTGGTTGAAAACTACGACGGCGGGGATATCGTCCTGAACGCGGCGGAACAGATTGTGCTTTCCCCGCAGCGCTTCCCGGACCTGCTGAAATACCGCGGGGAAAACCTGGTGACCAGCGACGGCACCACCTTGCTGGGCGCGGACGATAAAGCCGGAATAGCCGAAATTATGACCGCCATGGCGCATCTGACTGCCCATCCGGAAATCCCGCACGGGAAAATCCGGGTCGCGTTCACGCCCGACGAGGAGGTCGGGGCAGGCGTGGAGCACTTTGACGTGCCGGCATTTGGCGCAGACTTCGCCTATACCGTGGACGGCGGAGAAATTGGCGAGCTTGAGGTCGAGACCTTCAATGCTGCCAGCGCCAAGCTGCAGGTGCGCGGACGCAATGTGCACCCCGGCACAGCCAAGGGCATCATGCTCAACGCCTTGCTGATTGCCATGGAATACAACGCGCTGCTGCCTGTTTTTGACCGCCCGGAATACACCGAAAAGACCGAAGGCTTCTTCCACCTATTCCATGCAAGCGGCGGTGTGGAATCCGCGGAGATGGAATACATTATCCGCGACCACGACGAACAGCGTTTCCAGAACCGCAAAGACCTGATGCAAAGCGCCGCGGACTACCTGAACCGCAAATACGGCGAGACCGTGGTGGAACTGACGGTCAAAGACCAGTACTACAACATGAAAAAAATGATTGATCCGTACCCGCAGATACTGGCAGTAGCGCGCGCTGCTTACGAAGCGCTGGGGATTGAGCCGCGCGTCGTTCCGGTGCGGGGGGGCACAGACGGCAGCCGGCTTTCGTATATGGGGCTGCCGACGCCGAACCTGTTTGCCGGCGGGCATAATATGCACGGACGCTACGAATTTGTGCCGGTGTCCTCATTGGAAAAAGCCGTGCAGGTCATCATGAAAATCTGCGAGCTGGCGGCTGCCGGCTGATAACCCTTTCTGGCTGGACAAAAAAACGCTGCGTTCTTTTGAGCGCAGCGTTTTAATTTTGTGCTTATCCCGGGTTTAGCCGCAGCAGCCGTCGGAACAACCGTCAGAACAGCCGTCGCCGCAGCTGTCACAGGAGTGCGCGAGGCCGCCGTTCTGGATTTCCTCTTCGGTGGCGGAGCGGATGCCAAGGATGGTCACGGTGAACTGCAGGTCTTTGCCAGCCATGGGGTGGTTCAGATCCAGCTCCACGTTTTCTTCGGTCAGGGCGGTGGCAACGCCGGTGAAAACGTGACCGTTTGCATCGCGCAGGTGCATGGGTTCGCCCAGCAGGATTTCAAAATCCTGAGGGAAAGAGTTGCGGGAAACCAACACAACAGCGTCGGGGTCGAACTCGCCGTAGGCTTCTTCCGCGAGGACTAAAACCTCTTTCGAATCGCCGACTTCCAGGCCGGTCAGGGCATTTTCCAAGCCGGGGATGATGTTCTGGTGCCCGTGCAGGTACTCCAGCACTTCGGATTCAATTTCCTCGCCGTCGACAACGAGATTGTAGGCAAGCTGCACAACGGTATCGTCCTGCACCGCGCTCAAGATATTTTCTGTCATTTCTTCTCCAATTCTAAATAAATGCCCGGATTTTCCCGAGCGGCATGATTATATCAGAATATTAAAGCATGTCCATATTTGTGTAACCCTTTACGAATCCTGGCGTTTGACAATTCTCTGGCGGCAGTCTACAATTGGCTTATTGAAAAATATTATCAATAACAAGTATGGATTGGCAAACTTTTCTCTCAAAAGCAGGGTATCGGCTCTCTGAACCGCGCAAACGGATTATGAAGCTGATGGAAATGGCGGACAAACCGCTCAATCCGCTTGCTATTCACCGGCTTTTGCGGGAGCAGGGCGTGCACCTGGGATTGGTCAGTGTGTATCGGACGCTTGAGTTGTTTTTCTCACTTGGGTTGATTAGTCAGGTATTCCAACCGGACGGTCTGGTCGGGTACCTGCCGGTAAGTTTTGGACACCACCATTTTATCGTGTGCCAGAACTGCCACAAAGCAGTGGAATTTTTGGGCTCGGAAGATTTGCAGGAATTGATTCAGCGCATACACACCGAAACCCACTATCAGGTCAGGGACCATCTGCTTCAATTTTACGGTATTTGCCCGGAGTGCCAGGCCTTGTTGGAAAATGGAGATATAAATTGAAAGATAAATTGAAAGTGTCAAGAATTATCGTTTTATGCGCGGCGCTGGTGTTGGCTGCTTGCGCGCCGGTTGCGCCAAAACAGCCGGAACAAATGGCGGTGACCGTCTCAGTGCTCCCGCAAGCCTATTTTGTCCAGAAAATTGCCGGAGATTTGGTCTCTGTCCAGGTGATTGTGGGCACTGGGGACAGCCCCCACACCTACGAGCCTACCGCTGAGCAGATGCGCGTGATGACCAAGTCGCGCCTGTATTTTTCCATAGGCGTTGAATTTGAGGAAGCCTGGCTGCCGCGCTTTATGGCTGCCAACCCCGCCCTGGAAATTGTGGATTCGGCCGCCGGCGTGCAGCGTTTGGCGATGGCAGCAGGGCATGCTGAAAACGGCGAGGAAGTCGAAAATGACCCGCATATCTGGTTTTCCCCCGCGCGGGTAAAGATTGTCTCGCGGAACATCGCGGATGCGCTTGCCGCAGCCGACCCAGAGCACGCGCAAACCTACCGCGCGAATCTGGAAGCTTGGCTGAAGGAAATTGACGCGGTCGACGCGGATGTGCGCGCCGCGTTGAAAAGCACCCCCCGCAGCACTTTTTTAGTTATCCACCCGGCTTGGGGCTACTTTGCCAGTGAATACGGTCTTACGATGCTTTCTGTGGAAACCCACGGGCAGGAACCAGGGCCTGAAGAACTCGGGGCCGTCTTGAGCCTGGCGCGTGAAAACGGGGTTACCACCGTATTTGTCCAGAAGGGCATCAGCCAGAAGCTGGCGCAGTCCATCGCCGAGCAGCTAGGCGGCGCCAAAGTAGTGGAACTGGACCCGATGCCAGGCGATTGGTCGGCGAATATGCGGCTTTTGGCGGCTCAATTGGCGGAAGCGCTTAGGTAGCGAGGAAGATTTGGAAGAAAACAGCGAAGCTCCTGTAATTTCCCTGCGTAATGTTTGGGCGGGATACGATTTGGACACCGTCCTGGAGGATGTCAGCTTTGACCTCTACCCGCGGGATTATGTCGGGCTCATCGGCCCAAACGGCGGCGGAAAGACCACGCTCATCAAGGTGATTTTAGGTCTGGTGCCGCCGCGCAGCGGCAGCGTGAGCGTCATGGGAGCCAGCGCCCAGGAAGGCAGAAAGCATATTGGCTATGTTCCACAGCTGCAAATCAGCGATAAAGCCTTTCCGATCAACGTCTGGGATGTGGTCAGTATGGGACGCATCAAGCCCGGTTTTTCCAGCTTGCGCCTGAACAGCGAGGACCGCCAGCACGTGGAGGAAGCCCTGCGCCAGACGGGCATGCTTGAATTGAGCAAACGCTCTATCAATGAAATCTCCGGTGGGCAGCGCCAACGTATCTACATCGCGCGGGCGCTGGCTGCGGAGCCGCGCATCCTGCTCCTGGACGAGCCCACCGCCAGCGTGGACCCGCATGCCAGCGTTCAAATTTATGACCTGCTGGCAAAGTTGAACGAGGAAATCTCAATCATGCTGATTTCCCATGATATGACCGCGGTTTCCGCTTACGTAAAAACCATCGGGTGCATTAACCGCCGCCTGGTGTATCACCGCGATAAATCTATCTCCGCGGACATGCTCCAAATCGGATATGAATGCCCAATTGACTTGATCGCGCACGGGGTGCCGCACCGCGTTTTGCCTGCGCATGATATAGATGGAGAGCGCCTGGAATGATTAACTTTTTGCAAGAAGTGCTTTCTTATGAGTTTATGCGCAACGCACTGCTCGCCGGTGTGATTGTCAGTGCGGCATGCGGCGTAATCGGCACCCTGGTGGTGCTAAACCGCATTGTGTTCATCAGCGGCGGCATCGCGCACGCGGCTTACGGCGGCGTAGGCATCGCCTACTTGTTGGGATTGAACCCGGTGTGGGGCGCGGTTGGTTTCAGCTTGCTTTCCTCGCTGGCAATGGGCTACGTGCACCGCAAGGAAAAATCGCGCTCCGATACCATCATCGGGGTGATGTGGGCGCTTGGAATGGCGCTGGGTATCATCTTTGTCAGCCTCAGCCCCGGCTACAAAGCGGATCTGATGAGCTACTTATTTGGCAGCATTCTGGCGGTCTCGACTGCCGACCTGTGGCTGATGCTGGTCATTGCTGTGGTGGTGCTGGCCTTTGTGCTGGTGTTTTACAGGCTCCTCCTGGCGATTTCCTTTGATGAAAGCTTCTCCACAGTGCGGAACGTGCCGGTTGGCTTGCTTTCCATGGCGATGATTGTGCTGATCGGGCTGACCGTGGTTATCTCCATGCGTGTGGTCGGCTTGATCCTGGTGATTGCTCTGCTCACCATCCCTCCGGCTATCGCGAATTTGTATGTGCGCGAGATGCGCGGCATCATGCTCTTCAGCATTGGTTTAAGCCTGCTCTTTACCATTTCCGGGCTGCTCATTTCCTACGCGCTCAACCTGCCCTCCGGCGCGGTGATTATCCTGGTGGCAAGCCTGGCTTACGCGGTCGCGGCGGCTTTTCGGCAGATCAGCGCGCGAAGCAAGATGAGGAAAGAAACGCAAAACGCAAAGAATGGTTTCGAGGTTATCCGGTAAAATTGTAGTTAACGATGTCAGTTAAAGGTTTCTTTCAGGATTCAGGGCCGATTGGTGTGGGCATGTGGCTGGGGCGTCACTGCTCGCTGCGCACGGGCAGAAAGCTGGCTGGCTTCGCCGCAGGGATCATTTCCGCCTTCCAGCGCGGGAAAATGATACAAGCCATCAAGGCCAATCAATGGGTTGCTTCCGGTGAAACGCTAAACCGCGCGGAATTAGCAGCCCGCAGCCGGCAGGTCACCCACAATATTATCACCGCTTTGTTCGAGTACTTTTATTATTATCAGCATGTGGAAGAAGCCCGGCAGCGGATTGTCCTTTCCCCGGAAATGCGCTCGCTGCTGGAAGACAGCGCCCAACGCGGCAAACCGCAGATAGTCCTGGGCCCTCATCTGGGTAATTTTGACCTGTTTGGGACGATGATGGTGAAACTGGGGTTGAAGGTGGTAGCGCTCTCCTACCCGAAGCCCAACAAAACTTATCAGGCGCAAAACGCGCTGCGCGAACAGTCTGGGATGCGGGTTATGCCGATTAACCTCAGCGCTTTCAGGGAAGCAAAAAAGCTGATGCTGCATGAAGGCTACTCACTGGTCACTGGTGTCGACCGGCCGATTGAAAGCAAGGACGATCAGAAGTACAAGCCGGCGTTTTTTGGCCGGCCAGCCAACCTTTCCACCTATTATGTGCGCCTGGCGCGGGAGACTGGAGCCGTCGTGCGCGTTGCCTGCGGGGTTACACGCCAGGACGGCATGTTCTATTACGACTGCACCCCGCCTATCGCGTTTGAGGAATATGAAAACCTGACAGACGATATCGTACTAAATGCTGAAAAAGTGATGCGTGCAGCCGAAAAATTCATCCAGGCTTACCCGGAGCAATGGGCGATGTTCTACCCGATTTGGCCGGAAGCGCTGGAGCAAATCAAGCATTTATCTTAAGAGGTGCTCATGAAGCAAAAAACTGAAGTGAGAAAAAATGACATCCTGCTTGGACCGCTGGAGCGACCCGCGCTGCAGTGGCTCGCGGCACACATGCCCGCCTGGGTAAATTCCGATACGCTTACGATTATCGGCATCCTCGGTTCCCTGCTGACCCTGGTCAGCTTCATCTATGTCGGCCGCACGGGCGGACCTCTGCGCAATTATTGGGTCCTGATTGCCTGCTTTGGCTTTGTCGTCAACTGGTTCGGCGACAGCCTGGACGGCACCCTGGCGCGCTACCGCCACATGGAGCGCCCCAACTATGGCTATTTCATCGACCACTCGGTGGACGGCTTTACCGCACTGTGTATGTTCCTCGGTTTTGGTTTTTCAGGCATCTCCCGGCTGGATGTCACGCTCTTTGCCGCCATCGGTTACCTGCTGATGATGATTACTGTTTTCCTCAAGTCCAAGGTGACCGGTGTGTTCGAGATGACCACCATTAAACTCGGTCCGACAGAAATGCGCTTGATTGCGATTATATTCAGCCTGGTTAATTACTTTGTCGGGGTAAAGAACGTTGAGCTGCCGTTGGTGGGCAGCCAGACCTACGGTACCCTGGTAATCGGAATTATCGCGCTCATTTTGTTTGTCTATTTTCTGGTTGAAACTGTGCGCGTAAGCGTCAAGCTGGAAAAATACGACGCCGAACGGCTTATCCACCGCAAGGAGAAGGAAGCCAAACAGCAGGCCAAGGCAACGGCCAAGCTTGAAAAAAAGGTCGCCAAGAAGCAGCGTAAACTGGAAGAAGCAAGCGTCGAAGCGCAAAAAAAGAAAAAGAAGCATGCTGTGGAAGACCTGCCGCATACCGCATGAGCGCTTGACTTGAAAGGTGGCTTCAAAACTCCAGGTCTGCCGTATTGGCAGACCTTTTTTATTCTTTATTCTGTGTGCGAAATTGATGAATGGCAGGCGCGATGGCTTCCAACTCTGGCAGGCGCGCGCAGAGCGCAGAAGGAATTAGCCTGGGCAGGGCGGACTCAGCCAGTTCCGTCGCGGCGGCAAGCGCGGCGCGGGCAGGCTTGAGCAGCTCTTCATCCAGCAAACAGCCCGGGAAGCCAATAACCATTACATCGGGCTGCAGCAGGTGCACCAATGCCGCCAAGCCGCGCCCAAGCTGGGTACCGGCTTCTGCGAAGACTTCCTGGGCAAAAGGGTCGCCGTTTTGGGCGTCGCGAATAATCTGAAACAGGTCGGCATCGTCTTCCCAGTGCTGCGGGTAACGCAGTCGCGCCAGTTCCAGCATCCCTGCCGCGCTGGCAAATCCTGAGAGGGTGCCGGGTTTGCCCAGTCCTGCCGGTCCTTCGCCCGCGAGCCGCAGCTTGCCAAGCTGCCCGGCCGTCCCCCCGGTATTGTGGTACAGCCGGCCGTTGGTGAGGATACCGGCGCGAACGGTAGGCGACATCCCAATGAAAACCAGGTTGCGGACGTTTTGCCCGCTGCCAAAGTAATATTCCGCCAGCGCACCCGCGTTGGCTTTCTGCTCCAGCGCCACCGGCAGGTTAAAGCGCAGCGAGAGCTGGGAACGCACCGGCTCCTGTTTCCAGGTGGGGAAGTCCACAGCGGAACTAAGAACGCCCGTTTCGGGGTCCAGGTTGCCGGAGATTGCCAGGGAGACGCGCTCGGGCAGCGCCAGGTGCTGCGCCTGTGTGAGAGTCAGCAGCCGGTCGGCCTGCACCATGATGAGTTCCAGCACAGCGGCAAAGTTTGCCTGGGCAGGGATGGGGGCGGAAAGGCGTTCGTAAACCGTTCCGGTCGGGCTGCCGTAGACCACCAGCAGGCGGTCGCCGTCCAGGTTAATCCCCAGGATGTTCGAAGAGCCGTTGAGAGAGTTTTCTTTGCGCAGCATGCTTGGTGATTCTATCCCGCCGAGGTTTAAAGAAGCATCCCCTGAAATTGGCTCAGGGGATGCGGGGTTTCCAAAGAAGTTTAGCTCTTGCCGCGCATACGCGGGTCCAGCACATCGCGCATGGCATCGCCCACCAGGTTCCAACCCATCACGAACAGGGTTAGCGTGATGCCGGGGAAGACCACGATATACCAGTACTTATCCAGGCTGGTGATCCAGTTGCGCGCGAAGCTGAGGACCTGTCCCCAGTCGGCATAACCGACTTCCGTGCCGATGCCCAGGAAGGACAGGGCGGCAAAGCCGAGTACCACATCGCCGATGCCCAGGGAAGCCAGCACCAGGGTCGGGAAGATGGCGTTGGGGAGGATGTGCTTGAAGAGGATGCGTCCGCTCTTCAAGCCCGAAGCTTTGGCAGCCAGGACGTAGTCGCGCTCCTTGATGGAGAGGATGTCCGAACGGATGATGCGGGCGTAACCCATCCAGCCGAAGGCGATCATGGCGATCAGGGGCGGCAGCAGGCTTCTGCCCAGAATCGGGGTGAGGACCGAGGAGAAAATCAGCGCCATCATAATATACGGCAGCGTCATAAAGATATCCGTGATGCGCATGATCAGGTTGTCCACGCCGCCGCCGTAATACGCCGCGATGGAACCCAGGATAACCCCGATGAGTACAGTGGCGACCACTACAATTAATCCAGTCTTGAAGGCTGTGCGCGTACCCCAGACGATGCCGTAAAAGATGTCGTACTGGCCCTGGGCAGTGCCCAGCAGATGCACCCATTCCTCATTTCCTGTGAGGGTTTGGTACCAAAAAGGAACATCCGGAACGTTTTTCTTCCAGGGGGAACCGGGTCCTTTTGGTTCGCCCACAAAGCCGTCGCGGGGCATTTTGAAAGGGTCACTCCCCACAGGCGGCGCAATGACCGGCGCAAAAATGGCGATCAGGATGAAAATTGCGATCAAAATCATGCCGATGATAGACGCAGGAGTTTTTACCAGCCCCTTGAGGATGCGGTAATTGTCCGGTCCAACCGTGCGCTCCAGCCAGCTGATTTTGCGGGTGGAGTGGGTTTCGGCCAGGAGCCTGTTATCACCCGTTGGATTAATGTTGTTTTCGGTCATGCGCTGCTCCTTAAGCCAATCGTACGCGCGGATCGATGAACGCGTAAATGATGTCCACAATCAGGTTGGAGAGGATGAGAATAGTGCCGGTAAAGATGGCCAGACCCAGGATGGTCACAACATCCAGGTTGGCGGCTGCGTCGGCAGAAGCCTTGCCAATGCCGGGATAGTTGAAGACCGTCTCGGTGATCACCACGCCGCCGAGCAGACCAACGATACTGCTGCCCGCCATTGTAACAATCGGCAGCATCGCGTTCGGGCGGGCATGCCGATTAATCACGTCGTTTTCCTTCAAACCCTTGGCGCGCGCGGTCACGACATAATCCTGACGCAGGGTTTCCAGCATCGAGGAGCGGGTGACGCGCACGAACGTAGCCCAGTTGATGTAGCTGAGGGTGATAATGGGCATAATCATGTGGCGCATGGCATCCCAGAATACATCAAAGCGCAGGTTAAGCAGCGCGTCAATGCTGAGCAGATGGGTATACTGCTTCAGCTCACCGGAGAAAACCAGCTTGCTGACCCAGTCCGACATTTTCCCAGGCATGAACCAGCCTGCCTTGGCATACAACAGCATCAGGATGAGCAGACCAAAAACAAAAGTGGGGAAGGAGGTGCCAATGATGGAATACACCCGGGCTGCCTGGTCCACAAACTTATTCTGGTTGACGGCAGCTTTTACCCCCAGCCAGATACCAACCGAGAGCATCGGGTAGATAGTCCACAGCGCCAGGTCAACCGTGTTGGGGAAGCGTTCCTTAACGATATCCACAACGGGCTGAGAGGCCGTGCGGGAATAACCAAAATCTCCATACAAAATACCGCCCTGACGCTCTCCGCTGCCGGGATCTACCACGCCGTTCAGCCAGCGCCAGTACTGCTCAAAGAAGGACTTGTCCAAACCATACTTTTTGATGAGTCCTTCGATTTGCTTTTCATTCTTCGGGAAGTCTCTGACATAAAGGGCGGAGCGTTCTACGGGCCCCAAGAGCTGAAGCATGCCGAAGATAATCAGCGTGACGCCGATTAACAGGACAGGGACCAGCAGTAAGCGCCTGATGATGTAGTTGGTCATAAGATTCCTCTCACTTGGTTTTGCCTTTTGCCGCGGCCAGAAGTTTTCTGTACACGGCGAAGGGTAAAAATTCGTGGGGATTGCGGGAGCCCTTTCAGGCTCCCGCAATTTGTATCAGCTGTTAGCCTGTTCTAAATCCTACTCAATCAGGAAGTTGAACAGGATAACGTCCTGTTGCAGACCGGGGCGGCCGATGTACAGGCGCAGCGGGCGGTCGTTTGCTTCTTCGCAGAGTTCAAAGCGGTCGAGGCCGAGTTTGTCGGTGTCGATAGAGCACACCGGGACGGGGGCTTTGTACGTGTTGGTTTCAGCGTCGTAAACCGCGGCTTCGCTCACCATCGGGTCAACCTGCGGGCGCTGTTCCACCGGGACGTCCATGAAATCAATGTCGCCAGCCTGGAGCATCGCAAAGCGGGTGCCGAATTCAGGGATGATCGCAATGGTTACATTCGGAACCTTGGCGGGCTCGCCCCAATAGCCGTCGAAGGCTTTGAGGACGATCTCAGAACCCTGGGTCCAGTGATCCAGTTGGTAGGCGCCGGTGCCATTGGCAATCGGGGTGAAGGGATCTTCAGCGGAAGTCATACCGTAGGTATTCTGCCAGGTATCGCAAGAGCCGTCCCAGCCGCCGTTCTCGATGACCCATTCTTTGTCCATGACTGAACCCCAGCCATTCGCGATGGTGGGCAGGAAAGGACCCCAGGGCTGCGCCAGGGTGAGGGTCACGGTGCCGGCAGCGTCGTCGGCAACGATCTTGGATTTAACGGTTTCGCAGGCCGCGACAAGTTTCTCGGCCGGGTTGGCCATCAGGGCCTCGCGGTCGTCAGCGGAAGCGAAATCGTCCACCAAACCGGTGATGTCATCCACGCCAACACCGAAGAAAGGTTCGGCCAGCAGCCACTGCGGGGAGGAATAGCCGCCCTGCAGGAGGCCGCGCTGAAGTGAATACGCCACATCGGACGGGGTCAGATCGCCACCAGCGTGGAATTTGACGCCCTGGCGGATATTGAAGGTCCACACAGTGCCGTCATCGGAAACAGTCCAATCGGTGGCCAGTTGGCCGACGAATTGGTCAGTCCTCTCGCCATCATAGAACACGAGGGTCTCGTAGACGTTCTGGATGACTTCGCCGCTGGAGGTATCGTAGCTGAGGGCGGGGTCGAGGGTGTCGGCATCGCCGATGGTCGCATAGGTCAGGGTGTCAGGCATTTTGGCGCCTTCGGCCTTGGAGATGGTCTTGAAGTAGATGCCGGAGAAGATCGGGTTCATGATGCGGCCCTGGATCCACTTCTGTTCATAACCATGCGAGGTCGCGAGGACCACGGGAATGCCAGGAACCTGATCGTAGTACAGCTGGTTGAACTGCTGGTAAACGGCATGGCGTTCAGCGGGATCAATCAGCGCAACACCTTGATCAAGCAGGGTCTTGAACTGGGCTTTGAGGTCAGCGGGCATATTCTGGCGGGCGCCGTAGGTACCGGTGGTGTAGGGCTGGTACCAGTTGTGGGCGTCATGAATATCTTCCAGCCAGCCGGCGGTCATGATCGGGATTTTATGGGCGCGCTGGGCGGCCAGGTAGGCAGGCCAGGGCAGACCAAGAACTTCGACCGTGAATTTTTCATTCACTTCGGAGAGGTTCGCCTGCATGATTTCGGCCATGATCTGGCGGGTGGTGTTGCCGGTGTTGTAGAGCATCTGGATGCGGAAGCCAAGTTCCCAGATGTCATCGGGGTCTTCGCCAGCGGGAATGCCGTCTTTATCGACGTCAGCCAGTTTGAATTCCTCGGCGGATTTTTCCAGGTCCAGGGAATAGAAGGGGGCTTCGGGGTCGTAGCCGGGCATACCAGGCAGAGATAGAACCTTGGATTGAACAGCTTCACCCTGGTAGACTTCGTTGATGATCACTTCCCAGTCGAACGCATATGCGAAGGCTTTGCGGATGTGAATGTCATCAAAGAAGGTGGGGGGAACGCCGTTGCCGTCCAGTTTGTTGGAGCCCAGATACGGGTTCAGGACGACTTCTTCCACCGGGGCTTCGGTCGCGGCGGGTTCTTCGGTCGCGGCAGGGGCTTCAGTAGCGGCAGGGGCTTCGGTGGCGGGGGCTTCGGTGGCGGTGGTACCGCAAGCAGCCAAGCCCAGGCTCGCAACCAAAATCAGTGCAATTAGCAAATACAGTTTACGCATTTTATTCTCCTCCTTGAGAGAATGGTCTTAATTGTTTTTGGCAGACTGATACAACAACAATGGGTTTATACGCTTTCCTGATTTATCACCTCCTTGGTGTTCGTTTGCATTCCAACTTTAATACAAGCCACAAAATGCCCGGGCGAGACTTCGCGGAATTCCGGACGCTCAAGCGCGCAACTCTCATCGGCGATTGGGCAGCGGGTGCGGAAGCGGCAGCCGGAGGGCGGGTTGGCGGGAGAGGGAACATCCCCCTCAAGTATGATCCGCTGGCGGGTCTCATAAAAAGTGGGATCCGGTACAGGGATAGCGGACAGCAGAGCCTTGGTGTAAGGATGCAGGGGATTGTCGTAAATTTCGTTGCGGTCGGCAAGTTCCACAACCACTCCAAGGTACATCACCGCGACGCGGTCGCTGATGTGGCGCACCATGGAAAGGTCGTGCGCGATGAAGAGATAGGTGAGGCCGAGGTCGCGCTGCAGGTCTTCCAGCAGGTTGACCACCTGCGCCTGGATGGAAACATCCAGAGCGGAAATCGGCTCGTCGCAGACAATGAAAGAGGGGTTCGTGGTAAGCGCGCGTGCCACGCCAATGCGCTGACGCTGACCGCCGGAAAATTCGTGCGGATAGCGGTTGGCGAAGTCCGGGTCCAGACGGACGAGCTTGAGCAGTTCCTGCACGCGCTCATCAATTTGTTTGCCGCTGGCTTCGCCGAAAGCAAACATGGGGTCGCCAATGATGTCGCGCACGGTCATGCGCGGGTTAAGGCTGGCATAGGGGTCCTGGAAAATCATCTGCAGGTCCTTGCGCATCAGGCGCATCGGCTCCGGCTTCAATTTGGCCAGGTCGGTGCCTTTGTAGTACACGTGCCCTGAAGTGGGTTTGTAGAGCTGCAGGATGGTGCGCCCGACGGTGGTTTTACCGCAGCCGGATTCACCCACCAGACCCAGGGTTTCGCCTTGCCGGATCTCGAGCGAGACGCCGTCCACGGCGCGCACAGCGCCAACCTGCCGGCGGATCACACCCCGATAAATCGGGAAATGCATTACCAGATTTTCAATTTTGACCAGGATATCGTTGTCAGTTTTCATTAACGCTCACTTCCCGTTGTCGTGTCCACCCAGCAAGCCACTTTATGGTTTTCTCCGATACTTTCCAACATGGGGTTTTGCTGCCAGCACTTTTCCCGCACCCAACGGCAGCGGGGCGCGAACGGACAAGCCTTCGGGGTTTGCAGAAGGATAGGGGGCATGCCTTCAATGGAATAGAGCCGCTGGCGGCCTTTGCGTTGAATTTGCGGGAGGCTATTCAGCAGACCAAGCGTGTAGGGATGTGAGGGGTTGGCAAAGAGTTCTTTGACGCCAGCTTCTTCGATGATGAAACCGCCGTACATAACCGCGATGCGGTTGGCAATGCTGGCTGCCACGCCGAGGTCGTGCGTAATCCAGATGATGGCCATGCCCAGTTCCTGGCGCAGGCGGATGACCAGGTCCACAATTTGCGCCTGGATGGTTACATCCAGGGCTGTGGTGGGCTCGTCCGCGATCAGGATTTGCGGGTTGCATGAGAGCGCCATGGCAATCATCACGCGCTGGCGCATGCCGCCTGAATACTGGTGCGGGTAGTCCTTCAGCCGTTCACCGGCGCGGGGGATGCCGACCGATTCAAGCAGCTTGATGGACCGTTCGCGCGCTTCTTTGGGCGTGATGCCCAGGTGCAGCAGCATCGGCTCCGCCATCTGCTTGCCGATATTCATCACAGGGTTCAGGGAGGTCATCGGGTCCTGAAAAATCATGCTGATTTGCCCGCCGCGCACCTGACGGATTTCTTCCTGGCTCATCGCCAGCAGGTCGCTGCCCTTAAAGATGGCTTTGCCGGCAACAATCTGACCGGGAGGGGACTGGATGAGCCTGAGGATGGAAAGCATGGTAACACTTTTTCCGCAGCCGCTCTCACCAACTAATCCCAGGGTCTCCCCTTCGTCAAGGTGGATAGAAACCCCGTTGACAGCGTGGACAATGCCCTCCGGTGTCTTGAATTGGGTCTCCAGTCCTTGCACATCAAGAATTTTTTCAGCCATCGATGAGCCCTTCTTACATCAATTTATTAAAGCTTGTGGAAAAATTAGAAATATTACTCATAGCCAAAGTTTTTTGGTAAGTTTGTAAGCCTAATTATTATAACCGCATTATGGGAACAACGGAGAGGTCAAATTTATCCAGACAAACCTATCTTTTCCATCAGAAATGTAGTATTTCTGGGTCAACTCCTCCATAAGGTCGCATTGGGTCGGTTGGGCATAGATGACTTTGCAGCGCGCCCAGGTTCCGCGGAAATCTACCAGATAGTCCATCTGTCCGAGCGTGGGGTCATAGGCGATCAAGGTCATTTCGTGCGGATTTGTGACCAGATTCCCAAGTTGTTTAACGACACTCAGACGCATGCGCCTGGCAAGCGTTTTTTCCACGACTTTTCCCTGGTTTTCAGCGGCAAACGCCAGCGTCTGGTTCAAGGCTTGCGCGGACTCGCGGAAATGGCGGTTCAGGAGCTCATCCGCTGCGAAACCCGCCGCGCCCAACAGGAGCGCCGCAACCAGCAGCATGGCAATCCAACCGCCGACCCCCTGGGCAGATAGCGTTTGGTCCACCAGGTTGTTTTCCACGATGCCGCACAGCAGACAGGGAATGCCGATGACGATCAGACCGATCACGCGAAACTGTCCCAAGCCATCAATGGGCGGGTATTCGATCCAGTGCGCCAGGTTGGGGCTCAGCCACCGCAGCAGCTGCGCGCTGCCGTTGACAGGCAGCCACAATACCAGCCAAACCGCCAGAACGGCCAGCAGTATCCACAGGATGATGGACGCCAGCCAATGACCGATGCGAATGGAGAGCCAGCCTACGATACCGCCCGCTAAAGCGCAGATGATAAGCCCGGGAAGGAATTTTGTGAAAGGAAAAGACACATGCGCGCCCGCCAGTTGTATCGCGTCTACCCCCCAGGCAGTCATTGAGAGGACTGCCCCCGCAACCAGACCGTAGAAAAAACCTATGCGTTGTTTTTTTCTTGCAAACGGCGCTGCCATACTAATATTATAGTGTAAATTTTAATAACTTTACAATTTCATTTTCTAAATTCGGGAGGGTGAGATCCGGTCGCGAAAAATGAAAGGATGGGAATTTTGCTGATTGTAAGCAAAATGTTCATTTTG